>Ga0307518_10001071_pt1 | contig 20502 bp, 23 predicted proteins | sample 25_EM_MG_FD_203889 | JGI IMG/M metagenome (GOLD analysis project Ga0307518, IMG submission 203889) | Populus trichocarpa ectomycorrhiza microbial communities from riparian zone in the Pacific Northwest, United States - 25_EM | ecosystem: Host-associated > Plants > Roots > Unclassified | place...
GTGATCTCAGTGCATTAACTGCACAAATCATATTTACACAGTTGTACATGCCCAGGACATGGTGTGTATGGCCTAAGTCATTAGGGGCATGTGTATTGCGGCTGTGCTACACCGCGGTAATTTTCCCACGGCTTTATTTGTCCATATAATCCTTCCTGCGGGTAGGACTGTGATCTCAGTGCATTAACTGCACAAATCATATTTACACAGTTGTACATGCCCAGGATATGGTGTGTATGGCCTTATTTGTTAGGTACATGTACACCACAGCTGTGCTACACCGTGGTAATTTGCCTGCAGCTTTATTTGTCCATACAATCCTTCCTGTGGGTAACTGCGATCTCAGTGCATTAACTGTGCAAATCATATTTACACAGCTGTACATGTCCAGGACATGGTGTGTATGGCCTTATTTGTTAGGTACATGTACAGCGTGGCTGTGCTAGGCCACAGTAATTTTCCCGTGGCTTTATCTGTCCATACAATCCTTCCTGCAGGTAGGACTGCAAGTTCAGTGCATTAATTGTGCAAATCATATTTACACAGTTGTACATGCCCAGGACATTGTGTGTATGGCCTAAGTCATTAGGGGCATGTGCATTGCGGCTGTGCTACACCGCAGTAATCTTCCCGCGGCTTTATTTGTCCATACAATCCTTCCTGCGGGTAGGACTGCAATCTCAGTGCATTAACTGCACAAATCATACTTACACAGTTGTACATGCCCAGGACATGGTGTGTATGGCCTTATTTGTTAGGTACATGTACAGCGCGGCTGTGCTAGGCCACAGTAATTTTCCCGTGGCTTTATCTGTCCATACAATCCTTCCTGCGGGTAGGACTGCGAGTTCAGTGCATTAACTGTGCAAATCATATTTACACAGTTGTACATGTCCAGGACATGGTATGTAGGGCCTTATTTGTTAGGTACATGTACACCGCAGCTGTGCTAGGCTGCAATACTCTTTCTGCAGCCTTATTACCCACAGCTGTCAACCTGCAGTAGTCAACCTGAGTTAGTTAACCTGCGGTAGTTAATCCACAGTAGTTAGCCCACAGTAGTTAACCCATGGTAGTCAACCCGAGTTAGCTAACCCGCAGTAGTAAACCCGAGTTAGTTAACCCACGGTAGTAAACCCAAGTTAGTTAACCCGCGGTAGTTAACCTGCGGTAGTCAAACCCTGGCAGTGAACCTGTAGTTCTATTTGTAGTTCCACCTTATTGCCAAGTGGCTTAGCCCTACTATATTCATTGGTACTAATGTTTCCTAGCCCACCCATTACCTTCCATTACAGCAAATCTTGGCCTGCACATATGACATGGTGATTACATCCTTTCCACTCCCTAAAACAGCACCATAGCCCACCCATATCACAAGGTGATAATATCCAACTTGGGCCCAGCCTGTGTTACATGGTGACAATCCATCCTTGGGCTACCGTCCGCTGGCCTGTGACACTCGGCCAATTTTCGCCTTCGGGTGGCCGTGTAAGATGGGACAAAGTAGGTACATTATGTGGCAATTAAGCATGAAAAGCATATTGATCAGCTATGTGGATGCATAGAGCCTGAACATACTGATTGTACTGAGAATCTGTATGGAAATACTTGTATGGCTTATGTTTTATCTGGATCCATAACAGTGGCAGCTGATACACTCGACTACATAATGTGTCCTTCTGCATCACCTTTTGATGAAATGTCATTGTGGGAGTTTCTTGAACAAATGGAGAAAGTGAAAAGAGGTGCAACAGAAAATGCACATCAGCAAAGTGATGAGGAGATATCAGTTGAAATGGTTGGTACTGAACATCAGGCTTATACACGAAGAAGATGTCTCTTTTCAGATGAGTCTCATCCACAATACAACACTCATGAACTTTGCCTGCGAAATAAAGCCATGGTGCCTGTGCTAGTTGGTGATTTGATTCCTTTGCTGCACTACTCAGACTCATGGTTGGAGAAATTCTCGCAGGCAATGTTGTTGTTATTCTGGCCTTGGTGGAGAGTCTCATCTCTTTTGGATGGTTTTGCATGTTGGACTGAAGCTTTTGACATGTACGAGTTCAAGGATCAACTGTCAAGTTTGATAGACAACTTCACAGTTGAATTAGAATGTAAAGATTCGAGAGATTTTCATCAAATGGAGTACCTTTCACGTAAACAGGTGCCAGCTTCAGCTTTGGTATCAATGCCTCTTGGGAGCAACTTTGCTGATCTCGAGCTCTTGCATGAAGCTCTGGATGAAGATGAAAATTTGAACAATGCTAGATGTTTGCTTGATGAATTTGAATCAGATGTGATTGATCAGATGTCAGCAATGAGTGAAGTACCTGACAATGAGAAGGAGATTCTTACTTTGACAAAAGCTTTATGGGATGTGCCCTTCACAACTCAATATTTTTCGGGTTTCTAAAGAGCATGAGATGACGATAGCAGCACACAGAACATACATGGCTATGCAACAGAAACGGAAACGGCCAAACTTAGAGCCTACCTCTCAGCTTGTCAATCTGTGTGAAGGACCCAGGAAGTGGATATGCACAAGTGCCGACACAAATCCATGCATGTTGTTAGAACTTGTCAAACAGACCTCAAACAGTAGTGAGACCCTGATACAAGAGCTAGATCATATGGAATTAATAAATCAGATTGTTAATGACTGGACGTTGCACGACAATCCAGAGCAAGAGCGTGCATTTACCATCATTGTGGAACACATGCTAATGAAAGACCTGGAGCAGTTGCTTATCTTCATCACAGGAATTGGGGGCTCAGGCAAAACACATGTTATCAGGGCTATTTTAGATGCATTTGTTAGATCTGGCAGGTATCAGCAAATATTGCTAAGTGCACCTACAGGGAGTGTGGCATGTCTCATTGATGGATACACAATTCATGCAGTCACATTAATGAATGTGGGATCTTAATCCAGCATGTGTCAAGCTCTCCAGATTGGCACTGAAGGGAACTCTGGTAAATGGAAAGTTAATGTTGATGATTTGCAGGAGATATGGCAAGACATGAAATACTTGGTTTTGGATGAAGTCTCAATGGTATCAGAAGAATTGCTTAGCAGCATTGCTGATAGGTTGTCTTTGGCCAAATCAGGTAATCCTGCAGCCAAAGACAAGCCATTTGGAGGCATTAACATTATTTTTGCAGGAGACATGGCACAGTTGAAGGCTGTGAAGGGGACAACATTATATTCCCATACTGTGGTCAGCAATCTGTCCAGCTTCTCCTTCAAGACTGTCAGAAGCCAGCAACACTTGTTTGGGGCCTTTCTATGAAGATCACTGACCCATGTTGTTCAGCTAATAAAGACCGAACATGTGAAGACTGACCCTGCATTTATAGATCTTCTTGGGCATGTCAGAGTGGGTGCTGCCTTAACAACAGGTATTCATGGTTCCACTGATATTGATGTCTTGAATGCACGTGTACTCTCAAGGTTGTTGAGAGATTCTCCTGCAAAGGTTAGAAGTTTTGCTGATGCCCCTGTGGTTTTTGGTGAGCATTGTTTGCAAGATCAATGGAATGATGAAAAAGCAAAGGAATATGCCACATTGACCAGTCATGAGTTTGTATATTATTATGCTCAGCACTTCTCCCGTGGTTAATTGTTAGCAGATGAAGATGACAATTGTTTAGCATTTGTACCAGCCAAAGAATTGAAGGATTACCTAGGTAGGCTCCCTCTTTTGCCTGGAATGCCGGTCTTGGTTTCGGAGAATCTCGCGTTGGCTGGGAAGATTGTGAATGGTGCCTGAGGAACAATCAAAGACATAGCATATGACCTGGTTGGAAGTAAGAGGGTAGCTTGTTGCGTGTATTTAGAGGTTCCTGCATCCACACTGCAATTGCCTGGCGAAGATGAGCATGTGATTGCTGTGTTTCCTTGTACAAGGACTTTCACATATATACATCGAAAGCTGGAGTGAAATTTAATATTTCTTGACAACAGGTTCCAATCATGCCAGGTTGGGCATTTACTGACTACAAAGCGCAAGGTGCTTCTCTTCAGACTGCCATATTGGACCTTGCTAGTGCGAGAAATGTTCAGCATGCATATGTCATGTTGTCTTGAGCTGTATTGTTGGAAAATCTTGCCATTCTACAACAATTTAACCCTCAACAAGCATTAGGATGTTTGCCAAGGGATCTTCACAAAGAAATACAGAGATTTGCAGCAATTGACTCCAAAATGATCAAAAAGTTTGTCCTAAAACACCCAAACCATGTTCCAACACAGGTGCCAGATTGACACCTGATAGTAAGAATCTGCTTAAATGCTGGTAGATGCTGTTGTACCAACACACAATATTCCCCCCTCATGCGTATGATGAAGACAATACACTCCTGGTTGCCATTTTCCTGTACTCTTGATGCCTCCTATATGATAAAGTTGGGCTTTTCTCCTGTCTCAACCTTCTCTTGTCTGATCTTATTATCAATATCTCCTGTTTCAATGTCAAATCCAATTTTGCCCAAAATAACAAAACCTAGTGAGTTCTTGGCTACCAACCACTGCCATGGCCAACACACCATCCAATTGCTATGGTGTGGATGCCATCATCATCCACGATGACCTGGAGTCTGGTTACCAGCACCTCTTCATTCTACATGATGACTCTGGGCATTACATTCTTCAGTTCTTTGAATACCATTTCAATCACCCAGAGAACATTGAGACCACAATTATACAAATCAATGATCATTGATTCCTTGTTTTCTTCGACTGTTATTGCAACAAACATGTCAGGAACAAGGAATATACATATTTGTTGGCCTCAACAAGGATGATTGCCTTGTAGACCTGGATACCAAGCAGCATCTTATACAGGTTGTGCTTGCTATGGATGCGTATGTACCTTCCTCCATCTTCTATTTTCCTTCTGACTTTTGGATGCAGTCTTGACCGTCTCTTCCCTTTGAAGGATACTAATTAGTATCTACATCAAAAAGATAAACTCCTTTCTACATTCAGCTCTTTGTAAAATCAGTGCCCCTGTCTGCTACAGATCTTTGCCACTCTGCCGTCTCCTTTCTCTTTCACTCTATATTCAGACATCTCTTTCCCTTGTTCTCATTTCAAACTGGACTTATTTGGGCCCCATCTTTCTACTGGAACATTAAAGAGTGATCCTGTGTATAAATGAACCCTGTATGTCCCTCCTATGCCCACTTCATGTCAGATCCTTCACAGTGTTTGCCTCTTGAGCTATGGAGTTATGTGTTTGGCCACCTCCAGCTTGATGATCTTGTTCATTTCTCTGCTACATGTAAATCTTTTTCCAAACATGTCTGCCATTACATTCTCTTTCGATGCCACCATCTTGCAAGCTGTTTCTTCCGTGATCCCGACAAGCTATTAAGGATTCTCTACATGTGTCAAGCCATTATTTCTGGCTCTGGTGCACTGTACCTCCTCCAACCTTTACTTGCCACTTCCTGGATCCCCAATGACCTTGATATTTATGTGTCTCAAGACAACTTGCACTTGCTCCTTGCTGCATTGTCTATCGAAGGATATGGTGAAGTCCAGTCATCCCCTGTATGTGTCAAATCGTATTTGTGGCCTCATTTCCACTCTACTGTCACTCTCATCCATGCAGAACAAACTATTGACATTTTCATCTCCACTACATCCACAGGGATCTTCCCCATCTTCCATTTCCACAGCACACTTCTCATGAATTTCATGATGCATGACTCAATCTGCTGCATGTATCCCCACCTAACTCTGCATGGTCTCAGCCTATCACCCTTTTCCCACTCATAACATGATCCTAAACTGAGCCTCCATTGATGCCCTTCTGAAATACCACCATCAAAGGTTTGTGTATCTCACTTGCTACCACATAGATGGCCACTGTCGCTCACCCAAGCACACCACCCGCAAGCTCACCGACAAATCGTGCATGTGGGTCATGACTAAATCAGCTCCTTTTGCACCTCACACTCATCATGACATCTATGCTCATCTTGGCATTGTAAATGCTCTGTGGCATCTTGGTGGTGAACGCTGTGCCACTAACTCCTGTGCCAATTTCGTCTCTCCCAATGTTTGCATCATCATAGACTCAGAGTAAGCTTGCCTCTCTTTTTCCCTGCACATCTTCATCGCCTAACATCCCTGTACAGACATGTTGGTTTGTACTGAAAACTCATTACCCCTGTTCACATTTCTGACATGTAAATTCCACTGGGACACTTAAACATTTGTTTACATTTCTGTTATTACAAAACTTAGTTATAACTTGGTTACTTGGACAAATTGGACTTCATGTCTGCTTTTTTGCACATGTACACATAAAAAGAAGTGGCTATAGAAGGACATGACCTGGGACACTTGAACATTTCTTTACTTTTCACTTGTGATCTTTTACACACTCATTACATGAAACAAAAATGCATCACCCTACCCTGCAAGTTGAGCTGTGCAATCTCTGCTCATGCCTCACCTAGTGCCTGAGTAATTCAACTGGTTGCATCGAAAACAATGAAGCAGGTGACTTACCATGTGCAAACAAAAGCCATACATTCCAAGTAGTTCTTCGAAATGCAGTGTGAGATCCTCTTACCCTCCAGCACCAATGCTATGCCATGTGAGCACATTGACGAGCACTGAGTAACAGGGACAGAGAAAGTACATCAGAATGAATGTCTCCACAAAGCCACCTATGTAGCAAAAGGTACTCCTCTTTGACCAGAAGTACCTGACCTCACCCTTGTCAAGCATGTGTTTCTCCGAACTCAAGCAGAGGGTACCTGGCCCAACTCAAGTGAGCATACTTCACCTCACCCAAATCGAGCAGAGTTGAGCAGAGCTTAAGCAGAGCATACCTGGCCTCACCCAAGTTGAGCGAGCATACTTCACCTTACTCATGTCAAGCAGAGGGTACCTGGCCTTGCCCAACTCAAGCAAGCGTACTTCACCTCACACAAATTGACCAGAGTTGATCAGAGGGTACCTGGCCTTGCCCTTGTTGAGCAAGTGTACTTCGCCTCACCCATGTCGAGCAGAGGGTACCTGGCCTTGCCCAACTCGAGTGAGCATACTTTGCCTCATCCAATATGAGCAGAGGGTACCTGGCCTTGCCCAACTCAAGCAAGCATACTTCACCTCACCCAACATGAGCAGAGGGTACCTGGCCTCACCCAAGTCGAGCAAGCATACTTCACCTCACCCAATACAAGCAGAGGGTACCTGGCCTCACCCAAGTCGAGTGAGCATACTTTGCCTCACCCAAAACAAGCAGAGGGTACCTGGCCTCACCCAAGTCAAGTGAGCGTACTTTGCCTCACCCATCTTGAGAAGAGGATACCTGGCCTCACCCAAGTCAAGCAAGCATACTTCACCTCACCCATCTTGAGCAGAGAGTACCTGGCCTCGCCCAACTTGAGCGAGCATACTTCACCTCCCACAACTCGATCAGAGGGTATCTGCCCTTCAAGTCAGTTAGATCAAAGGAAGTTCCACTTACAATGAACTAGAGCGGGAATGGAACTGACACAGATAAGTGCTCAATTGTTTACACCACCCAGCAAACTGATGTACACACTGATCACGTCAATCATGAGACGTTAAACTAGTTTCCTTGAGGGAACGACAAATGACGAAGATTGATGGGTTCAAAGATGAGGATGGACGAAGAGAGAGAGCCTATGGAGGTGAGCCGGAGTCATTGACTTGGCTGACGTAATCTCCAGTTGCAACATTGCAGTGTTAGGATCTTTAATTTAATTGTTCCCATTCTCACCATCATACTTCCTCCGTTTTGTGCCAATGCCTTCATCACAATTCTATCTGCTCAACCATTGTCTCCATAAAGAGTATGTTGACATGGTCCAATTTCTATTTATCAGATCCACATTGCCCAGCATCACGATATCGCATCCAAGGTAAGTCCCTTTGATCTTTGCCATTTGACTGACGTTTACAGTGGCAAATTTAATTGTTCTGTGTTAATGTTTAGGTCCAGCGGTCAGGCTGCCGACAGTTTTTCAAGCCCACCCAGATTCACGACAAATGAAAATTCATCTCCTCCCAATATCTCGGATGCACGCTCCTCATCTGCACTGGCAGGCTTGCCGTGCACAAGCATGGGCAGTGGAGGGGGGTTCACAGAGGATGTGGGAGGGACATCCATCAGTACACTCTGCAAGTACAGGATGATGTTGGATACATTGTGTATTCCTGATTGAATGTTGGCACAGATATATGATAGTACGTCATTTTTATTGTTTGTGACTCGCGGAAACACAGTGCTTGGGGGTTGGTCAACAGACTGGGGGCATGCATGTACATGTATTGTTGTGGTGCTCACTGTGCATAATGTCACACTCTGGGAAGCGATCAAAAAACCACCTCAATGGCAAATTTCTGAATGACAGTGCAAGAAAAGATTAGGTCCCTTGATCATTTCTAGATTAGCAATCTGACTGAATATCTGGTACCCATCTTGCTTCTACAGGGATATATGGTCTCATCAACCCAAATTTCACATCCTCCTGACTCTGTCAGTCAACGCATCCCTGCTTGCTCTCAGCAGCTGTGGCGCCATCATGTTGTTGAAGCTGAGTGAGCAATGGAACACGCTTGCATGGTCGACATGGTCCTTGACAGCAGCAAATCACTGTAAGTTTCACCTCTTCAATGTCATACTTGAAACATACACATTAGTGTCGATCCACTGCAAAAAGTCGCATTTGTTCCTGACAAACATGCCATCACTGCTCTCCAATGGATAAACATTCCAGGTTGAAACATAACTCCTCATTAGTGGCACAGCCAAGTGGGTTCCCATCTTCATGAGATTGTCCAGTCACAACTCCCTGCTGCACTCACAACAATCAAACTCATCTGAGTGAAGCTTAACATGGTGGGCCATCAGGAAAATGAAGAAGAAAAGATAATCCATTATAACCATAGCATGCAATAGATAATGCTAGATATGATCATATATGACCAGGTAATTGATTATCACCCTACAAAAACTTCTGCCAGAGATTATAATGGATTATCCCTTCTTCCCCATTTTCCTGATGGTTTCATCCCTAATGTGTATCCACTGAGATCATGCTGAAACACTCTCTTGAGGCGCTTTTTGATCTGGTCAATCGCACCAGATGTAAGTGGCTCATCCAATGTTATGTGCTTAGTCTGGACAATGTACAATGTCGACCTGATATGTTGATGGTGTTGCAGACCGAGACGGATCATTGTGTGCTCAATCCCTGAGGTGAAACCGAAACTGAGCCCCAAGGATGTGGCTAACACGTGGTGCTGCACAAGAACACACCACCAACAATGTCCTCTATGCAAAGCTCTACCAAGCTCAAGCAGTAGTAACTTGTGTGTGGTGCATTTGCAACTCTCATCCCCACAGCACTTATCATGCCAAGTACATAGACATCTCAGGTGTAACACACTCGTATTGCGTTAGGACCTGCACTGCTGTCACCAAAATTTCAAAATCCCCTCCTTGTAAGATCACGGGTTGAAACAATGCAGAGGATCTGAACCTTCCATGCTTCTGCTCCAACAATCATGCAAAGTGTGTGTCGCATCTTGCCTTCTTCCTCATGGGGTACTCACCATGCATCACAGGCAGGGATTAGAAAATGGGTTCATGAAAGGATGCATTCAGTCCAGAAGTGTACCACCTCCTCAGGGTGCCAATGGACAGATGTGAGCCTATTCATACATTATTATGCTCAGCTCTTCTGTGGTGAACTGTTAGCAGATGAAGATTATGCGCTGTACAAGGAAGGAAGCTTCAGTTTTCCCAGATATTTGAGCTTGTTGATACTGGGCATGCTGACCGTCATTGGTTCATTGATGCTGTGTGTTGCGTTGATATGCTGTTGTATTAACAAAGTGTCTTCTCGGTATTTCGTACTATATCTAGATTATGATTTGCCATTGTCTTCCATTCAAGCCCATTCAACATATACATAATGGTAACTGTCTGTGTACATGAAAGTATGAAAACCATTGTCCATAAATGATTTAAGTTTACAATGAATTCAACGCTGTCTCGAGGTGCACAATGCAGTCAAATCGAAGGCCAGCATGTAAATATGCATCTGGTGTCCCAAATAACCCGACCTCAAACTCCAGTGTGGCAAGAACCTCGACAAAATCATTGCAATTCAGTAAGATTTCATCCAATGGCTTCTCGGTTCCATCATTCACCATTTGAAGGATAGACAATGGTTCCCTCCAAATGAGAGGAGGCTGAATAGATAAGGGACATCCCATGGCTGACCCAAATATCGTCGACACAACACAGCTCGAAATGGGTTTAGTTACACAACCATCCGATTTTACACTGTCATCTTTGTATCATCCTGCAGAATTGTTAGAATGATTGTGAATTCAGCACATCATACATACCATAGTGATGATATTGCAATGCATGTTTACCTTTCCTTCGAAAGGAACCAACTGCAATGGGACAATGCAAAACTTGCTTATGAATGACGACAGAAAATTAAGGTGATCTAACTGGTTTTGCCAAGCAGCCATCACTACACCACAAGACAATGTCAGAGTCTGCTTTGAGAGAATGGCAAGCTCACTTTCACTAGAGATTACATATCAGTTCTCCATGATTGACTATGCTTTAATAACCTACCTGTTCCAATTCCCAAATGATCACAAACTAAAGTCTTCCAAAAACCCATACAGATGAATTGAAATTGGATGGATTTCTGATAATGCTTCTTTATATGCGAGACACAATACAATTGGTATTTCATTGTACATGGGATCACATTTGACAGATGCCCATGCAACTAAATCTTCTAATCCTGTTGGCACAGTGTTTCCTTGTTCCACTGTCAACCTTCTGTTACAATGAGCAATCAGGTGCCCCATTCTTTGAGGCCATAAGTTAGTGGTGAAGGAGCTGTGTTTTGATGAGATGAATGCCATCCCTGCTGAATCTAGAAAAGAAAGAGATAGTTCAGCAGGTCCTTTTTTCAATGTGCTACTTCACCATGATCTGTCTACAGAATCATCAGTCCAGTGGACAAAATCTGATCGATCAAAGGTCTTACAAACAGAATATGAAAAGATTTTGTGCCTCACGATTGGAAAAAGAAAGGCTTGTTTTGGGGATATTCAATCTGAGGAGCATCAGAAAGATCAACCCCAACTGCCAATAACAGTCGAGTCATGTGCATCTTACAATCCTTCTGCAGCATATGGATTGAATGGAATGGGATTCACAGACTATACTGAGATAGCTCATGTATAAACTGATCTTGTAGATACCTCGCCAATCTGCAAAGAAAGAGAAAGAGACGATAAAGGGGCTACATCAATAACAATCAGAAATATACTACCCGTTGATCTTGCCTCCTGTCAGTACCCCTTTTCCTACATACCCCCATTCTGTTTTCAAAGGCTCAATAATATCTTCACTTGAGTAAAGTTCATGTTATCCTTGTATCCCCAATGTCCTTTCTGCCATCTGACAATCACACTCTTGCAATTGACTTATGGCCTTCTCCATACAATACAATCATTGAACGGCAGTGTAATATTTATGAACTCCAGCAATGGGAATGCTTCCCAACTTCCCTTGATCGCTTGGTAGAATGGGCAACTATAGCAAGGCTCCCTTCGTCCGTTGATAATTCACACGACCACATACTAGTTTACAAAACCTTGCCTGCTTCCAATGGCAAATCTGTCCTTTACCCCATTTCAGTATGACTGTTTGGCTTTCTCAATGACTTCTGTATTGGAGATTATGGTGATTGGAAAGGGTGCATGCAAATAAAATCACTCGTAAACGTTGGACTAAAAAAATTGGTGTGGTCATAGTGATCAGAGCTGTGCAAAGTATGCAGTTCAGTTGCTCTCATTAACATCTGGAGGCCACAGCATTGCCTGGAAAAATCAACTTGATTGCCTCAACATGGCTTGCATGTTCACCAGTCGCCTTCTCAAGTTACCTCTCTCCAAATTTAAGTTTAACAATAGACTATATATGCAAAGAAGGGTGTTTACAAGAGTAAGTATTGTTATACATTCACATAATTGAAGTATCCTATTAATATCTACTTTGTTCACAGAATTCACTCCCACATTCCTCATTGGACACATTCTCGCAATTGGCAGATGCAATCTTTGTTGCACAGGCCCCAAACTCTCTCCCACTTTCTAGCCTGAGCTGGTCGTGGAATGGTCTGGTCAAGTTACTTGATATGGATGCGAAAGGGTGTATAACTGGAATTCATGAGATCATGCTCAATCAAGGAGATTTCATTGAGGTAGACGCTGAGTTTGATCTTGTTATATCAAGGGGCCTTTCAAAAACATCAGAATTGCGGGTATTTTTGGCATGCAAACAACTTCTTAGACTGTCTGTTGCAACTGTCAGCACCATATGCCACCCTTTACTACTGCAAATTTCATATTGCTAACATTGAAGTGTAAAGTCTGCGGTTACCATGAAAGATAAAGGGACAGTACTGACTATCAAACATATGAGAACCTTCAAGCATTCCAATGAAACAATGGTGAATGAAGCTATGAGGAAACATTGTACTTCTGCTGAATCATGTATGGAACATGAAACTAAAGTATCCCAGAAGATCGACCAATCTGTGTCGCTGAACCCAATGCCAAAATACGTGAGTACCCTTTGTGTGTAGTTTATTATTATCCTGAAAAATCTTTAATTAGTCCTTCCTCAACAATGAGTCTCCCTGAGCATCATTTCATACTGAGCTGTCTCTTTCTCCCTACTACATGAACATTGTTATACACCATGTCTTATTAGTATTTGTAGCCACTCGATTTCAAAGGTGTCTTCTGCCTTTCAACCGTCCCCAAAGGAATTGTGACTCCTTTTCTATGATCAGAAGTGCATATAAATTACTAGCAGGTCCATCCTCACCTTCCTCTGCTCAATGACATGGCCCCGAAATGTGAGCATGGAGAAATGAGGGACACTCCTCCCACCAAATGAACTCACTCGAGTACCCATGGACCACCTGTAGGAACATTCCTTTCTACTACAAATCTACCAGATCCCTCTCAGCTCTTACAACCCCATTTTTCTGCACTGCTCCATGGAACATCAACACCTTCAGCATCCATAAGCATATCATCTCTTCATCTTACATCATGTTTCAGTAATACTGTATCCCAGGCTGATAAATTTCAACCCTTGGGATGTGCTCCAACTACTTCAAAGACTGACTACATACCCATGTCCTCAACTATATCACATGATACACTATGGCATGCATACTGCTTCCTTGTCTCACACTTACACCATCAGTGATGATTCATATTTCTTCAATCCATCAGCATTACAGGATCTGCCCCCTAAATTGAAGGAGCTTGAGCCATCTGCTTCGACATCTACAGAAGCACTTCGTAGCCCCTCTTCTTTTGATCAACCTGAGGCTTTCAGTTCTGAGAAAGGTCAAGAGCCATACATCTCTATAGATGACTCTGTGGAATCCATGCCTGTAGCTGTTCCTATCAAAGGTCAACAAGAAGGAAAGAAGAATACAAAGAAAACAGGTAATACTTCTGGAGGGAACACTCCAGTAGTAACTGTTGGAACTGTCATTCCAAGACCAAAAATGTGCTTACTTGATCCAGATCATGTTTCTATGTGTTCCGATGAGCTCCTCAGGCAAGTCATTCCCTGCTTGTCCAATTGCTTATCTCACAAAACTAGGCGCATCAATGTGTTGTCTAACTATGTCAATGTCTCTGCCAAAATGTATGTGCTTGGTCACATCCCTTCGAATGCTACTTGAGGCAAATATGATCTGTACAATGACTGAAGCAAAGAACTCTGCATTCCTACTACTAATGACAGGATTCACATCTGGATAGTTGGTCGTATCACTACTGTGTGGTTTATGAAGAATGGCACCCCTGATAACCAATGCTCTGTCACCATCATGCCCCTCTCCAATTCGCTTGGCTGTTACGACCATGTCCAACTCCAGGTCCTATCCGGTACCTCCGGTCGCATCACAGCTCTACAGCTCAACTCTTGTCGTGCATCACTTACTCTGGTCACAGTCGCGCAGATATACCTCCGTTAAGTACAACCCTTGGTCTAATCCCTATTCAATCCTTACTACACCTCACCGTCTACCCTGCCTTGACGTGAGTTCTCTGTGTACCTGTTATATCCTTTGCCTTGTATCATTTTCACCGGACCTGACTTTATTTTACCTGGACCTGACCTAGTCCTTACTCCGGTCGCTCCTTGTCCACCTTTAGGCTGTTTACTTGTCACCGTAAATCTTAGTATAAGTACTTTGTAGTTTATTCTGTATACCTCAGTCTGAAATCAACTTAGTCACTACTCCAGTTTCTGTCTGTCTCCCTCTCCATCTCCGTTTCCGTCTCCAACCTCTTGACCGGAACCTACGCAAGGGATCAATGCTCGTTGTCCTTAGTCATTGAATCCAAGCGGTCACCAACTCTGGCCGGACTAACTTCTTGTCCAGCCCCCTGCCCTTGTCCTTCGTCCACTTTCATCCGGACTTGACCGGACCCCCTACTGGAGTAGACCCGGACTTGACAGTATTTCAGACTGACTCTTGTGTGGGTTCACTATACAAAACTTCGTACGCACATCTAGTCCCATCCCCTTATGACCATGACTACGCATTCTCGTGCTCGTACCGCTGCAGCACTTGCTGAAGAAGCAGGTGCAGTAAATGATCTCCATCTCTCTGCCGCCCAGCAAGCCCTGTCTAACTGCAGGCAACCTCCAGCTTCTGTTAGCCAATTCTGGAGCTTCACAGCTCAAAACCCCATAGTGTCTGTGACTCCGCATCGAGATGCTGTGTCTCAGAGCCTTTGTGGTTCTGCAGACCCAGGTCACCATGAATCTGTTTCTGGTGATTGTTTCCCTTACCGTCACAACCCCACTCCAGAACATCGCCAATCCAGTCGTTTCCAATGGTTCGGCCCTGAGGATGGTCCCGGAGATGATCCGGACGACCCTGGAGATGACAACAACAACAACGATGACTTCGTCGACGCCACGGATGAGCTAGACCCTGGTCTAGCTGTATTCCAAAATCTAGCTATTGCCGTCAATCGCCTCTCCCGCTCCTCCTGCCGGACCAATGACTCCTCCTCCTTCCATGCCAAAGTCCGTGAACCGGACACCTTTGATGGTACGGACCCAAAAAAGCTCAGGACCTTCCTAGTCCAGTGTGAGCTATGTTTCTAGGATCGAGCCAAGGCATTCTGCCTTGATAGGGCAAAGGTAACTTTTGCCCAATCATATCTAAAAGGGATGACTCTAGAGTGGTTCGAACTGGACCTCCTGAACTCTGGCGATCTGGCTGACCATGCTGGATGGACAGCTGGGTTCACTTCATTGCTGAGCTACAAAGTACGTTCAGACCTCATGACCCCATCACCGATGCCAAGCACCAGCTTGAACACCTCCGGATGAAGGACACACACCATGTTACGCGGTATATCGTGGACTTCAACCGCCTCGCCTCCCAGGTCCAGGATTACAGAGATGGCGCGCTATGCTGCCTGTTCTACTCCGGTCTTCCAGATCATCTCAAAGATGAGATTGCTCGAGTTGGCAAGCCCCTGACTCTCTATGGACTCCAGGCGCTGTGCCAGGAGATCGATGCGTGCTACTGGGAGCGCAAATATGAAATTGCTCGTATCACAAAGAGTCAGTCTACCCCTTCCCCAGCTAAGTCCTCTGACTCTGGAGGCAACTCATCCAAGTCCGGCAACACCTCTAGCCCCACCGCCGCTGGCTCGTCCAAAACAACCAACAATCTGTACTCTTCCGGTTCTAACAGACCGGACCTCACCAACAAGCTTGGTAAGGATGGTAAACTCACTGCTGATGAGCGAAAACAGTGTCTAGATAATAACCTCTGCATGTTCTGCAGGGGTCCCAGTCACTTTGTGGACAACTGTCCCAAAAAGACCAAAAAGGCCAAAGCTCGCGCTGTGGCCACTGACACTACCGAGTCTGGTAAAACGGACTCAAACTCGGGTGCCAACTCCAAGTCAAAAAAAGAGTAAGCAGCTCCCAGCCCTCCGCACAACTGGTGAGCTGTGTTGACTCCAGAAGTGCACCCAAGGAGGCCTGCCTCAATGTGTCTGCTCTTTACGATCCTAATTCCCTTATGCCTCACGTTTTCCTCTTGTCTTACGATTTACCAGAACTTCATGCGCTTGTGGACTCCGGTTCCATGCACTGTTTTGTAGATACCAAATATGCTCTCGGACACACTCTCTCCACTTACTCTGTTTCCCTGATTGTACTCCGGCTCTTTGACGGTACCTCCAATTTTGTAATTACTCAAGCCATCGACCTATCAGTGAAATTCCACACATCCGGTGATGTCACCCCTATGACTTTTTACCTCACTCTGTTAGATTCTGAATGCATGATTGTCCTTGGACATAACTGGCTCACCTGCTACAATCTGTTGATTGATTGGGTACTGAGCAGTTTAACATTCCAGACTCCTGCAGGAAGTTTGCTAGCACCCCCGTCGACTCCCTCTCCGGTTCAGTCCAGTAACCCTGAGTCCAGCCTCTCCGGCCAGTCTACCCCAGGCCCAGCACCATCTGTCAACACTCCAGTTTGCACCCCTCTGCACATCTCTCTAATCAATGCAGCCGCATTTGTGCATGCGTGCAAGTTAGAGGGATCCACCAAGTACCAACTTCAGCTGCATCCCTCTGACTCAGCGAAGGCTCATTCTTCCTCTGCCTCTACTCTCCCAGACTTGGACATTGTCCCTCCAGAGTATCGCAATTATGCAGACATGTTCAGTAAGGCAAAGGCCTCTGAACTTCCCCCACATCGCGACTACAATCTGAAGATCGACCTTGAAGAAGGTACCTCTCCACCTCTGGGAACCCTTTACTCACTGTCTCTGGTTGAGCTCTCCGCTCTCCGGACTTTCATCGATGAGAATCTTAATACAGGTTTCATCCATCCTACCACTTCCTCCAACACTGCTCTGGTCCTCTTCGTAAAGAAGAAGGACGGCTCACTCCGCCTCTGCATTGACTTCCGAGGCCTAAACAAAATCACCAAAAAGGATCGCTATCCACTCCCCCTAATCTCTGATCTATTGGACTCACCCAGCCGTGCTAAAATCTATTCAAAGATTGATCTCTGGCACGTGTACCATTTAGTCCGGATTGCTCTGGGTGATGAATGGAAGACCGTCTTCCGTACGCGCTATGGGTCTTACGAGTGGTTAGTAATGCCCTTTGGCCTCACTAACACCCCTGCAGCATTCCAGCGGTTTGTCAACACTGTCTTTGCTGACATGCTGGATGTCTGCGTCGTTGTGTACCTTGACGACATCCTCATTTACTCTGAGGATATGGAGTCCCACCAGCAGCACGTCCGGGAAGTTCTCCGCTGACTCTGGTTGCATGGCCTCTTTGCCAAACCAGAGAAATGTGAGTTCCACTTGGACTCGGTAGAGTATCTTGGCTACCGCCTATCTCCGGAAGGTTTGACTATGTCTCCGGACAAAATCCAAACCATCTCTGACTGGCCTGAACCACGAAAGGTAAAGGACATCCAGTCCTTCCTAGGCTTCACCAACTTCTACTGCCGGTTTATCTTCAACTACTCGGACATTGTGGTCCCTCTCACCCGGCTCACCCAGACAGATGCTCCTTGGAACTTCTCCGAGGACTGTTGACGTTCCTTCAACGCTCTCAAGCACGCCTTCACCACTGCGCCCATACTCACTCACTTCATTCCGGATACCCCTATCATCATGGAGACTGACACCTCTGACTACGCTGTTGCTGGCATCTTGTCTATTACTTGTGCCGATGGAGAGATTCATCCGGTCACCTACTACTCCTGGACCTTGACTGCTCCACAGTTGAACTATGACACCCATGATAAGGAACTCCTCGCCATCTTCGAGGCATTCTGGAACTGGCGCCACTACCTCAAAGGCTCCGCCTCTCCTATAGACATCGTCACGGACCACAGAAACCTCGAGTACTTCTCCACCTCAAAAGTACTGTCCCGCCGGCAAGCCCGGTGGTCCGAGTTTCTCTCCCAGTTTAATCTTGTCATTTGTTTCCATCCCGGAAAACTTGGTGCCAAGCCGGACGCCCTCACTAGATGATGGGACGTCTACCCCAAAGAGGGGAATAGTGGCTACGCCCGGGTTAACCCCCAAAATCTTAGGCCGGTGTTCACTCAAGAACAGCTCTCTAACTCTCTTCACGCTACTTACTTAGAGTTTCCAGTTCTCCGTGCAGTCACGATCATGGACGTGGAAACACTCCATAGTGACATCCTCTCTGCACTACCCTCTGATCCCATTGCCCAGGTCCACCTCGCAGATCCACCAGACTCTCACTGGTCCACCAACGAGGCTGGATTCCTTCGACTAGACAGTCGTATATATGTACCGGACTTGGATGACCTCCATCTCTGGGTACTCCGGTATTGACACGACCACCCACTCACTGATCATTTTGGGCAAAACCAGACTCTAGAACTAATCTGGCGTGAGTATACTTGGCCTGGTCTCCGGACCTTTGTCAAGGACTATGTCCAGTCATGTACCTCCTGCGCTCGAGCTAAGACACCGTGCCATCGACCCTATGGGTTACTAAAACAGCTCCCTGTGCTGGAAAGACCTTGGAACTCCATATCCATGGACTTCATTGAGCAGCTCCCTGGCTCTACTGGATTCACAGCTATCCTGGTCATAGTAGACAGGCTTTCTAAGCAAGCCATATTCATTCCTACTCACAACACCATCACTAGCCCAGAGCTTGCAAAGCTCTTCTTACTCCATGTGTTCTCCAAGCACAGTGTTCCTGCCCATGTCACTTCAGATCGCGGTACAGAGTTTGTTTCTCATTTCTTCCGGTCACTTGGGAAAGCCCTCGACATGTGCCTTCATTTCACCTCCGGTTACCACCCAGAAGGCGATGGCCAGACAGAGTGGTCTAACCAGACACTGGAACAGTACCTCCGGATCTACTACAACTACCAGCAGGACAACTGGGCGGACCTACTCCCATTGGCGGAGTTCGTGTACAACAACACACCTAGTGCTACTACAGGAGTCTCACCATTCTTCACTAACAAAGGTTATCATCCTAACATCTCCGTCTATCCGGAACGCGATATGACCTCTGCATGGGCTCATGACTATGCAGTCGACCTCGAGTCACTGCACCAATACCATCAAGAAGAAATGGCCAACACACAACTTTGCTACCAAGGTCTGGCTAATGCCAAATGCACTCCGGCACTGGACTTCAAAGTAGGCAATCAAGTATATGTGAAAGCCAAATACTTCCGGTCTACTCGACCATCCAAAAAGCTATCAGAGAAGAACTTGGGTCCTTACGCTATCATAGCGCAAGTAGGCTCCCTGAGACAACCCTAAGGGCAAACACCCAAAGAACTACCACACAAGGACTCTGAGGAGGAAAGGAATAGGATCACAAGCGTCTTAGAGCAAAGACCCAAAGAGAGCTTGAATGGAGAGCCTCTGGGTGCTGGATTGCAATGGTATATATACTATACTACACGTGTCCTGTGCGAGGCTATCCATGAGGCTGTATGCTGTACAAGGCAGTGAACACAGCTGCCATCCTGTGGTAAGGCTATGCTAATGACATCAAGGGATACAGTATGCACAGCACGAGGCTGTGGTCCAGACAGGTCTACAGATAAGATGCACTAGATAAGATACTATGCTACGATAAGATAAGATAAGATAAAAAGTGAGACCGTTACACTCCCTCTCTTTTACACTCCACCTTCCAGATTCCATGTGCTGTGAGTCAAAGTGTGGATTTGGGTCGGAGTAATAACCCAAACACACACCAACAAAGGACTACGAAAAAGTGCGAGTGGTGGTTTACCTCCATGGTGTCCAGAGAGGATGTGCTGAGGAGGGGAAGAGGATCTACACCAACAGAGTGATGCAGACAGAGATGCAGGATACTCCTGAGGTACAGGAGCAACAGAAGACAAAGGGGACAGGTGTCTGGACTCTTCCTATAGCCTAGGAAGTGTCAAAGCGGGGATTGAGGTGACTGAGACTGAAGTAGTGATACTACACCTAGAGATTGGTGCAGTGATGGGGCAAGAGGGCTCCTGACATCCAGAAGCAATGGGGAATGAAGGATTGACTGGCTAGACTCCGCTTGAGCCTAGAGAAATACTTGAACTTGAATAACTTGAATAAACTTGATGATATTGAGCCTTTAGACCTTCACTGAAGCCTACAAGACTCAAGAAGCTGAGGGGATACTGACTGAGGGAGACTGAGAGAGGGATAATTTCGTACTATTGGGCTCTTTTCCACTGGGCTGAGCCCAGGGGGTTTAAATACATGGGGGGACACAGCATTAAAGTACAAAAAGGGAAGGGAATAAGCAGAATTTGTCAAGGATTGGTAAGTGATTGGTAAGGGCTTTGTAAGCAATCAGTAAGCAAGGGATAAGCA
>Ga0307518_10001072_pt1 | contig 20496 bp, 18 predicted proteins | sample 25_EM_MG_FD_203889 | JGI IMG/M metagenome (GOLD analysis project Ga0307518, IMG submission 203889) | Populus trichocarpa ectomycorrhiza microbial communities from riparian zone in the Pacific Northwest, United States - 25_EM | ecosystem: Host-associated > Plants > Roots > Unclassified | place...
CTGTCACTGTTAGATGACATGGCTGATGACGTGTCTGATGACAGGGCGATGTGGACCCTCTGTTGATGACGTGGATGATGACTCAGCGCCTACGTGTCGGATGACGTGGCTGTCTTCTCAGGCGAGAATTCCGGCAGATTTCTGGCGAAACTTCGGCGAGCTCTACAGGGCCAACTACTACAATGACAAAAGTCATGGTGGTTGGAGAAAGGTTGACAAAAATGTTGACAATTGCTACATCTTGCATATGGGGTTCGTGTATAATTTGTTAGCAATAAAGTTGGGACCAAATGAGGCACGCAAACAGGTAATGCAACACCTTCATTAGTGTGATTAACATCAATGCCACACTTTGATAGTAGGTCAGGATAGTCGTCTATTTGCACAGGGCTTGCCGCTCTGGCTGATGTACAAGGTTCATCCTCTAGCTTGCCAGCAATTTTATCAGCGAGGCATCCTGCATTCGTGTGCATGACAAGGGCCGGCAGGTTTAAAGAGTGCCTGTAGCTGTTGAGACCTTGAAGAAGATCATCTTCCTCGTCTGCAATAAAAAAATTAAAAATTTGTGGTCCTACATTACTATCATGTCTGGAAACATGTTAATCTCAGATATTCAAGAGGGAAAAAAAAAGAAGAAATAACTGTGTCTTACACCTATATAATTTTCTCTCAGAAACCATTAACAATTAAAAATAATTATCCTTTCGTTCAGGTCTTTATTTTTAATTTGCTAGAACAATGATCCTTGGGAATATACACAAGCATTGCCACATTTCTTACTAAGTAACACATCAAGCACAGAGAAAACTAGAGATGCTTCAAGCCTAGTTAAGGCATGCAACATTCTCACACAAACAACTCATGAATAAGAAAGCCATAAGGAAAAATAGATAGGCGATCACAGTACCACAGTGCACTGGCGAAGAAAGCAAGAAGATGGCTTGAAGAAGCACAAAAACAAAGAGGCTAACTTTGCGAGACACCATATTTAAATACTAACAAAGTAACAACTACTACCAATAACTCCTTGTGAAAATATAATTAGATATCAAGACACCCTTGTGAGAGACTCTCTCACTCTATATATAAAGAGTTCAGAAGAATGAATCAAAGAAGAGAATATGGGGGTACTGGGATGAGGCAGTTTGAAATATTTTGTAAATACCTGTTTCTTGATCCCTTCGTATATATGGTAGGTTTTCATGGATTTGCCTTGAATGTAGTGCTTCCAAGTGTCCTGTTATGTGTTGGTTACATAGTAGATTTGGAGAGTTTTTCGTTGATTTGTGGGTGTAAAACTGGCAAGTATTTTGGATTTGAACGTGGCAGCCATGCATGCAAGTTCCTCTCCTCTACTAGTCTTTCGATCGGGACTGAAAGAAAGCATTTGTCCTGTGTTCTTCGCTGATTTTCAGTTATTTACAGACGGTTAATTCACTTGATATTATAGTAATTGGATGCAAGAAACAGTTTTTTGATAAAAGTAGGAGTTTCTTTCAGGAAAAAAAACAAAGTAGAATGTTTGTCGCCAGCAATATCTGATCATTAAACCATGGATTGGCAAACTGCTGTCCCAAGTCATAACTGCATGGCGATGCCATAAAATTTTATTTCAGTTAATTTTATGATTTCGTTTTAAGAATCTCGATAACTATTTCAAGTTACAAAACCCTTAAATTAAACTAAATAAATTATTCATTTTAGATTAAATATTATTTATTTACTAGTAACTTGTTAAATTAATAATTTAAGATAGTGTTTACATCTCGAAATAGAAAAGATAAATATATAATAAAATTAATAATTTAAGATAATATTAGCATCTCGGAACAGAAAAGATAAAGATATAATAAAAACAAAATATAACTTTAAACTTATATATAAATTCATTTTAAAATTATCACAAAAACATATTTATTTTATGTCTTTATCCTTGTCTCTTCAATCAAATATATTTTTGTAAAAAAAGTTTCATATTAGCCATATAATCTTCCTGTAGGTATCAAGGGATTATTGAAAATGAGCTAATGAGCTTAGAAACACTTGTAAGTACAATTTTATGTTCGAATGATGTTCTTAGGTCTGAATTCGATCTGAGGTTAAGTATAGTCAAATTTTACGTGTCTGAAAAAATGCACTTCATCCACTTCTGAGAAGTTGGTTCAAATGCAAATGGTGATATAAGGAAAGGAAATAACGAAATCTGGCAAAGTAACGTGATTATCAGAACAATGATCATATTTTATCTCTTTCAAGACCCCAGCAGTCTAGGAATTAATATACTCAACCCTTTTTTAGCAGTTAGCAACCACTCTGAAAGATTTACTACTCAGCACATTCATGACATTATACATATATTATACAATATAATAAAGGAATTAGTGTCTTTGTTACTGTTTACATTAATACAAAACACTGGATTGAAGCAGTGTAATAACAGAGTTATTCTTGTTATAAAGAGTTGGAAAGACTGCAGGGGAAGTGTGGCATAGTATATGTATAAGAGTGATGAAACATGCTCACTTTTTTCTTGAACTAGATTATAAGCTAACTGTCAGGAGTTTTGGCATGTTTCAGGGGCATCTACCTCCACTCCTTTTTCTTAGGAGAGCTCTTGACGTGTAATGGCATATTCCAGATCTAAGTAAAATTGAGCAAAGACTAAACCTGCATGACAAAACTCAAATGACCAATTAAATAGACAACAAAAATTATGCCTTAATGACATAAAAAACTCAATGAGCCTCCCATCTAGTGGACCAACCAATCAAGTTCTCATGTCTCAAGAAATACCAAATTTTGAAACTTATATACAGAAATTTGGTATGCGAAAAGACAAGAATATCTTTTTTGAAGGTACAATCCTTCGGGTTGTAATTATTTTACAGGAACATCAGATTATACTGCTAACCAACCTTCAATTGGAAATCCTGCGGAAAAGTATCTGTGCACCAAATTGAGGCTGCAAGCTTATAAAGAGCATTGGAGCGTGAACATAGGTTGGGGATACTATGAAAGAGTAATGTTTGATGAGCATAGCTAGGACAATTTTTGCCTCAACAATGGCTAAATTTTGACCAACACAAATTCTGGGGCCTATCCCAAATGGGAAAAATGAAGCTAAGTGATTTCGAGACTCATTAAATCTCAAGGGATTGAATTCACTGACATCTTCTCCCCATATATCAGTATCATGATGGACAGCAGTCAAGGATAAATAGAATTGAGTGCCAGCAGGAATGTCCAGGGTCCCAAGCTTAACCTTTTTAGATGCTTGTCTCATCAACATAGTAGCTGGAGGGTAGAGCCGAAGTGTTTCATTGAGTATCAAGTTAACCTGCAAGATAAGGAACCGGGATATTAACAAAAGGAAATTTAGAATTATTATGATGTAGAAGAGCAAAACTGCACCCTTTTAAAATTCTTACAACTCTGTCAGGCTAGTATTCTAAGCTTACAATCTTGAGATCGTTTAAATGCTCTGCCACTGGAAGATCATTCCCTCCACAGACAGAAAACACTTCTTCCCTTGCTTTGTTTTGCCATTCTTGATGTAATGCTAAGAGGATAAGCGACCAAGTCAAAAGATTGGCAGTAGTTTCCTTTCCTGCAAAATAGAAGGTCTTGCATTCATCTATAATCTCCTCTACCCCTAATGTATCTTCCTTCCCTTCCTGATTTTTATATGCAGACATGAGTGAACTAAGTAGATTCCTTGAATTTTCTCTTGCTCTGCTGTTATTCTTGATCAGCATTCTTATCGCTTCACGAGTTTCATTCTCTAGTCTCCTCCTCTCTCTGTTCTTCTTAGTAGGCACGAACCTGCACAGATAATAAAACAAACCTATCATTCTGGTTTCTTTTAGTAGTATTATGATTTGTGGTCAAATGAAAGGATAGTAATCACCTGAACCCTGGAATGTAGACACTTCTCAGTGCTTGAGAAACTAAATGCATTTGTTGTTCCTGTAATGTAAATATGCGCTTCCCTTCTTCATAACTGCTTCCAAAAGCAGTTCTGGATATAATATCTGCTGAGAGGTCATGAAGTTCTTTATGCACATCCATCTCAAACTCATCTCTCCCTCCTCTTATTCCCTCCCATTTCTCTAGCATCTTGGCAGTGCTTCCCACAATTTCTGGCACCCAACCCTGTCAAATAGATTTTGGTGTCAGCAGTTTGATGAAATATGGATCAAATTTGCAAAGATTATGAGAACCCAAAGTACTTGGGCCGAATGTGTAATAAATACTCGCAAACATGTATAATGAGCCCAATACAAGAATTGATGGGCTTACCTTAACTCGCTCCATGTTAAAAGCTTGGTTTGTGATCCTCCTATGTAGAGCCCATTTATCACCATCAAGCCCAACAAGCCCTCCTCCAAACAGAACTTTTGATTGAGGGTTAAACGGAATCTTCTCAAATGACCCACCCGTGTTCATTAGAATCTCCTTAATCATATCTGGATCGGACATGGCCAATCTGGGCTTGGATCCAAACCAGTAGAGGAAAGTCTTCCCATACTTGCGTGACCACTCGTAGTACAATGGAGCCACACGGTGAAGAACATCATGGTTGATACATGTTGACTTTGACTCTGCTGCAGCAGCAAATAAACGGCGGATCTCTGCCGAGTTGCCGAAGAAGAACCTGTATTTAGGGCCACTTATGCCTTGTTTCTTGAAATGGGCTTGGATTCTTAGAGGAACCCATATAATTGAGAGAGTGAGTTTCAGGATGCAAGAAAGCAGCAAGAGGATCAGAATTAGAAGAAGAGAAGGCATGGTGAAATACTGAATCCAATCTGAAGACAGCAATGGACAGGGGAGAGAGAGAGAGAGAGAGAGAGATCAAGAGCAGCAAGAGGATCAGAATTAAAGTGCTAGTTGAGGTGGCTTATTATTTATTTGCGTAGCTGAAAATTAGAATATATTATTTTTGTATGGTATGGGCGATCAGTTTCTTATGGTGACTTTCGTTGAAAAACTTGAAAACATGGGCGTGTCGATTATGGGCGGAAGGTCGGAAACTAGCAAAAAATATATTGTTTAAGAGAGGCCATGGGATTAGTGGAATGCTTAGATCATCCATGCATTAATTAATCCTTAGTTACTTGTTTAAGAGAGGCTATGGGATTAGTGGAATGCTTAGATCATCCATGCATTAATTAATCCTCAGTTTAAAGTAGTCAGGTGTCGCATAAAAAATATCAAAATAATATAAGATTAAAAATATTGGATATAATTGTAATGTCGGATCCAAGAACTTTAAATCCAGCTGAAACACTAGACCCAACAATAATATTTATAATATAAATAATAATGATTAATTTATATATATAAATTCTTATATCTTTTAATCTTTTTTAAAAAAATTTGTTTTTTCTTCAATAGTAATAATAATATTTTTTAAAAAATTTCTTAATGATAATAATAACAATAATAATTTTTAATTTTAACATTCAAATCAAATCTAAAATTGTTTTTCAATATTGATAATATTTTTTTAAAAAAAATATTAATTTTTTTATAAATAATATTAATTATAATAAAAATATTATTATTTTTATTAAAAATAATAATATTTTTCATATTAATACTTTTAATTATAATAAAAATAACAATATTTTTAATACAAATAATAATATTTAGAAATCTAAAATCCAAGAACCTTGTTACATGATGCTGGATGACACAATACCCAAGAGAATTGGGTCCAAAGAACATGAATCTTAACAATAGACCCATTAACCTTAGGTTCTTATGAATGACCTATTACCCTTGGGTCTGAATGAGTCTGAATGCTCACCATAATTGAGTCTAAATGCTGGACCTAATCGAGTTGGTCCTAACACATGACCTATGAGCATTCTCAGTATCACCAGCTTATCATTCATCCTTTAAAAGTCCACAACTCTACAATGGTGTTTTTTTTTCTTGTCATGACGGTTTTTATTAACTTTTTTTTATTAACTTTTTTTTTTTTGTGTTTAAAGAATATTTAACTTAGAAAAAATATCAAATTGATATTTTTTTAATATTTTTTTGATAACTTTGATATATTAATTTTAAAAAAATCACAAAAAAATTCTTTTAATTCGTTTTCGAATTAAAAGAATTTTTGAAAAGCCACAATACAAAACACATAACAACACAATACAAAACACAAATTTTTAGTTGACTGACCAATGCAATCTTGCCTTCAGAAAAATATGCGGTAAAGAGTGAATTGGACATTTTAACTGCATCCGAGTCAATTTCTAGGGAGGAAGATTCTAAAACAGTGTGAGAGTGGGACTGTTCTTACCTTTGTTTATCTGACAATGAATTGCTGTAGCTTTGAAAGAGGTTTCACAAGTGGGATCGACCTAGTTAACATATATAGATGAGAGGTGCTAAAGTTTGCCGAGCAAAATGTCAAAAATATTTAGCTGAGTGGATTCACGCAAGCATTTTACAGGGATTTTTTTATAATTATAATGCATTTAAGCCAGATGCTAATGGTAGCTCAGATTTGATATATGGAGCACAAAAGTGCTATGGTGGCATCGCATAAATGCTGTGTTAGCCATGGTACCACTAGCCTGCAATGTGAGTCTTCTAAAAGCATCGGTTTACTGGATTCAAAATCCATTAGTATGGCATCAAGAACGGTCTATTGCTCTTGGAAGTACTATTCCGACAGAAAGCTGATGAAAAACATAAACAGAAATTTTTTGAAAGTGAACAATCTCATCATAAATCAAGTTTACATGTTCGATGATATTTTCCATAATGCCCAGTGAGACATGCAGATATCATGTAATATCCATGTGTGAAAGATTGGATACTATCATTTTGTGTACCTATATTAAGAACGAACAAGTTTACTTACTGACGATGGGGCTTACAATAATAGCTTATGCATGGAAAAAAGAAAAAGAAAAGTAAGCATCAACAAAGAAACCAAAGTTTTTGGAAGTTTCTTTATCTGCCACAAACATTGGCAGGAAAGAAGATGAATGATCCCAAAACATCAAAGAAGTTTAAACTAAATCCAAAAAGGAAAAAGAATACAGCAACAACCTAATGTACAGTAAACATGGATGATGATATTGAATACCAAAACATCCATTTTCAAGTTTTTATTTTGGAAATTAACATTAGAGATCAGATCTTACCCTTGGTTTGTTAGCACTTCCTATAATCAGGATGAAGCACCGAAGCAAATCTCAGCACCATTCCCGCCAATTCCAGCAATCAAACATTGGAATCCGCAAGACTCCAGCTCAGCAATTACTTTATCTACAATTGTTCCTGACAGTACTGTATCATATAGTCAAGGGAACATCCAACAAGTACGAAATGAAATTATAACATTTCAGTCACGAAATGACTATGCTGTTTTGATTCCTCAGAGACAGTTTCCAGGATGTGATACCATGCGTGTGTGTGGCTTTGTTGGTGGGTTATCTCTCTTCAGGACAGTAAAACTCACAAACTTGCACTACTTAGATCATTTAACATAGTATATTCATATCTTTGATCACAAACCAAGGATATGGCTATAGAAACGATATAAAGTTTTTAGATAAAAACAAGCAGGTAAAGATACTCTAGTGGCATAGAAGCACCAATGACACCTATTATTAAAATCAAATCATTGCAATCCAACTAAAAACTATGGCAATGGAAAACATGGTTTCCCCCCCCCCCCTAATTTAAGCATTTGCCCACTTCAATAGCATAAATTATAGATGTTTATGAACAGTATAGATGCATTTTTGGAGTCAAGCTAATTTATGCAATCTATCTTAACTACATGGTCAAGGGATTCATCATATAAGAATACACACATAAACTGGTAAAAAAAGAATTGCAGACCTGCAAATGAATAACATAAATGTTAAAAAAGTAATCACAAAGGATACAGGTCGGCAACAATGTCAGCACACAGCCACCACCTCCAGCTCCAGTCAACTTAGAAGCTAACTTGTATTTCAATGTTGTTCGAAGAACAGTTTCTATAGAAGCATGGCTTACCCCCATGCATTGAAGCAAACCTTGATTCATTTCCATTAACTCTTCCAACTTCTCTTCCTTCGCAGTCAATGACAGATCATCTGGAACAGGTGTCTGAATGACATTAGCCAATTCCTTACTGATGGAATCAACGGCATTAAAAACAGAATTCATGGCATCAGGGTGTCTTAAGGTTCTTTCTGAAACTCCAGCAACCAATGCTTTTGTGTTCCTCCCAACTTTTGTGTTAGTAATGAGCATTTTGAGGGGCATGCTGGACTTGATATGTGTTAAATTACCTGACCTGAACTTGATCATATTGCCTGATGCATGGGAGTAGAGGTCAGAAGATAAAAACAGCAGAGAGAGACAGAGATCCAACAAGTCAACATACCTCCTCTGCAAATCAGAAATGTGAATACTTCAAAAAAATTGAGGCATGCCAACATGAATTCATCAACAAATTTTGATATTCTTAATGTTACAATTTTACAGGAAGAACACTGTATCTTATCCAAGCAACACTTAACAGCAAAACCTAGTCAACAGTCACTACGATGCAGAAGACCCAGCAGTGAAATATGCAAATATAAAAAATCTAGTGCAAGAAGATGAATTTAGCAACAGTGCATGAACTTTTACCTACCATATGTGCTAACAGTGTTGTCAATCCCAGATGGCTTTCCATGAATTAGCTTTTCACCTTCAAAAGCCCATTTGTTCAATAATTCAAGCTCAGGCTCCCCAAAAATTAACCACCCTTGTTGTTTCATGTCCACGTTTACAGAGTCTGAGCAAGCAAGAAGAGCTGCTGAGAATGCAACACAAAGGGCAGCAGATGAACCCAGGCCAGAACCAAGTGGAAGTTCAGAAGTGACGACTACAGTGGCAGGTTTAAATCTGATGCAAGGAGGGAACCATCTTAGAAATTGAAATAGCATAAGAAAAGTAGTCAACGTTACAACATACCCTAGGATAGATGTGTATAGCCACAAAAAAGCCGTCACTCCAGAAGCAAGAGAAATTTTTGCCTCCGGAATATTTTGTTCTTCAACCAAAGCTAAAATTAACTTCATTGATGCTGTTGAGCAGGACGTGGGAGTTGAAGGGAAAGGGCCTCCTAAGCTAGATAGTGATTCTTTGATTCTTCCAATTGGCCAAGAAAATGCTAAAGCCATATCCTTGAGCTGGAGTGTTAGTCTATCATCATTCTCTGTGGGATAACCAAATAAATGAAAATTCATTTGATAGAAGTCACAACATCACAGCATCAAAGAAGGGTGGAAACAAAAATAAGAAAAAAATATGTCAATAAGTGAAATCCAACAATAATAAAAGTGACCAATCCAAGTTTTCATGTTCATTCATGAGCAGATAAGAAATCACATGGAATTGCACATGTCATATCCTTAGTAACATGCGAAATGCAGATCTGATAGATCACCACCTGATTATGAGACAGTTTTTTTTGGTAATGGCAGTTTAGGAAACCTTAATTCTTCATAACAGTCATTAGCATTCTCGCAAAAACCAAGCTTGATCGTTCCTAGTCCAAATGCATTCAGTTTTCATGTTTAATATTTAACCCCAGTTGATTTTTGGCATTCGTCAAAAAGTGAGGTTAAAAATATAAAACCTTAGTTAGTAGTGTACAAATTTTTTTAAATAAAAAAAGAATTCTCCAAATACACAACCAATAGTATATCTATTAGTAGTAGGTTCAATATTACAAAATGTCACCAGTTCCTCATATTGAAAAACAAACTCTAAGTATTCAATTTAAAGCATGCCAAATTAATCACAAGCCACATAGCAAATAAATTGTATTGCACTTTGTAATTCGAGTAGTCATTCTGATTTGCAATGGCTGCTTTATCTTGATGGATTCTAAGAGCATAGTTGAGTGAGTTTTGGGGGGGAAGAAGTAGTTTAAGAGCATTTTTTTCCATTGACAGATCATTTACAATGGCAGCAAATCATCATTGTGTCCAAGAAACTCAACTGACTTATTAAAAAATTAAAAAGAAAGAAAGAAAGAAAGAAACAATTTTTAAGTCATGGTACTCTTATATTGAAACAATAACCATAAAGAAAACACCAGAGGAAAACTCCATTTAGAACAGTTGGGAACAGACCTGTGACTTGAATCACAGATGAATATAATAGGGCAGTTGTCATTTCATGAATCACTCATTGCAGAAACAAAACTCTTAATGGGTCTCATTTGATCATATATGTTGACAAACCAGCAGATTCCAACAGGAAAATCTTTTTCCTTGCCAAGAGGATTATGAGAAAGAGACAAGGAATCATGAGAAAACCTCAACAGGTTTTCTTTCACGCACTGTTTGAAGCAAAACTCAAATGACCTCGACCTCAGAAGCCTAAGCACAATAAATTTTAGGTGCAAAATAGGTAACCATTCAAATCCACACACATTCGAATCAAAATCTAGCAGAAAACACAGCACACAACTTCATTGAAATGTCAAAAGATCGTGGCACAGTAAAAAAAAATAAAAAATAAAAATCCATAAGGATAGCTTCCAATCAGTATTCCTATACAATCCCAATAGACAAACAATCCCAGAAAGACCAAAGAAATTAGAATCTTGCAGAAATCAGCATACACCTTCAATCAATCTCAAGTTCTCCACCTAAAAGTATGAACTTCCAAAGGGAATCTTCAAAAAAACATTTCAAACAATCCCAGTACAAAATCAATCCCATTAACACCAATGAAAAGCCAAATATTCGAAGTCACAATACTCATCTTCACAAAATCTCAAAGGGTATCTCTCGACCAACAATTCAAAAATCCCAATACAAAAACATGTCCAAAAAAACTACCTTTATGCATATTCAGCTCAAGACAACATCAATCAATAAAAAAAAATGGAGACTAATAATTAAAGTAAATGCGTAAAAGCAGAGCTCTTTTACCAGTGGAAGGGAGAACTTGAATGGAAACATAGGTGTATAGATCAATGGATGCAGCAACAGCAGTGGATCCATGAACAACTGCATGTTCACCAGAAAGAATTATTTTTCCTGGAGCTCTTGCTTTCACTTCCATTTTGGTTTCTTCAAGAATCTTGGGCTAGCACTGATACACCATTGGCTAATTGTTATTGGTACTGTAAGAGTAACATAAGATGTGGAGAATTATAAAGATCCATTAGTTGTTTTAATTGACAAATTTAGAGAGAACTAGGAAAAATTGAAAAACTGTTTAAACTGAAAAAATTAAAAAAAAATAATTAAAAAAATTAACTATAATATTTTTAAAAATAGATGAATTTAGTTCGTTTTTGATTTTATAAGTCTGAAATTGAAAAAACTGAATCGAACCGAATATAAATAAAAAAAAAAAAAGTCAAATCAGAAAAAATTGAGTTAAACAAAAAAAATCGAGCCAAACTAAACCAAACTGGAATGTATTGTTTTGAATCGATTTTTATTCTAAAATAATCAAATCAAACCAAAATTATCAATTTAAACTAATTTCAATAATTTTTTTAAAAAGTTAATTTAATTATTTTTTAATAAAAACCAATTCACACCAAAAATGATAAGTTATAAAGTAAACAATAGGCATCAGCCGGCCTTGATTGTGACTGCAAAGACATATACAAACAGATGCGACAATAATTCTTGTTTCTGTTGTGTGCCTCTTCAATAGTTTTATTAAATAAACACTAATTTATTTATTTTAGCCTAATTTATTTATTTATTTATTTTTGCTTAATCTTTCCACTAATTCAACTTTTTTCTTACCAATGATTTCATAAATAAAATAATGTGGGTTCCTATGTTTATAAAATGCATAAAATAATTATTGATTGAAAAATGGTCCTTTTAGAGCATTATTTTTGGCTTAAATATGATTTTTATTGTATTAATTATTATGATTTTAAAAATTATATAGATTTAGTCATAGTTAGGATTCCATTATTTTACAATGGGACTTGCTAAAGTTGCTCTGATGATGCCGTTGTGTTTTGGACAAGGTCTAGAATTTACATTAAAAAAGTCGTCACCTTTGTATATTTTCATGGGTAAACTACATTCTAGTCCTTGAGATTAAGATTTCTCAATATTACTCTTTGTAGTCTTAAAACGTTTCGATTTTGTCATTTGACATGCATTACACCTATGATTTCTTAAATTAGTTAGAGGATGCAATTGAAAATTCTTGTTATTTTAATTTCTTTAACAGTATTTTAAAATTATACTTTATAAAATCCTTCTCTGACATATATTATTATACACGACAGTAGGTTCTTGTTGCTTTCCTAACCACATTTTAATAAGAGTTTCCCTCTCTTCTGTCCAAGACTCTCATTATTTATTTTCATGTGATTTGAGCTTTTAGTCTTGGAGAGAGAGGGGGGAAGAGAGAGAGAGAGGAACCAAACATCAAGATAGAGAGGCTAACAGCAATACGTCCAGGAAGCAAATCAAGAATTTCTCTTCTACATAACAAGCAAGGTATTTCTTTTCAAGAAATAATGAGTTTTTTCCTTCTTTTTAACGCTTCAGGCTTATGAAATGTCATAAATAGATACTATTTTACAGATATTCTTAATAAAGTCCTACAGAGTTTCAGTAGTAGAGGCTACATTTCTCTTTTTGAATAAAAAAGAAGAAGAAGTACGTCTATTGATTGATTAAACCATCCATTTTAGCTTGATATTATTATATGTGCTTTCCTATATTGTCTTTTCAATTTCCATTTGTAAATCAGCATAAATCACTTTAGAATTTATTTAATCCCTGGTGCCTGTTTGTGTACCACATGAGGTTGAAGTTGAGAGCTTAAAGATTGTAGCCAAATCAAAGTTTTCAGTGGTGCTTTATGCGTGCAAAATATGTAGTTCAAACTAAATAGTTTAAGAAGGCTGACTTCCGAATCCATGTATGGTCACAGGATGGAATCAGGAAAAGATGGAATGGTGAGGTGAGAAGACAGGGTAGAGAAAATGGCAGAGTCGGCGGTGAGCCTTGTTGTTGATAAATTGCTTCCGTTGCTAACACAAGAAGTGAAACTATTGAAAGGCGTCCATGATGAATTGGTTGGTGTCAAAGATGAATTGGAAGTCATTCGTGCTTTCCTGAAAGATGCAGATTCAAAGGCTGAGAAAGAAGGCATCGGTGAGGGTGTGAAAGTACTGGTAAACCAAATAAGAGAAGAAGCTCATCACATTGAAGATGTCATCGATGATTACATGTTGCATGTGGCAAGACATCCTGATCATCGACATGGACTCCTACGTCGTATTGTTTCTTTGATTAAGACATTCAGTTCGCGTCATGAGATAGCATCAGAGATTAAAGACATCAAATCATCACTTCTAGATATCAAGAATAGAAGTCAAACATTCCACTTCATTTCTTCAAATCAGGGAGCATCAAGCAGCAACAGCAATGCAGGAAGAGGGTTAATGGATCTCCCTCGACTGAGTTCTCTTTTCATTGAAGAAGCTGAGCTTGTTGGGATTGAATCTCCAAGAGATGAATTGATAAGCTACTTATTAAGTGGAGTTTCTCAAAGGACAGCGATCGCAGTGGTTGGAATGGGAGGTGTGGGAAAAACCACAATGGCCAAGAAAGTATATGACAACCACAGGGTGAAAGAGCACTTCCAATACCGTGCTTGGATCACTGTGTCTCAATCATATGATAAGAGGGAGCTACTACGGAGCATTCTGAAGAGATTCTATGAAGTGAAAAACAGGTCTTTTCCTGATAGAATTGTTACAATGGAGGAGGAGGAGTTGATCAAGGAGATTAGAGAATATTTAGGACAAGAACGATACCTGGTTGTATTTGATGATGTATGGGAAATTGGCTTTTGGGGAAACATGGAGCATGCGTTGTTAGATCATGATAATGGCAGTAGAATATTGGTCACAACAAGAAATGAGGATGTTGCTAATTTCAGCAGAGGATCTTCATTGGTTCATGTCTATCATATAGAACCTTTACCTCAAAAGGAGGCGTGGGAACTCTTCTGCAATAAAGCATTCAGGTTTGAGTTTAAAGGGCAATGTCCAAAAGATCTGGAGGGATTGTCACAGGACATTGTTAGAAGATGTGGAGGATTGCCACTGGCAATTGTGGCTGTTAGTGGACTTCTAGCAACCAAAGAAAAGAGCATTCTAGAATGGAAAAAAGTTCTCAGTGGCCTTGGTGGTTCTGCAATGGTGAGTGATCCATACATTGATAGTGTCACTAACATTCTATCTCTCAGCTATGGTGATCTGCCTTACCACCTCAAATCTTGTTTCTTATATTTTGGCATGTTTCCTGAAGATTTTTCCATTGAGCATGGAAGAATAATTCGATTATGGGTGGCTGAGGGTTTTGTAGAAGAGAAACCAGGCATGACACTAGAGGACGTTGGAGAAGAATACTTCATTGAACTTGTTCGTCGAAGTTTGGTTCAAGTGGATGAAGTTTTTCACGGAGTTCCCTTAACATGTCATGTTCATGATATGGTCCGTGATGTCATTCTTTCCAAGTCAGAAGAACTGAGTTTCTGCCATGTTTCCAGCAGTTGCTCAACTTTTCAAGGCATAGCACGACATCTCTCCATAAGCAACAGAGGAAGCAACACTCCAAAGAGTAGCACCAAGTCTCAAACTCGCTCTATGATGGTCTTTGACGAAGTAAAGCTGCAGAAGGCCACAATTTCAGTGATACTTGCAAAATTCAAGCTTTTGACTACATTAGATTTTGAAAAGTGTCCTATAGATCACCTTCCCAAAGAACTTGGAAATTTGCTACATCTAAGGTATTTAAACTTGAGAAAAACCAAAGTAGCAAAACTTCCAAAATCAATAAGAAAGCTGCATAACCTGGAATCTTTAGATTTGAGATATTCTTTCGTGGAAGAGTTGCCAGTTAAGATCAGTAATTTCCCTAAATTGCGACATCTTTTGGCTGAAGATAAAAAGACTCGGGCATTGAAGATAAAAGGCAGCATTAAGCATTTGGAGTTCTTACAAACATTGTCTAAAATTAATGTGGATGACAATGTGAGCTTGATCAATGACGACCTGCAAGTGTCAACGGAATTGAAGACATTGGGTATCAGAAATTTGAAAAGGGAACATGGGAGGTATCTATGCACTGCATTGGAGAAGATGACTCGCCTGCGGTTGCTACTTGTTTGTTCAATAAATCCCACGAATGAAGTTCTTGAATTGCAATCGATGTCTTCTCCTCCTCTTGAGCTGCGAAGTATCTGGCTTGAGGGCCAATTAGAAAGGTTACCAAATTGGATTTCCAAAATACACAATCTGGCTGAACTGAGATTGAGTTTCACAAACTTGAAGGATGATTCCTTTGAAGTCCTTCAAGCTCTGCCCAATCTAAATCGTCTTGGACTCGTATGTGCATACAATGGAGAGAAGATGCATTTTGAAGGAGGAGGGTTTCAGAAACTCAAGTCTCTGTATCTTGTAGGCTTGAGTAATTTGAAGGAAATGTTAATAGACGAAGGAGCATTGCCACTTCTTGAAAAGCTACAGATGGGACCTTGCCCAAAACTGAAGGAAGTGCCTTCTGGATTTAAGTACTTGAGATATCTCAAAGATTTATCATTCACAGGGATGACAAATGAGTTCACTCAAAGATTGTCACAGCAAGAATCAGAGAAGGTGAGGCATGTACCGATTATCCAATATGATGGTACTTATGATCCCAGTGACGAAGGATCTTATGAAGCATGGGTGGAGCGATATTTCAGACGAGTAGGAATCAAAATGACCTAATATTTTTTGAGGTTACAGGTATGCTGCATCCCTCTAGATCTTACTTCTTTAAAAAGGTACCAACTTGTTTTGGCAAATGCCAAGTTGATCGAAGATCTTAGAATAACGTTTGCTATTTCTACATGTATGTTGTTGCTTGGGATCTGTACATTTTTCAGGACTTCAGACAATCAATCAACCTCGGAGCAATGCGAAGTCAGCCCTGCTATGAAAGTTGGTGAGAAGATATGAACGCGGCAGATGTGTTTGTTTAATTTTTCTGGGGAGACACACCTATTTAGTAAAACCTGTTTTCAGCTTGTTAATTTGTTTCGAGTGTTGATATCTGTGGCATGTAGAACTTAAGAAATATCTGGATGTGCATGTGTTATTACCATAGCAGAAGCCGAGCCTTTACTGCTGCTGGCTTCTCGGTTTTTCCCTACACTTTTGTGCTGGTATGGTAGCTCAGCTAACATTAAGCAATCATAATGAAGGAAAACGTAGGATCGCTTTAGTTTCGACAAGAGTTTCCACCCTATCTGTTACAAAGGCAGATCACCGAAGGAAACTCCTCATTATGTTCGAAGCAAAACCTACAAAAGAAACTCCTCTAGGAACACGAACATCAAGTGTGTCATTCTTGATAATGACGGAGAGGACCTGGCAGAATCCTGATAATCCAGCAACGTACAACTAGCTAAAAGCTTTGACATGAAAGATTTCCTGTGTTATTAAATCTTTTTGTAGCTTTGAACAGTAGGGATAGCTTGGATACCTAAATCCTGCAAGTACAAGGAGGGAGCACATCAGAACTCCTAACTGAACAGAAGCATAATTTGTGGCCTAATAAAATGTACACTACAGGAGATTTCCAAGCATAAGGTTTCTTCCTTGGTAAAATAATCCATGATTGGTAATCTCTTGATTGAGATACCTAGAAGAGAGTTGTGAGGGCAGCAGGTAATTCAGTCTTTACAGAGTGACAAGCATCAATGTTTACCTCTGCAGTTCTAGCAGCTTCATATGGCATTTCTGATGTTCCTAGACTCAAAGCAGGTTTGATTGTAGTGACCCACTCACCATGGTTTACCTTCAATTCATACCTACGCTTCAGCTAATAATGAAATTCAGAAATCAGTAATTGATTAGAAACAGCCTCGTTCTGGTTGATTGATCAAATAACATCTTGGTTATCATTCAGGTTGATTGATCAAATCCATTCCAAGAAATCATTATGATACTCAGGCTGTAATTATCAATATTTACAGCATAGACGAGATATATCCGAGCTCATATCTTTCTCCTCTTCAAAAATTATCTTTTTAATTCTCTCTCTCTTATTTCTCTCAACTCTGTATATCTATATCTCTCCTATATTGCACGCACTGATGATTATAACTTGAGCAACATAGAGTTTCTCGCTTGGTGAGTGATTTAGCATGTAATTTAAGTTTTAACCAGTCACGTGACCCGCACTCTATGCCGCAGGCCGGCGAAAACAAATTCAGCAAAAAAAAATTGAACATCAAGAAACCGCAAGTTTATTTTTAAAAAGTATGAAAAAATCGCGATTCGACACAAAAAAATAAATTAATTAATCCATGCATGATGACATGATGAGTTCTCAAGAAATTAGAATAGAATATAGAATATTAAATGATAAAATTAAAAAAAATTATTTTAAAAAAAAGTCAATATTACTTGAGTTAACTTATTAAATTTGTTGTCTTTATTCAATGTTAAATGATAAATATTTTTTAAAAAATATTTCATGAAAGATCTCAAGAAAAAAAAATAAATAAATAAAAAAATTAGGAGTCAAATAAAAAAAATTACTAGGAAAAATAACATTGATTGATTAAAGGGTTGAATTTTTAAAATCAAACATTTTAAAAAAAATTAAAACAAGAACCCAAAAAAAAAAAAAAGAGGTTTCAGAGTATCAAATCTGAAACCAAAACAATCTGCGGTGAAATTGAATCTCCATCCACCTGCGCCAAATGATTCAAATGGAGAAAGTGCAGAGGGTCACATAGACATGGACATATTCTATGTAAGCTTTGGAGTATCTTACACAATTGTGGTGTTGGTAATTGCAGCAGTTCTGTGCATAAATCCATACTGGCGACGCGTATAGTTTCATCCGTCAAAGTCTGCATTGAGACTTTCTACTATTTTGTCTTGGACAGCATTCATAACCTTTCCAGCTTCAGATGGCAGTAGGGTCTGCGCACTTCATTTCCTCCTGCAATCTCCAGATGTTTTCGGAATGCTTTAACGACTAATTTGTTTGAATTGTGATTTTAAATTTTTAACTGCGTGATGCTGAAATTTGTTGAGGCAATGCAATAAACCACAACGGGTTCTAATCTTCTATTATGCATGAACTGCTCTCCCAGTGTATTAACTGTTAGGATGCATGGTCGTCGCATGCGTTCCATGAACACCAGTAGTAGTTTCGACTTTCAAGCAAATGTTTTGTCAACTGCGAGAACCAAGACAGACAGAAAGCAGTAGAGGAACAGGAGACTATTTCCCTTTCTATTTTGTTTCTAACATGAAGGAACTAAAAATGAGAATTAATTTGGAAAGTTTCTTTTCCCTCGTCTCAACAAGCCTAATGAAAATACTCTCACAATGAGAAATAATAAAAATAAAACCACTATTTGGACAAGTAAACAGACATTACTGATACAGATTCATGTCACAAATCCCCAACAAGCCTCACTCTTGGAGCTTAATGCAAAATCAACGACAAAAAAATTATTTATTTTTTAGTCATTTACATGATTGATGCATTAAAGAACTAGCTTCTTGTTTTGTATATCTGGAAACCTTAAACATTTACGCAAATCCATGTCACAACACGTAGTACCGTGTAAGCGTGTGGAAAATTCATGCTATTGGAAAAAGCGGTCATTTCTAGAACGAATCGCTCAATCGTTTTCAGAGTCGGCATCAAAGATAAACAAGTACGGAACTACAGGGTTGTGTTCAATAGATTCTCCTGCAGCCTCAGTGGTTTTTGGAGTGTTCCAACCCATTTGCTGCAGGTAGACTTCATCATAGGCTTCAATGTTCAAACCTGAAGCAAGAAACAATTCCAACTCTATCACGAATCGATCTGTTTTTGCTGTTAGAAAAGGCCTCGCTGCGTTAGATACCACAGCCTTGAACTCTTCTTGTTTCATTTCAGGTGTTTTTGTTTGCCGCGTGTGTTCATTTCTACCAAAAACCAAGAGTTAGATTAAGTGATTTAGCTAATTGCGTGCAATAGATACAAGGACCTAGTGGAACAAAAATTACCTGCTAAAGAATGAATTGACCGTACCAAGAATATGATATAGAATGACTTCAATATCCTCTTCCTATGTACACAAAATAATAGAAGAAAAAAGTCAGTCATGATTATCAACAGACCACATAGGACTCTAAAAAGGGTTGTACTAACAATTAATAACATTCCAAAGTCCATAAAACAGAGGCCATCATCTGTAAATGGGGTAGCTTAGACCCATGGAGGTTCTCCTTTGGCCTTTTCTTTTCTTTTTTTCCCTTTTCCTTTAGGCGTCTTTCTACACACCGAACAATTACTGACAACAACCAAAATTTTAAATTAACAATGTTTGCAAATACCAGATTTCACAGGAAAGTGTTGCACAGTCGTATAGTCTACAATTAAGAATGTACAAATATGTAAACGGATGTACATCCAAGAAAGTATCTCCACTAATTTCACACATATAGTTATGATGCCATTTACTAAAGCCAATAATATGAACCTCGGAAGGAGCTGAGAAGCAATCATTTTCATAAGAAGCCACAAATTTACAGGCACTAGTACTCTACAAAATATATTTGTCTTGTTCTCGTTCTTGAACTAGGTTTAAAAATGCATAGTAAGCTAGAGAATTGAATTTCAGAGAAACATCCAAGCATGTAATAAGTAAAAGTGCAAAGAATACAGATCGAAAGCAAACAGGTAACTAGACAGACCTGCAGCAGAGATTGAACTTCTCTTCTCAGCCAACTTTGCAGCCATCGATTTGGCTGAAGATACTTGCGCAACTTCCAAAATCGTGATACATTAATTGCGTCATTCAGGATACCTGATTGAACACATAATGATTGAAAAATTTAAATAGGAAGCAGTTGTTTGTCAGGAAGCATCAAAGTAAACACAAATTAAAACAATATGCCAAAAAAAAGGAGAGAGAATCAGTAAACAACCTGGTTCAGTATAATAGCACTGTAATCTGTACTTGTGTGCTTTTGAAAAGAATGAACTGGAAAAAAAAAAAAGAGTAACATAAAGAACAGCACCAAAAACTAACAAAAAAGAGGACGGAAGATGAAATAACAGACATGGGTACCTGTCCTCAAAACCCTGATTTACATAATGTCGTTGGAATGAACTTCCATCATATCCATAAATTAACGAAAAATTATCCGTCTGCAAATGTGTCAAAACCAAATCATCACTGTCAACACAATCACAGAGATAGCAATGTCCATAAATAACAAAGCAAACAAATGGCATTGTTGCGCGAGATTAAAATGCATAATACATAACTGGACAATTCATCTCAGACACACAAACCTTGCATAAAGGACATTTAACAGAAGAAGGCCGCCGAGATTCCTTGCGAGAAACTACTTTAGTCCATTGTAAAATGCATTTGTAACAAAATTTATCTGCAATACAAGAATCAGTAGCAACAAATGACCAAACA
>Ga0307518_10001073_pt1 | contig 20492 bp, 22 predicted proteins | sample 25_EM_MG_FD_203889 | JGI IMG/M metagenome (GOLD analysis project Ga0307518, IMG submission 203889) | Populus trichocarpa ectomycorrhiza microbial communities from riparian zone in the Pacific Northwest, United States - 25_EM | ecosystem: Host-associated > Plants > Roots > Unclassified | place...
CAACAGGACCAGAGTGGGAGTGAAGCCAGTGAGAACAGACCCAGCTGCACATGCCATGAAATCACTCACTTCCTGTCAAGCCAACAGGACCAGAGTGGGAGTGAACCCAGTGAGAACAGACCCAGCTACACATGCCATGAAATCACTCACTTCCTGTCAAGCCAACAGGACCAGAGTGGGAGTGAAGCAAGTGAGAACAGACCCAGCTGAACATGCCATGAAATCACTCACTTCCTGTCAAGCCAACAGGACCAGAGTGGGAGTGAAGCCAGTGAGAACAGACCCAGCTGCACATGCCATGAAATCACTCACTTCCTGTCAAGCCAACAGGACCAGAGTGGGAGTGAAGCCAGTGAGAACAGACCCAGCTGCACATGCCATGAAATCACTCACCAACTGTCAAGCCAACAGGACCAGAGTGGGAGTGAAGCCAGTGAGAACAGACCCAGCTGCACATGCCATGAAATCACTCACCAACTGTCAAGCCAACAGGACCAGAGTGGGAGTGAAGCAAGTGAGAACAGACCCAGCTGAACATGCCATGAAATCACTCACTTCCTGTCAAGCCAACAGGACCAGAGTGGGAGTGAAGCCAGTGAGAACAGACCCAGCTGCACATGCCATGAAATCACTCACCAACTGTCAAGCCCACAGGACCAGAGTGGTGAATTATCTTATATCAATGCCAAACCTAGTATAACCCTCTTACCTTCCACATGGGCATCCATGCAAATATTTTAACTTCCAGCTGTTTCTTGTAAAAGAAATTTCCCTTTGCCATTTCCATGATGAATCTGCAAACCATTAAAATATCAACTATTTTCCAGTTTGTCACATAATTCACTCACCTAATAGCAAATTCAATATTCAGTTCAAAATTGATTTGTTGTGCTGATATCACTAGCTTCTGTAGTTCAACCCCATCAAGTGCACTTGTGGTACATCTTATAAGTGGATCACAATCTGCACCTTCTTTGTTCATACCTCCATAAAGCAGCACCATTAGCATACTCACAGGAAAGGTCCAGATGATATACCTTACCATGCAGTGACAGATAGTCCTTTGGTGGGTACTTGCACCCATTCAATTGGATTTTGATTTTTGTGCTAACCTCACTCAAAATTTGTTTTGCCAAGTCCCCAGCCATGTCCATTGCATCTTTCATTTGCACACCTTCATCTCTAAGCCTGCCAATTGCCATCCCCTCCATTGCATCAGCCTTTGTCAACAACACAATCACTGGGACTATACAATAATTATTCAGACCACGTATTGCAAATCATGATGGAGATTCCCACCATGTTCAGTATTGCACTCATTGAAGAATTGTTCTTCTGCAGTCAAAATTGCCCTGTGAGACTCATCCATTGGAATACAAAACCTGGATTACATTTTTTAGCTACTTGATCAGATTTGGTAACGTAGTCTCACCAGACAGCGTGGATGCGCTCTTTTAACTGCTTTTTCATTGCTCTGTCTGCAATGAATTTCTTCATCATCTCTAACTCGCTCACAGAGCCTGACTCAAATCCTCGTGAGTCGTGAAAGACGAAGCCTGCGCTGCTCCGAAAAATCAACTCATCCTCAATGTCATGATATCCCCTCTGGGCATTATTAGTTTGTTGGTGCCATGTCACAGAGCCATGAAATGCACCTCCAGAGATCCCTGCACAACCGTAGGATCAAGCTAGGAATATTCGTCCATTACCTTCCAATATTGTGCAGCGAGACATCCTACCTTTTCGCCTTTGGCATTGAAGACTTCGGGGAGCTCTGTGGTATTGCAAACACGCTGTAAGAGCGTCGTTTTACCAGCATTGGATCTGCCGATGACGAGGACCCTAAAACGACCAATACGGTCGAAGTGATCTCTGACGGTCTCAGGATCAATGTGAAGCATATCATCGGCACCTGGAGAGTCAGTCACCATGCTGTTAATGAAGGTCCAGTCCATGACATTGGCCATAAGCACTCACCTGTACTGGAGCCCGGGTTACGCTGCTCAGTGTTTCTGACATCCGCAGAATCCATCTGAAGCACATCGTCAGCACCTGGGAGAGGAGTTAGTCGCCACCTTGCTAATGTACGCCATCCGGACCATGATATTGGACACAAATACTCACCTGCATTGGAGACCGGCTGCTTAGTCTTGCTGGCGTCCGCAGGGTCCATGTGAAGTATATCGTCAGCACCTGGAGAAAAGAGCCGGTCGCCATCTCATTAATGTATGTTATTCGGTTCACGACATTGGACATAAGCACCCACCCGTACTGGAGCCCGCGTCACGCTGCTTAGGGTTTCTGACCTCCATAGGATCTACTATGTGAAGTACATCGTCGGCAGCCGTAGAGAGGAGTCAGTGACCACACTGCCAATGTACGCTATCCAGTCAACCATATATACTCACTTGCTCTGGGGTTTGCGCCACGCTTCCCCGTATTCCTGCATGGCAGAGAAGCCAAAACTTTGCTGACGACTCTAGGAACCATGGTTGTCACAAAATGTTGTGTGTCGAGCGGAGGTGGGTGTGGTGGTTGGATTGAAAGCGTCGCAAGAGGGGCGCTTATCGAGCAGCCTCGTTGACTCAACGAGGTGCACCCAAATTTCAAAAACGTCCGATGGGCGCAACGAGGCGCAACACGGTGCATTCTGATTCTACTCAGATACATCCATTCAGCCATTCTGACGGTATCTAGTTTGTCTTTTGCCAGCACTTGCCATGAAGGTAAGGATGATCATCTGAGTCCTCCTAAGAAAAGCTAAGTAGACTAAACAGGCTCGTGACCCAACAGCATCATATCTTGTGTGGCACAATCTCGGTCTGACCCTATGCAGCTACAGTACCTGCGTCACAAATGCTGCTGCTATCCTTGCAGGAACCGCTACCGTCGAACAGCCTGCCATGATGCACTAGTCACGCCTATGGGGTGCCACCGCCGGCGCATCAAGTACGTCCGCCTCTGCGCCTCCTCCGGCCCCCGTATCTGCAGCTGCGACTTGATCTGACCCCAGTATGTTTGTACTCCGTCTCATTTATGCGCACACTGGTTCTAACACTTGATGTCCGATACCTAATATAGACAGCCAGCTCTCCTTCCCCATATCCCCGGTCTGACCATTCATATGTCGCTCCTCCCCGGCTTCTCGCCCTATCCTCCCCGATCTCCACCCGCCACACACATCCATAACTGCGCCAAAATCCCAGTAAACAGCCAATCTCAGGCACACTCTCCTGCGTGCTCCGCCCTCGTTCCGCGCAGCATTGGCACAGCTGGAGTTTATCCTGTAAACTGGCGAGCTAGATGAAATCGTGCACAGCCTTAATCTGTCTGCGAGTGCGGAAACGGGTATATAGGTGAGTGATCGCAGAGCGGATGAGAAGGAAAGATCGGGATGAAGCTACTTGCGGGAGATCGGGATAGTGTTACGAGTTCTAGCCTCGTTGGTCTGGTTGAAGTCCGGTCCGCCCACAGCCCGAGTACCCAAAGTCGTTTCACTCCTTCGTGGTTCTGTCGTGACTCGTTACCTGATCCCTGCGCATATCTCCCTCTGCATTTCCCCCGCCACGTTTCTTACATGGATTCATCATGATAATGTGCGCAGAACTGGGATGGCCGAGAGTGCGTAGGAAGGGTAGCTAAGTAGCACAGATGGTCACTCGAGTATTGGGGCAATGGATTGATTTTTCTGCTACTCTACTCGGGTTATATATCTATCAAGTCTCGCAACGTCGGGATAATTTAATTGAGTGCTCAACGCGAGCAGAGTGGCAGCAAAGAGCCAAATTTAAGCGCCTTGCCTGCGGCCGTTAAATACCCTGATGAATCCCGACGACAACGACCGTTCGTTCCAGCGATGGCTGAACAAAGCAGCACGGGCCACTGGTCTCCACACGAGCACAGAAGAACGACAACGTAACCTCGAACAGCAGAAATACGCACGTTGTGAGAGGTGGAAAGCAGAACTGCTCAACTACAGTACGTGCTGTCCCTTCCTTAATACTCCTGCACCACGTATATCATAGTGCATCACCATGCCGCGAGCAGGTCCCAAAGTCGTATTTATGCTCAACCACCTCCGTCTGTCGGGCTGCCCCATCCCGCCCTCCAGCATCATCTGTGCCCCGTGCGACCCCACCCGTTCCGGCGGATTCCATCCCGCAGGTGCAATAGTCCTTTGCCAAGGTCATTTTGGGAGCAAAAAGCACATGGAGGATACCCTTGCACATGAACTCGTGCACATGTACGATCATTGCAAGTTTAACGTGGATTGGCAGAATTTGCGACATCATGCTTGTAGTGAGGTGCGTAGTCCGTGACATGCGCGTGTGCATGGACGTATACGTGTATTCGGTGCTGATGAATGCGTGGATAGATCCGCGCGAACAGTCTTAGTGGGGACTGTAGATACATGCGTGAGCTGGGCCGGGGATACGTGTCATTCTCGAAGCAGCATCAGGTATAGTGTCTGCGCATCACTCTGATAGCAACTAATGTATACTCTGTGCCCGTGCCTGTGCCCGTGCCCACAGGCATGTGTCCGCCGCCGTGCGGTCCTCTCCGTCCGTGCAAACTCAGCATGTACAGACACCGCATCAGCCGAACGCGCCGTCAACGATGTCTGGAAGAGCTGCTTCAGCGATATAAGGCCGTTTGATGAGGTTCGTGTGTTGATCATAAAAACTTCTTTGTTTGGGTCATCCCACTCTTCTTAGTCTTCATTTCGGCACTCTCTGGCCGCGTCGCAAACCTCCTTGTACGCATATGGCGGCTGAAAGCATCCCTTGTTTGCCATCCGTCATCGCTTTCGACCTCTTTCGACGCTGCCATGTCAAACACAACAACCCTCCTCAGAAATTCAGATCGACGTCAGAGGTGGGCTCGACTCTTCATACAACGAGTCATTATTCACTTTACAGTTCGCTGCCTACTGGCCACTCACAATCCACATGTCCGCCATCTGGTACAGGTCCAGGCGATCTCAAGCTTCAGATCACGATCAGCACAGAAAAGACCGTTCGCGATCTTAAGCAGGTCATCGCCGCCAAGTCAGATGTCGAGGCTGACAGACAAGCTGATCTACTCAGGTGTGTTACTTCTCTTCCCCGTATTTCATGGCCCATCTATAGGGAGAGTCCTGAAGGTCCTCACCCACTCTCTTCTATCGTGTATGCATCACCATACCCTTTTTTTTACTATTCGTATAGGATGAAGACCTGATATCAGTATACAAAATCCAATCATAGCACACCATCCACATGGTCAAGGGCGTTGCGCGGTCTGCAGGTCATCCACCCCATCCACCACAGCCGCGCCGCAAATCCAACAACAATCTCTTCCGTCAATGCAAGCAGGCCAGAACCCACACGATCCGCTTACGCAGCTCAACAGCCATCTCGGATTCGGTGCGCTTGCAGGATTCAACGGACATGGGTGTCAACCCAAACGATCCTAACATGGTGCGTGCTTATCTATATTCCCTGTTCGGGTCACCGAGCACTGTGACAATGGACTCATACATCACGTAGATGCAAACCATGATGAACTCGCCACAGTTCCTTCAGCAAATGTCCAGTCTCATGTCGAATCCTGCCATCCTTGACCAAATCATCGCGTCAAATCCTCACCTTGCACCGATCGCACCACAAGTCAGAAGTCTTCCAGAGCGAACAGTTCAGACAAATGATGTCAGCACCTCTTTTATCGCGCGTACACACTAACGCTTACATACCTACGTCCCTGCATATTCAGGTCGAACCCAGAATCGCTCCGGACTGTATTGCAGATGTCCTCTATGCTTGGCGAGCGAGGAGGCGGTGGCCCATTCAACAACCCATTCGGAGGACTCGGGGCACTCGGAGGCGCCACTGCCAACTCATTCCCCGCACCTGGCGTGCCCTCGACTGGCACACCAACAGCACCAACATCCACAACCCCTGGACAGCAGCAGCAACAGTCACCTCAGAACCAGTCCGGATCATCACCGACAGGTGGCGCGGGTATTGCAGCGCCGATGTCACCATTAGGCGGCGCTGGTCTTCCCCCTTCCTCGCTCTTTGACCCTGCGCTTCTCCAGTAGATGCAGGTAATATTCGGTTCGCAGGGGGGATTGGGCGGACTTCCATTTGGTGCTGGTGCCGGCGACTCCAGTAGATATGCGGCCACCTGAAGAGAGGTTCCAGCTCCAGTTCCAAGTACGTAGATTCCGTTTACTCGCCTGACCGTTCCATGTATGTGCTCTTTGCTCTTTGCCTGCATACATTTAGCAACTGCAAGACATGGACTTTACAAACGCATCGCAGAATGTGAGAGCGCTGTTGGCTACAGGTGGAAACGTGCACGCCGCGATAGAGTACATCCTGAACGGAGGAGGGCTGTAGGCGTGTCCAGTCTGTCTTTCTGCATCTTTGTGTGTGTACATGTACATGTGTCGGCGCGACGCTGAAAAGCGCTATAAGTCGCGCATTATAATAGTAGCGATCCGAGTGGTATTGATGAATGAAAAACACCGTCGTAGCTCGGGTCAGTGATGTCTATGAATTAGCAGCAATATTAATCTAGGTGGTGCTCCGATGACTCAGGCAACTAGAGCAACTCCAGGTGGCACGACCTTGGGTCTTTTAAAACCGTCTCCTTTCTCAGGATATTCATCCTCTTGCACCCTTTTTGGTGGTAGTTGCGAGGCTTGAATTCACGTGTGTTCGTCATAGACACAGGTATTCGAAGATATGACTTACCTTTTGGCGACGTAGGTTCTCTCTCAGGGTGCTTGCTATTCAACGGGCGGAAGTACGGCTGCGCAAGCCAGTGAGGGAGAACTTTGAGCTCTGTTGTAGGCTCCATCATTATAAGCTCTTCAATGCTCCGATCCGCTGCCTCCTCTGCATCCCGCTGTGCGACCACACGAAGTGACGACCATCAACACGATACACCCAATGCAATACAGAACAGAACACTCACCTCCATGCGTACCTGCATCTCCTGCACAACTTCGACATACCTCTCAATAGCATCCGGTCCGCTGATTTTACCCAGGCGCTCACGCAGATCCGGCTCACGCGCCAATGCAGGACGCATTATCTTGAAAAGATGTCCCTTGACGGCGCTCAGCGCTGTGCGCGTCTTAAGGCTCTGCACAATATCAAGATACTCCAGCGCCATCTCCGCATGCGGCAGATGTAGCCCCTCTTCAAACGTCATCATCTTCCCCTTACCTTTCCTTTCCCCCTCCGCGCATGCGCGCGCAAACAGCGCAGGATTATATAGCTGGCCCTCAGCAGACATCACAGCATCTGCACCCGTCTCCCGCAGACACCGCTCGATATCCGAATGATAGAGGATATTCCCATTCGCGAATACGGGCACGGACACTGCTTCTTTAACAGCACGGATTTTGGACCAATCTGCGAGCCCCGTGTGCTGACCGCGTTGTTCTCGTATGCGGCCGTGGCATGTGAGGATCTGGGCGCCGGCGCTTTCGAGCATGCGTGCATATGCGACTGTTTTTTCGGTGCTGGGGAAGACGCGGAATTTTACGGTGACAGGAACATCGAGGGAGACGTGAAGGATGTTGACTACGATGCCAGTTAGATTAGAGGTTGGACATGTCGCTCGCTTATTCATCCCCTTAGTTGAGAGGGAAAAAAACGCACCGAGTTTATATATCAGGTCCCATTCGTCTTGAAGAAATGAGCCGTAGTGGCCGGATCTTGCTATCTCCTGCGGACACCCCAGATTGAGATCAACAGCATCACAGTGGCCTTGGACGGCCTTGGCGGACGCAAGAAGCTGCTCGGGATCGTTTGCACAGAACTGGACAATAAGCGGGCGGTCGGCTGGCCCGCCCTCTTCGTCATGCGTCATGTCGAAGAACTTGTCTTGTTGGACCTTTTTGCCCTGGTTCAAGACGAACATCTGCATAAAATTGGATCGTTGGAGATGGCGATATGAGGCGCGATGTAAAGCAGTAAACGCGGTAGAGACCGACTTTGGCATTGATCATTGGCGTGTAGACGAGCTGCGATTCAGAGTCGTCAGTAATACATCTACAGGATGACTGAGTACGCCATACCTGAACACCGTACCGTCGAGACAAGATCCTCCAAGCCTAAACACCCAGGAACATCATATAATGCAAATGCTACACCATCGTGCGACATACCAGCTCACTCTGGTCGACCATCGGTGCAACGACATATTTCGGACTGCCGAGAATGTTACGGTAAAAGTCGTATCCGGTGAGTTTGCGAGTCGCCACTGTTGCATAAGATACCATGGCTATTTGTGGAGATGGTGGGGGTGGTATGCGCTGGCACAGCGCACCGAGGTTGAGACGGAGGCAAGCCAAATTGCATACGGCCAATAATTCAGCGCTATTCGAGTGTGCACTGGCAGCTTGTCATGAACCTCGTGGGAACTTAGAATGCGACCCAGCTAGTGTATCACCGTCTCCGTTACATCCGCAAGGTTACAGCGAGTAGGAATTTGATTGCCCTACGCTGTGTGCGATGAACGTATCAGAATCGTCATGTCATGCCGGACGCCTAATACCATATGCCCCCCCAAGTTCCAAAGTTCTAACGTCTTCAGATCAAGCAATTCCAGCCTATCGTTTTCCGCCTCTATTGCACTCAAACCACATGCCTCCCGCAGTGTCACCACGATGGACATCCAGTCCTGAAGAGGTTTCTTCCCCTTCCCCCCTTGGTGTTCATGCAGTCATCGTATCCGCTCACCCTTCACCAGATACAGCCATGCTCAATACATATACCCATGTGATCTCCAGGTACATCCCACCCCTTTAATACGGTTCCTCCGACTGGACTCGACCTCTCAGAAGAACTCTCCACATTCACCGTCTCCATGATCCTCCCAAGCTTCCCCTACCTCGGTCCCGCGCACGTGGCTGAACTCAAAGCACTCGACATCCATGACGTCGACTACGAGCTCGCTCCGGACCACGAGTTTGAGCGGCGCGATAACAGCAGTTGAGGAAGAAAAGGTCCGCGACTACCTACACCTTGTATGCCAGATCCTTGATGCATCTTTTCCGTGCTTTCCCCGTTCTACCAGCGAGACCAACACAACACCCTCAATAAACGAAGCATATGTCCATTGCAAAGCTGGCTGCTCCCGCAGTGTTGCAGCAGTCATGGCCTACCTCATCTATGCCCACTACTGGCCTCTCTCACGTGCATACCGTTCGTCGTCGGTCGCCGCCATGGCGTATCCCCAAACATCGGAATTCATGGCATTCAAGGCTCGTGAACCCGGAGGACGGTCGAGCGGAACAGGGACAGGTGCAGATGACAAGGAGAAAGACAACCAAGGACGCAGACTACTGCATGCTCATGAAAGTCTGCCGTCTATGCTTCCTTCTAGGAAGTTGCAAACGTTGTACTCGTCGTAGGATAAGATATGGAGGTCATGGACGCCGAAGGACGTTGGCATCATGGCGGCGTGCTCCTGTAGACAAGGCGGATGCTATGGTCCATGCGGCAAGTAAAGTGGGGATAGAGAGCCCCGCAGGACCTTACTGATGACGCCAGGATGTGGCCGAACTTGCGCACGGTCTCCCATGCATTGTGGCTTTTCTGCCTCGGTCACTCTGACAGACGGCGCTCACCGCGCTCAGAATATTAAGTAGATGTTTATGTATTATCTTACACGTAGGACACAGGGAAGTTGCCAAATAACGATTGCCCGCGAGTGTGCCTGTCTGCAACTATAGACTAGCTTTGTGCAGTGTAAAGGCAGAGTCGCCATTACCTAGGCCCGAAATTCTACCTGCGGGGTTTATTCTCATCATCAGATGTACTCTTCGAGTCAGCATCGTCAGGAATGATTGAAAACTGTCCCGGCGTCAGGCAGTAGTTGTCTGAACGCTGGTCGGGCATCACAGCAAGGTTCTACAGGGACCCAGGCTAAGACTATAGGCACGAACCAGAAGACAGCGTACTCACTGCTACATGCTCATACATATCCGTTCGTCTTCTGTCAACCGAACCATAGTTCAGCTTTTTTTGATTACTGGTAGGAGCAGCAGAAAGAGAGGTCATAAGCTATGGGTGGGTTCGGACAGGCGAACCATCTACATACCCGGATGAATGTGTCTGCTGCGCTTGAGGGACCAGGGGAGGGCTCACGTCCACGGTGCTCGACGAGGCGACTGTGGGTCTACGAAATAGTACAGTGGGCCAACCGTGGGAATCTACAAAAATAGTGGGCTGTGAGGGATGATCAGCGAAAGGAAAGACGAAGCAGCGGAAGGACCTACGGCAAAGTCACTGCCTTGAGGGTGCACGTGCATCCTTTGGGCAGCCATTATACGTTCATTCGACGACGATTGACGTAGGGTGAGCGAAGACAGCGGACGCGTGGCAGACCACATGGTTGCTGGCGAGGTTCTGGAGTCCTGGAAACCCCGTAACCCTGTTGAAGTAGGATGTGTGCTTCTTCGTGGTGGAATTGGAGGTGGTGGTCTCATAAGTCCATCTGTCCAGTGACCAAGACTAGCATTCGTCGTCCTTATGCGGGATGGAGGAATTAGCTGAGGTTGTCTCGACGCCACCAGGCGCCTCGAAGGATGTATTGGCTGTGGCTGTGGAGGAATATTGCCATGCATTGGTGGGAGTTTCTCAATGTATGTTGCACCTGACAAAATATGAATATAGTCTGAAGTAATTTGTTCATGTGAATGCGCATACCATTGGATGTTACGATGGTATATTTCTTGTACATCCTTTGGATTACCTCGTCTTCAGGAGTGTCATATCCTTGGGGAAGCTTGAGGAATCCCAGTCAGCAAAGCGGCACCAGCGGGCGACAACAGATTAACATTACCTCCTGGTATATCATGTTCATTTCACCCCAAATGTAATCATGAATGACCAACACCCCGCAATCATGCTGAGAAACAGCGCATTAATTTATGAATTCAAAAAAACTTGCGTACGGGCCCGTACATCATTCTGCATTATTTTCTCGATCAGCGAATCTGATGGATGGTAGATCTGTTGTATAAGTTTAAGATTCTTTCTACAGCAAATCAAATGGTTGCGATATATACCTTTGTTATTGGGGGGGACTGGAAAAGTGAAATATCCGAAGCTGATGACAAACGATCCTCTTGGCATTCTTCAACGGATTCAGTAGCTGTCCATAATTTGACTCTGTGTAGAGCACCAAGATCCAGATTGGACTGAACAGGTGCTGGGTTCGTCGCACCCTCAGTTTGGCGAGTTTCGCTGTTGCTGATTGAGAGGCTTAGCCATCCTTTAGGGCGTTGGCTAAAAAGTCCCTTGCGTAGCGCAGTGTTTGGTTGCTTGTATGACACAGTTACATCGCCCCGAAGAAGCGAAAGGAAAGTGCTACTTCTGATAGCGATCTTGAAGCCACGGATAAAGACAGTCTGGTTTTTGGCGTCATCATAGGGTTCGGGTCCAATGCGGCAGGGAACAGCAGACGTCATTTGCCAGGAATAAGCTGCACCGATATTACCATTGATGATTTTTCCCGCGGTGAACTGGGCATTGAAGTCGCAGTTACCGCTGGATTGATTGAAGGCCACCAGTGACCATGAACTTGTTTTGTGGCATCCAGTAATGAGGTATAGTGAATCGGCGCTAATTCTGGTCCGACCAAGCTTTGTTACTGCAAATTCATACCACGACTTTCCATTTCGTAGTGCCTCTCTTTCGAAGAGCAGCAGATTACAGAGATCGTGTTGGTCTGCACCTTCAGGGAGCACAAGAAGCGCGCCTTCATTTGACGTTGAGCTAAATTGGATGCAAGTAGCTCCCTGTCCTGCCACTGGTCTGTCAAGGATATTGAAGAATGGACACATGTTGAAGGCATCTTCGCTACTCACCCAGGAGCTTCCACAGCTGCGCCAACAACCATCCTTTTTTGGATGATGGACTGAGTTGCAATCACCCGGCCGCGGTGGTCTATAGGTTGAATGCTCTCCATATCGTGATCCACAAGCTGGATCTGCTTGAACCCTTCTGGAACCCCGTAACTTGCATGGAGAGGATGCTCCTTGGCGAGGCATATATTGAAGAGGACATCGAAGCTGCCACGTGAAGTCACAACGCCTACATCTCCAATTCGGAGGCCAACAGTACGGTACTCCGCAGGCAACAAACAGTTTGGTTCGGGAATCCAAAGTGGATACCCACGTTCTGGTTCCGCTCGCGTTAAAAGTTTTGCATACACAGATTGTGGAGAGGTCATCAGGAATGATGGACTCCATCTGGTCACATACAGTTGGCTTAAATTTCAATCGAGGCAGTCGCGGTAGGCCCTGAAATTACGCGTTCTGTTTTCATGTTGGTGGCGTGCATAGCAACATCAGCAAACTTCCTGTAGCGATGCCATACTACGCCACTACGCATAGTATGTACCAAATGTATCAGGGGCACCAAGGCATGTTGCCTGCTGACTGCCAAAGATCATGTAACCACAGCAAATAAAAAAACCGGCTGGAATGATATACATATGTACATATGTAGTCATCAAAGGAGGTATCTTTTTTTGGCATTCAAGTGCTTGAGGGCATCGTGTCCTATATTGCACTCTATTGACAAAATAACTAGCCCTGCAGCCTATGGCCTGCCAGCTCCCCTGAGTGTGTGAATGGCCTGGCCCTGGCTTCTGAGACCCTGTAAGTCGGATGAAAAGGGTGGTCTTTGAGAAGGCATGAACGTTGAACATTGAAGGTGCCTACCAGGTAACCAGGTACTGAGTGCCTGCCAATCAGTGGCACTTTGCCAATTAGCCGAACACAGCAGTTATTAACGTCTGCATGACTGGTTTAACTGTTGTTATTAGCAAGGTTGATTCGAACGCAGTGAGCTTGGGTGCAGCACATAAAACGGTACAATTATTCCATCTCTAAGAAAATGCCAGATGGAGCACAGGGTTGCATGCAGCATGCACATATCTACATACTGTAAGAGATATTGGCGGTTCAGTGGCAATTGCGTCCATCGCGTTATTTCTGCGTTACTTCTGCAAGACTTCTGAGATGTTTTTGTTGAGGTGGTGGAGACCCTGAGGAATCCGGTACATAAGGCTGGCTGGGGTCATCGTCGGGGTTGAAAATTGGCACCTGTTAGTAAGCCAGAAGAAAGAGGAGTCTGAAATTTGACACCTTCTCCACCATGGAGATCGATAAACCCACAGACCTAGATTGTGTTGAAGACGACTTTGAAGAGGGAGCACACGAAAAACTGGACGAGGAGATTCGTCAGATCTTTCCACACTTACCTCCCAAAAACTTAGACCTTGTCTTACCCCTCCTCCTTGCTTCTATTGTTGAGCAGTCGGGAAGTTGCCTGCTCACAAAGTATCGCAATATCTCTGAATGTGCAACCATCATAAAGAGCGAGCCCAGGCTCCGAAATATGTTATTAGACGGCTTCAAGAATAGTTATAAGTCTGTGCGGCTTTTGAGTAAGGACTTGTCTGTATCTAGTGATTGCACATCTGATGCCTCAATTGCAGAACTGCTTCGACCAAGTGAGTATCAGCCCAAGATCTCGTGGAAATCATATCCACATTACGATTTTGAAGAATCTGTTTTCAAGCATGACGAGCGTTTCAAGTACTACACACGATGCGGTGTGCTGTCCTTTTAATTTCAGACATTTTATTCACTTCTTTACATAACTACTAGCTACTGAAAACGCTTGGGAAGGGGAGTATGTTGGGAAGGGTGCAATCCTCCTCTGGGCTCATATACAAGAATGCTTTCAGGAGGTTCCATTAGATCCATATCGACATTCTTATGCGAAATATTCCGCCATCGTTCAATCTTCGGGAATGGGTAAATCTCGCACCGTCGATGAAATGAGCAAATCCCACTTCGTGATCCCTGTTAACGTACGTGAACTCAACTCAACCGGTATGGCCCCTTAATCATTCCTATGTTTCCCTTCAATGCTGAATGTTCCCAACTCCAGGACATCCTCCTACAGATGGTCCAGCACATATTTATCTCACCGAGAGTACAACACAAAGAGACGCTTTCCTTCGGAGCTGCTCATTCCTCCACGGATTATTTGTTCACACAGCTGTTGTTCTGAAGGATATCAAGGAACCTACCGCTAAGAAATTTTGGGAGTATATGAAGGATGGCATGAAGTTGGGAGCCCACGGTCCACACCGGAAGGAATTCTATGACGCTGTTAAATACCTTGCTGAGGTACGAAATATTATTTGTTCAATTCCTCCTAGCTTATGGGACGTGCAAGGGCTTTTATCCTCAGTATTCGATGTATTTTCCTTCCGACAACCATCCATCGGATTACAATGTGAATCGAATGTTACTTAACGATGACTTTCCGTTGCGTAAGCCGTTCGAAGAGCTGTGCAAAGCCCTTGGAGATGAGTCAGTACCTGAATTGCCGGCTGAGCAGCCACCTAATAAGCGAATAAAATCAAATACCAAATCTCAAGCATCCGAGTATCCTTTGGTCGTCCTCGCATTAGATGAAGTCCATACTCTGACAAAGCCAGAGGATGATGGTTCATGGTCACGCTACGGCGAGATGCGTCGTGCAATACGAGGACTTCGCAGCTTATCACTCTTCACACTCTTTCTTTCGACTTCCGGCACCTTATTTGGAATCACCCCTACCGCAGGACGTGATGTCTCAGCCAGAATGCTCCTCGAAGGGGAAGTCATGTTGCCATTCTGTGAGCTCGGTTTCGACGTGTTTGCGAAATACTTAGACTTCGGTAAGACGGTCAAGCTTTCGCAAGTTACATCCGAGGGGCACTTAACATCATATGGTCGACCTTTGTGTGTACTAAATACTCGCTCTGTTTGACTCCAGTTAACCTTTTCCCTAGATTCGCTCTTGGATACCGGGAGGGACAGCGGGGCACATTATTCTGCTTTGCAGCCCAGAAGTTGTTGGGTGGCACTGCATATAACCTTCAAGGTCTCACAGATGCGCAAAAGTTTGGGTGTCTTGCTCAACGAATCCCCATCGAATTTCTCTCCGTTGTGGATGCCTCGCAAGTATCAGACTTGGAGAAGGAGCAAGTGCATTGTCACATGCGGGTCATTCTCAAGGTTGATTGTGGCCTTGAGACCATGGTCACTATGTCGCCTTCTGAACCAGTGCTTTCAGAGGCAGCATACTTTGTGATGACTACCCAACCGCAGTTCAGTCCTCCTGCGGCATTGCAGGTCATTCTGAATGAGTTTCCGGTGAACAAAGGCAAGCTAGGAGAATTGATAGTGGCACTACTTTTCACCATGGCACGCGACAAGGCGGTGGGACCCGCTGATGAATGGGGTCGGCCTCCCGGCAACCAGCGGTGGTGCAGCCCCACTGAACTACTAGCATCCCTCTTTTGCGCTCCTTATGCTGTCTCCAATAATCATGCTAGTGTCTTTACCTCCCAAGGATGGCACTTTGCAACCCTCGCCGAGACGCTCAAAGATAGCAAGGTCTACTTCACCCATTTCGTCAAAGTTCATCAGCAGGCACTCATTCATGTCGAATACCTGAGGCGCTTGATGGCCCGAGGTGCTGCACTGCTATGTGCAGGTGGTCAGCCTGCTGTCGACGGCATCATCCCCTTTTTGTTCAAAGGTGATGAAATAAGGTCGGATAATATCGGGTTATCATGTTTCGAGTCACGAATGATGTGAAATATTCCAACTCCCCACAGTTGAATCTTTTCGACGCCATGGACCCTTGCTCCCTTGGAATCCTAAGGTCGCCTGCCAACGTTCCCGTCATCCGAATCGTGTTCGCTCTCGCTGCAGAGGCTCCCAGCCTTACGCTCGTGGAGTCTAGGGGTACAACCAAGGGGGATTGCACCACGTATGATTTGTGGGTTTCTGGCCTCTTCCCAAGGGTCTTGGTTCCGGTTAGGAACGACCCGAACGCTTGGGACAGCATCTTGCAGGCGTCTTATTCCTGGGAAATGATATACTCTGATCGCTTGAAACTTCGTACGACACATCGTAGGTCCATGAACCCTGGAGCTGGAGTTAACAGTGATTTTTGGGAGAATTGGTGCAACCTTGTTTTGTAGTGTGTCATAGTTTTGTATACGCAGCTTTGTAGGGAATTTTCCATCTTTATTACAAGTGCCGGCACTGCTTGCCACCCTATAGGGGTCACGGTGCAGTCGTCCAACAAATTTGCTGTCAATGCTCCTGTCCAGACTCCAATTTCGTGATGGCCCTCTCCACACTCTTATCATTCCTTGCTCGTCCCAACTATGTTATGTTGGCAGGGTTCAAGGTCCCTAGAAACCAGTTGCCCAATGCAGTGTGCTTGTTGCCCCACACAGTATGTCCGTTGCCCAACGCAGTATGCCCGTTTCCCAACGCAGTATACCAATTGCCCAACGCAGTAGACATCCATCGAAGCCTGGGGGCAGTTGGAAAAATAGTGCGTGTTTGTCCGGCTTTCCATAAGTTGGACACCTTCTCTAACGCTTTCCACCACCATGGAGATCGATAAACCCATAGCCCTGGATTGTGTTGAAGACGACTTTGGAGAGGAAGCACACAGAGAACAGGACGAGGAGATTCATCAGACCTTTCCACCAACTCCTTTCCCCGCCCGTGTCTTACCCTCCATCCTTTGTTACATTGTTGAGCACTCGGGAGGTCGCCTGCACACAAAGTATCGCGATCTCCATGAATGCACTGTCATCATAAAGAGCGAGCCCGGGCTCCAAAACATGTTATTAGATGGCTTCAAGAATGGTTATAAGTCTGTGCGGCTTTTGAGTAAGAACTTGTCTGTGTCCAGTGATTGCACATCTGATGCCCCCATTGCAGAACTGCTTCGACCAAGTGAGTATCAGCGCAAGATCTCGTAGAAATCACATTAACATTACGATTTTGAAGAATCTGTTGTCCCGCATGGCAAGCATCTCGAGCGCGCACCACGTGGTAGGCCGTCTTTTTAATTTCAGACATTTTATTCACTCTTTACATGACTAGTTACTGAAGACGCTTGGAAAGAGAGTTATCTTGGGGACGGTGCAAACCTCCTCTGGGATCATATACAAGAATGCTACAAAATGAGTCCGTCCAATCCCGACCGCCAATATTATGCGAAATACACCGCCATTGTTCAATCTTCGGGAATGGGTAAATCTCGCGCCATCGATGAAATGAGTAAATCCCACCTCGTGATCCCTGTTAACCTGCAAGAATCTGAGTCAACCGGTATTCCTGTTTATTCATTCCTGTGTTTCCCTTCAATGCTGAATGTTCTCAACTCCAGGATATCCTCCTAGAGACGATCTAGCACATGATTATCTCTCTGGGAGTGAGACACAAATAGAGGCTTTCCTTCGGAGCTGCTCATTCATCCACGGGTTATTTGTTCAGACAGCTGCTGTCCTGAAGGGTATTGAGGAACCTACTGCCGAGAAATTTCGGGACTTTATGAACCAGGGCATGCAGTTCAAAGCCCATGGTGCACGCCGGAAGGAATTCTATGACGCTGTTAAATCCAATGCTGAGGTATGAAACGCTACTTTTTGAATTCCTCCTAGCTTATGGGACATGCAAGCTCGTTTATCCCACGTATTCGAACTATTTTCCTCCTGGGGAGTGTCCATCGAAGAACACTGTGGATGAAAAGTTGTGTAACTATACCTTTCCATTGTGTGACCCATTCAAAGAGTTGTGCAAAGCCCTCGGAGATGAGTCAGAACCTGAATTGCTAGCTGAGCACCACCCAAATAAGCGAATAAAACTAAATTCCCATTCTCCTTTGGTCGTCCTCGCATTCGATGAAGTCCACACCCTGACAAAGCCAGAGGATGACAATTCATGGTCACGCTTCGGCGAGATCCGCCGTGCAATACGAGGTCTTCGTGGCTTATCACTCTTCACACTCTTTCTGTCGACTTCCGGCACCTTGTTTACGATCATCCCCGCCCCAGAACGTGACGTCTCAGGCAGAATGCTCATCAAAGGGGAAGTTATGTTACCATTCTGTGAGCTCGGTTTCGCCGTGTTTGCGAAACCCTTAGACTTCAGCGAAACGATCAAGCTTTCGCAAATTACATCCGAGGAGCACTTAGCATCATACGGTCGACCTTTGTGTGTACTAAGTGCTCACCCTGTTCGACTCCAGCTAACCTTTGTCCTAGATTCCCTCTTGAATACCGGCAGGGAAAGCGGGATACATTATTCTGCTTTGCAGCCCAGAAGCTTTTGGGTGGCATTGAATATAGACGTCAATGTCTCACAGGCGCACAAGAGCTCGGCTGTCTTGCTCAACGAATCCCTATTGAATTTCTCTCCGCTGTGTATGCCTGGCAAATATCAGACTTGGAGAAGGAGCAAGTCCATTCCCACTGCGAGTTGTTCTCAAGGTTGATCATAGCCTTGAGACCATGGTCACCACGTCGCCTTCTGAACCGGTCCTTTCAGAGGCGGCATACTTCGTGATGACTACCCAACCGGAATTCAGTCCTGCTCAGGCATTGCAGGTCATTCTAACTGGGTTTGCAGTGAACAAAGGCGAACTAGGAGAAATGATAGTGGCACTACTTTTTACCTTGGCGCGTGACAAGGCAGTGGGACCCGCTAATGATTTTGGTCGACCTTGCACTGGCCAGCGGTGGTGCAGCCTCACTGAACTGCTAACATCCCTCTTTTGCACTCCCTCTGCTCCCTCCGATGATCATGTTAGTGTCGTTGCCTCCCTAGGGTGGCGCTTCGCGGCAGGGCACCCAAAACAAACCGAGTCATCCCTGGCTTTCACATTTCAAGATAGCAAGGTCTACTTTTCCCATTTCATCAAAGTTCACAAGAAGAAGCTCGTTCATGTCAAATACCTTATGTGTTTGATGCTCCGAGGCGCTGCAGTCCTATGCGCGAATGGACAGCGTGCTGTCGATGGCATCATCCCATTTTTGTTCAAAGGTGATGAAATAAGATTGGACAATATCGGGGTTATCATGTTTCAAGTCAAGAATGATGTACGATACTCCAGCTCCCCGCGGTTGGATCTTTTCCACGCTATGGACCCTTGCTCCCTTGGGATCCTAGACGCCCCTGCCAATATTCCTGTCATCCGAATCGTATTCGCGCTCGCTGCACAAACCCCGAGCATTAAGTTCGTGAAATATAAGACCTCCGATACCTGTACGACCAAGGGAAGTTACACCACGTATGATTTTTGGGCTTCTGGCCTCTCCCCAATGATCTTGGTTCCAATTGGGAAAGAACCAAATACTTGGCACAGCATCTTGCAGGCGTCTTGTTCCTGGGGAAAGACCTACTCTGATCACTCGGCACTTCGTATGACACAGCGTAGGTCCATGAACCCTAGAACTGCAGATGACGCTGAGTTTTGGGAGAGATGGTGTAAGCTTGATTCCATATAGCGTGTTAGTGTGCAGCTTTGTCGGGAATGCAATGATGCTTTGAATATGCTTGTGCCACTGGACTTCCGGGTTGTGCCGCATAGAAGGAATCCTTGGGATGGGTCCTCAATGAAACACTATCTTCCACGCGGGATAGGGTCTGACTTCTTCAGGTGGAAAGAACCCTTTCCAAGCACACATCACAGGTCCACTATGTTCAAATCACAGTAATCCCCTATAGCCATTTTTGCGAACATTTTCTTGGAAAAATTTGCACTATTCGGTGTTCCTGGCCAACAGCTGAGCGCTGTTTCCAAGTACGTACCTGATTCACTAGGCAGCGCTCAGTTCCGAGGAGAATGAATAAAATGCAACAATAGCACTAAGAACGCTATCTATAATGCGAGGGGGCAACGAGGGGGACAGTTATGATCAACTTGAAGGACATACCATCATGCCTTCTCCCCGGACGACCGGGCATACCCTGCATCGCGGGCTTCTTATGCTGGCATACGCTACTCCTCACACATCGTTTCACAAACCTGCGTGGTTCGACTCGTATCTTGAGTTTGTTTCGGTCGGGGTTAGACCAGTAGCGTCTGCTAATAAGGACGATGTCTGCTTCCTCGTCTACGAGGATGACGTCTGTGTGTCGATCAGCACGGGCGACTTCGCCGCCGTGTCTCTGTTCGAACGTTAGTGAAGTGGGTTCGGGAAGAAAGGGGAGGGGACTCACTTGGATGTTCGCTGTAATTCTCTCGATTCCTTCTTTGACGAAGATGTTGTTGCGTCGTCTTGATTTTCTCAAGACATCGTCAAGAAATTGACCAAGATTTGAGGCGCGGCAGTGACTGGCTAACTACGCTCACAGCCAATCTCGGAAAGTCACTTGCAATGAGCCGCTTCGGAAAGCCGGACACTCGCTCTCGGGAATTCGACGTTCGGTAGACATACTATGGCGGATCGCCGCCATATCAAAAGTACTACTACTATCACTTGACCGGTATTGCAAAATGACACGGAGATGCAAAACACTAACTACAACACGCAACACTTCAATCCAAGCCAAGTAGTCGTACATAGAGCATGTTATACTATATATCAAGAGGGTTATATCCTTTTTTTTCAAT
>Ga0307518_10001074_pt1 | contig 20487 bp, 29 predicted proteins | sample 25_EM_MG_FD_203889 | JGI IMG/M metagenome (GOLD analysis project Ga0307518, IMG submission 203889) | Populus trichocarpa ectomycorrhiza microbial communities from riparian zone in the Pacific Northwest, United States - 25_EM | ecosystem: Host-associated > Plants > Roots > Unclassified | place...
CATCAGGAAAATGAAGAAGTGCTGGTATGACCAGCTAGATCTTACAAACACCTGACAACATGATATACATGGATAATGGCTTATCTATGATTATCTATGATTATCTTTTGTTGATCAAGCTGGTGTCAGAAAGTGACTTACCTGATGTACCAATGCCAGAAAGATGACTTAGTGACAAGGGTATATAACTGCAGACTGACCTTTTATGGGTGTACCAGTCCTTATTGTCTGTCTCCTGGTCTGTCATCCATTGATAATGTTTGTGTAATAATTTTATTACTCTGAGAAAGAAATTTCCAATGATATCTTTATGTCATTCTGTGATCAGCCAATTATCATCTATTGCTCAGTCTGTCACCAGTTGATAGTATTTGTGTAATAATGCTGTTACTCTGAGAAAGAAATATCCAATGATATCTTTATGTCATTCTGTGATGAACCAATTATCATCTATTGCTCAGTCTGTCACCAGTTGATAATATTTGTGTAATAATGTTGTTACTCTGAGAAAGAAATATCCAATGATATCTTTATGTCATTCTGTGATCAGCCAATTATCATCTGCTGCTCAGTCTGTTATCAATTGATAATGTGGATGAAATAATTTTATTATCTGAGAAACAAATATACAGTTCAACTACTTCATTCTTATCTTCATGAGTTTCTAAAATCTTCCTTCTCATACAGACTACTAGCAGGGATTGGCTATTGAGCCTTCTCAGATCACTCTAAAGGAGGAGGCAGATGGCCTTGCATTGATAAGCAATCAGCCAAGAGCAGATCATCCAGAGCATTACCTATCAGCTCAGGAAGGGTCTCCAGACATGTACTAATCATGATTGTGGCAGAATCAGAGGATCACTGGAACCCTTATTTTCAAATCAAATCAATGCTTGTGGTGGGTTGTCCAGGTGGTGGGCAAAGCCATCATTGTCACCTGGGTGGCCATCACCATTGCATCATTGACACTGGTGGAAGGTCGTCGAGTGGTGGTTGCTGTCATTGTCATCATCTGGGTGGTCATGGTGGCAGTGTTCAATGGTGGTGACTTGTGAGTGGTGGTTGTCATCAGCAAAACCTGACTTTGCTTAACCTAACTTGACAGTTACTTAACTGTTACTTAAACTACTCGACCAACCCAACAGATAGTAAGCAACACAACACTTGGATAAGTAGATCTCTACACTTAACATCTACTTAATCCATGCTTAATCTACTTATTTTCTGCTTATGACTCACTTAGTCCCTACTTATTTCACTCTTGAAAAGCAGATTGCAAGTGCTAGTATTAAAGTACTGCAAGTAGCAGATATAAATATGACAAGCAGTAGACAAATATAATAGAATGAATCAATACAAACAGGAATGCTAGGGTAGGTCATCATCGGGGTCAGCATTGGCATCACCAGTATGAATAATGGATGAAAGGTGACATGGAGGCACCAGCCAGAGAGTGTTCATCTGAAGGGAAGAACAGCAAATTGCAATCCGCCAGGTTCAAAATGATAAAATTATCGACCTCAACCTTGATGTCACCTGTGGCACTCTTACACAAAATTAGTCAGATCATGTCTAGAACACAGCATGGAAGGGACTGACAGTGTCTGGCTGTTTCAGGTCTTGCACACACCTCACTGTCGATCAACACTGTCAACTCGACAGGTATGTCTGAGAGACGGGTCAGGTGTGCAGCAGAGTCGCGTTTACGACTCACGACAAGCTGGGTTGTTTCCAGATGAGTCTTTGATAGGGAAAAAAAAACATTGCCTTGGATACCTTGCTTGATATGGGTGCAATTGCAGTACACACCGCTCAGGGAGCAGCCATTCTGCGAGGACGACACGGGAGCCTGCGTGTGCACGGGAGAGTTCACCGCAGGTGTGGGTGCGTCGGGGGTATGGGGCTGGAGCAAACAGTCAGTGTTGGAGCCTAGCACACACGGGTGGGTCTGCTGACCAGAATGGGCGAGGGTCGTCCAGGAGCGGTGGAGTCAATCATCGTTGTCATTGTCAGCGTTGGCCAGTCATTGTGGGGTGGTCGTTCTCGTTCTCGCCGTCGTTCTCGTCAGTAGTGGTGTGGTCATTGGCGTGGTCGTCGGCGCTGTGATGGACAGACCTTTTGACGGCTCTTGTAGACTTGTCACTGGACTCCTTTACTTTACCCTTGCCTGTACCGCCTTCTCGCGGGCGCTTGTTCTTGGATGTAGTTGGTTTAGATGAACGAGGGTTGTCACTGGGGGCAGCTGATTGGTCTGCGGAGTCGCTGCCCTTGTCTCTTGCTTGGTCTCATTCTTTCTCCTTCTGACGGGCTGCTTTTACTCTCGCGCTTGAGCGAGTCGATCGTGGTTCAAAGACGGTAGTTGAGGCTGAGGCGGCTGGAGTCGAAGAAATTCTGACTGGAGTGGCTGCGAGGTGGTGGTGCTGGAGCTGGTAGTCGTTGTCACCATCGTCAGCGTTGGTGGCGGTATAGTGATGGTATGTGGTGGAATTGGCGTCGTCATATTGTGATGGTTGGCGCTGGTCGTCGTGAGGCCGTCGTTGCCGTCGCGCTTGTGGTGGAGACGGGGATACCCATGACGAGCCCTAGGAGTGACTGGCAATTTTAGTAAAGGTGTGATCAGCCATATGCAGGTGCCTACAATAGTCTGCATAAGGGAGGCAGATGGCTCGAGGAACCATATGGGGCTGACAGCTGAGCACACAGATGTATAGATTGAAGCCGGTGATGAACACTGCTAGTACAGCCATAGAAAAAAAAGAAATTATGAAGCAGTGTAAATGGACGAATACCACTAGTACCTATAGTCATTGTATTCCAAAACTTCTATGCCAGGATGAATTGACTCTGAGTCCGAATATGAAGCCATCAATCCCTCTGCTGCCGAGGCCTCGGACTGCGAGCCTGCACTGTCTGTCGTGTCGTCAGATCCCGAATCAGTGCTGGAATCTTCCCAGTCATCTGGTACAGCTGATGCTTCAGGTTGATCACCAAAATCTATGTTAGGTTCGAAATCTCCCTGGCCGGAGATTGGGCCACAGGTATGAGTAGGGACAGAAACATGGTTTCCACCAGGATTAGCTTCTGTTCGGGTGATGTGGGAGTATGCGTGGCCGACACCTTCGCCCCAGTGGTAACGCATCAACATGTCTCTGTCAACAAACCTACATATGGTAGATCCTTTGAATGCGCACGAGGATATGAGCCGAGAAAGTATGCCCACCTGTTGACATAGTAGTACTTCCAGTCTGCCCCGTCCCTGGCGTTTCGAGAAACCGGCACACCATCAGGATGCACCTTGCCACTAGCGAAGGCTGGGATAAGATGGCAGCTCCGTAATACATTAGCTGGATCAACAAATCCATATGCATCTTCCTGGGACATCGGGGTGAATCTTAACAAATCAAGCGCCAAGTGTTCCCAGCCTGCCGGTACATCTACCACCTCAAACCAACGTACCCACAAAAATTCCAGGCGTCTGGGAAGGTAGTCCTTCACACCTGGGCCAGTGTAAACGACATTCGCATGAAAGATGCCTAAGACGCGCGCATAAAGAAATGGGTGGGGTGAATCCAAAGGCGCCAGCAGCAATATATCACGGTGATCGGTGCGCGGGTGGATGGTGTCCTGGGCACGGCGGACATCATATGTGGTATAGTTGACGCGAAATAAATGGTGACGATATATGCGGTCCCTTTTGAAGACCACTTGGCTTGAAGTTGAGAGATGCTCTACCTCTTCTGCGTCCCAATTTACTACTTCGGAGTCCATGTCAACCTCATGGAGCGCTCGGACGCGGGGCAGGAGATGAACCTTCAGCCGGAAAATAAAGTCCTTCAGGTGTCCACAACAGTCAGCGATTCGGATCAATCGGCAGGAAATGGAAAGAGTTTCACAAACCTGTGTAAGAGGGTCATCCGAATTCTTTCCAACAAACAGCATGAGGTCTTCGGGAAAATCCTGAGTCTGCCCAATATGATAGTGATCTTCCGGCTTATTGGGGAGGTTTTCCTTTCGCTCCACTGGCAGATCAGCTAGCTTCGATCGGACGCGACGAATGCGTGCTTGACGCCGTTCAATTGAAGCAATTTGTGGAATGAATACTTTACGGCTAGTGCGGGCAAATCGACTTTTTCCAGTACGGTGCTCGAGCTCTCCCTGGAGTCAAAATATTTAAGATCAAGAGATGAACAAACAGTAATAGCTTACTGGCTGCGTGGAGTACGAATCCGTCGTACCATACGTTCGAATCTGTTCCGCATAATCTCCAAGAGCGTGTAACTTGTAGGTCTGCAAGTTCAGAGTCTTCGCTCTTCTGGCGACGGTCTGGACACTCTTCTGCGGAGAGGAAATTCCCTGTTTTTGAAAAGCCTCGCGACCCTGGCGTCTTGTTCGGGCTTCAGCCTCACGACGAAGCTCTTTGGTGGAAAATGCAGCGCAAGTGTCACCAGAGAACATACGGAGGTGATTTCCTAGCATTGCAGTCACCAACTCCAATAACTTGACTGTACTTTCCGTGTGCATGCGGAGCTTAGCCAGGCCATGCCAGTGGCAGAGTAGAAAAAGGAGTGACATTACGGAAGCATTGTGTGGTTCAGGTAGAAGGTTATCAAACACGGGGATAGCACACTAGCCACATCGTAAGACTAATGATGAGATGAACAAAAGTGACCATACGAGCAACAAATCCTCGAAGTCTCTGGCTGCCATTTTCTTCATCTCGGAGGAATTGGTGCGAAAGCGCCGAATAGTATCACGGCCGAAGGTAGGCACTTGACGATACCTAAACATGGTGTCAACTGAAATTACAAGGTATTCGAGAAAATCCAACCGATGATCAAGTTCATGAACCATGCTTGGCTTCAAGGCATCTAAAAGTCTCAATAAGTGGGTAAATATGGCTTTCCACACCCCCAGCTCAAATTCATGAAGAAGGTCAACTACCAGCATACGGAACAAATCAAACCCGGTAACGCCAAGCCTTTCTGAAAAGGCATTCTATCGGCAATTGTAAATTATCAGGCTGCAGTGGTGGGGAAGAATACTTAACTAATGTTGGAACTAGAGATTCACTTTTAAGTAATTCCTCAACTTGCGAAGTATGGACTGCATAGTGCGCCTCATAAATCAACCGGCGGGCAGCGACAACCTTGTCACGTCGCTCTTTTGTGTCAGAGCGTTGAAGGAGCTTTCGCTGCAACATATCCATCTCAGCAGCAATCTGGTGAACCCTAGATTTAGGAATTAGACAGCGAGGACATAGGCACGCGCCCATGTTTCGAATGGTAGCAATGAGGACTCTGCGTTAACCCAGATTGGCCATCGACACAAGTACGAAAATACATCTACTCACTTTTCAGGGTAGTCGGCTGAATATGTAAATATCCGAGGATAAAGTCGACGATTAATCCCATCGAAGCATTGGCCAACAATCCCATGTTGGTATGCTTCAATGAATACGTCATCCAGCAACATTTCCCACTGTGCATGGAACAATTCCCTATGGCAATGCGTGAAAAAGCTGTTACCAAGTGCATTTTCACCTGCATTTTCCTTAGCAAAGTCCTTGAATGCATCGGGAAGCTATTTACCCCATTTTAGCAAGTAGTTATATTGCGCTGAATAGAATTAGGGAGACATACCGTTTGGAAATATGCTGCATGAGAGCAAAGATTACAGGATGGCCGGCAACGGACATACTTCGACTCGTTCCCCATATAAACGTACAAAGGCCACAATTTGGCTGTGCCGAAGGCAGTAAGGTGAGTCGCATCTGACCAAAACATAAGCGCAATGACACGCCGCGGAAGATTACATCCAGGTTCAGGTGGGGAATCCTGAAGTTGGCGATGGGCTGTTAAGAAGCTCGCAGAGGTATAGAGCTCCCCATAAACCCTCTCATCCTTGTCCCTGTGGGGTGGGTGCCAGCGCAGCTCATATGGTTCATAATGGAGGAGGCGGTGATGAGAAGCGTCCGATATATTCTCACGAATGATATCGACCAAGGAACGATGGTGAAAGTCCTCGATAATATAATCCTTTGGGCCAGGGTGCCGAGTACGACGATGAAAGGGAGTGCATATCTGAACAGCAGTCTTCTTCCATCCACCATCGACATCCAGCCACTCGCAATCTTCCTCAGTTTCGTTATCTCGAACGTTACTCTTGCCGAGTTCCTGATTGATCGCTGCCCAGTTTGTGGTTCGCACATCTTCGGGGTGATATTCTGGGTGTCCAATAATATCAAGAAGTGTCTTAAAACTTGTCTGAGACTTCTGGTGCCCGTGATTCCAATACCAATCCCCCAGAAGTAAGGAAGTTTCGTTCGGGTAGGGATAAAATGGGTTTGTAGCCTTTTCGTTAAGCCGATTGGAGTTCCTCTGTTGCGGAGCGGAGAGACCTGCCTCATCCAACCAATTATCCGTGTCGGGATCGTTAGTTGGCAATGAATCTTCATCGTACAACCGAAACAGGCCAAAGTCATTTATCTGGGTCTTGATCTTTGGGCGTGAGGGTAACAATGGTACGTCCATTACGGGTACGGGGCAAGTCGGTGGCGACGCATGCAAAGGACCAGACAAATTCGAAGAATCTGTATTTTTCCCCGCTTCCAGAGGAGGCAACGGCCTGGGTGGCTCTGGTACAAAGTCTCTGTAGCGTGCAGGTAACCGGCGGTTGAGGCGACGGGGCCTCCGCTGAGCCAAAGACAAAATATCATCGTTGGCTTGGATATCGACATGACCCTTAAATCCGATATGTAATGATGTTAGTCACAACCTAGGCCCAAATGCTGGTGACGTACAAGATCCGTTTCTGCAGTTGGGGTTGCTAGAAGGTCCCCAGCTTCGGCCCGGTGTCCGACACATGTGTGCACAGACGGTTGGCTAGACTCTGCGGTCCGGTCGGGCTCAACGGGCCCTTCAGTGCGAGCCTTCTTGCTCCAATACATTTCTTTCGCCCTGGAAAGCGCTCCAGAGAGGCGTTTCTTGCCCTTCATACAACCCTTTTCATGCCGTGTGAAAGTATTAAGACCTATGAATGTGCGACCACAAACGCACGTCTGGGAAAATACTTTGTCCAAGTCAGACATGCTAAGTAGCGCCAAAAAAGGTGGGGTATGTGGAGCTACTAGTGGAGACCAGAATGTTTTAAAACATGAGTGGGCTGGCTGTCAAGTACAACAACACGAATATATAAAAATGCAACGAAATTTAACCGAGCGTTCGAAAAGCAGCCGGATTACTACGTTATTCGTACACATTCAATGCACCGCTTCCCAGCTTTAACGTTGTGCAGACATGGATCGATGGACCAAATGTCACCGCCTACACCACCTTCTGCCTGTATGGCCAGCTAAAAGGCTTGAAAGTGAGTCGGGACACCACCTCCTTGAATCTCCCGTCAGCAGTCGAGTTGGTCGCAAACTGCTCGCGATAGTAGTAGGCATCGTGATACAATGTCATCTTCTCATCCCCAATCACGGCGGAGATACTCCCCTCAACCTCCTCGATTTCGCTTTGAACCTCCGCTAGTGAAGTGATGAGCTCTCTTTTCTTATCGAGAAAGGCCTTCCAGGTCTTAATGAGCTTGAGGGGAGTAGTACTGGGTGGACACTATGGAGCAAATGTTAGCATGTTCGAGGCTGCCGATTAACCAACATACGTCCACAGATGTGATAATTTCTTCAAAGCGAGCATCAGGTAAACTGACGTCATGGATGCGAAATGTCGAATATCTATGTATCGAGCTCAGCCCAACAGGGAGTTGTTGGTGGGTGTCATCAGGCTCAGGACCCGATTCACGCCGCCTTGCGTCATGTGGGTGGTTGAGTGTCGAAGGAGAACGACGAGGGTCTATAGGGAAAGGGAACTTTGCTAATGCTGCTTGAGGCATATCGAATGGGTATCGGCGGTGGAGAGACTCTTCAACGTTCGTATCCCTAAATTTATGCATATTTTTCATACTCCGACAGTCCCATCATTGATGAGAGGCGTGACAGTGGCAGGAGTGACTCACCAATTTTAGCTACCTGAGATTTCGGGTTTGGAGAATGGACAGAACCATCGGATGATTGCCACTACATTCCGTTGCGTTACATAGAAATACAGCTGCGCCCAGAACAAGCACCGCACCAACAAAGTCCTAGAGTGCAACGACATGAAATTGTTATGTAGCTGTTGGTAGAAGAGTAAGTGCAAAAGGGCAGAAGGCGGAGCTTGAAACCCTTATATACAGAAACGGTCTCACAATGGTGGAATTCAAGTCCGCTTTGGTAATGTCGGACCTTCAGATTTATTTACGAGTGGTGCCACAATATTTGCCGTGTTTGGCATATGTCTGGCACCACACACAAGAATTTGGCCATTATGTAAACCAGAAGCAATGTTGTGAGTGATGCAGCTTCGCCAGACCGTAGTACATCATAAAGTAAGCTGTAACCAAATACTAAGAAGCTTGTAAGGGAATTAAGTTAAGAAAAGAACAAGTGATTTGTCGGTAGCTCTCCTATTATGATAACGAGCACGAGGGCGGTATGACGTGCACGGCGGGAACGCAGTGCGCGATACGAAGCTATGAGCAGTACGGCTGGGGGTGCAAGAGATATAGCTGGGCAAGCTTACACACACAAGAGGTACTACGGGCGAGAAGACTCGGGCTTCGCTTGATATTTCAATTTACTCTACCATGAATATATATTCCTCTGGTGACTCTCAGCCTCAGCTTCTCTTGCCCACTTTTGGGCACCTCTTTGGCTCCCTAGGCTTCTCGCGTCAAAGCACATTGCGGAGGTCTTTGGAAAGCTACTGGATATAATCAGTGATGCCTGTAGAGGAAGCATCAAGCGCGTACGTCAAATGGCGAGGGTGAGTCGGAGCATGTCGAGCAGCGTTGAAATGGCTGGCATAGGCGGCGGTACTGGTGTGAAGACGGGTGCTGGAGGTGCGAGTTGCGGTATAGACGTAATGGACAGCCCTGAAATCTGGATGGATGTGTCAAGGGGGCACAGAGAGGTGCCAAGCTTTGGAAACGGCACGAATACAGCTGCAGACGCGACGGAAACCATCAGTACGCATCAAAACAGCACAAAAACTTGAAACTTAGTACCTGTAGCGAGTTGGCATGTAAACAACCCAGACAAGCGCAGATGCGCACGGCGTTGCAAATCATGCAAATACATCTGCCAACATACAGATAAACGTCAGTACACGCCCAACAAACCTGGAACTGCAGGATATACCTACAAGTAATCCAAGGTGGCACCCAGACGAGTTGGACTGGTTCGAGAGCCATTCAAGCACGCTGAACGTGCGCACACAGGCGCATAGCGATGTAAGTAGCTGGAGGACGCCTAGATTCACGCCAGAAAGCGTCAGAATACCCGAAAACGGCTACGGACCGACTCGAGGCGCAAAATGGGGCACACACGAGCCAGAAAGGTCGGGGAACCTTTCGGATGCGTCGGGCACGCGCACGTACACGCAGAATGTTGCGAGCGACTCGAGAAGACCTGCAAACACGTCAGAAACCATATAAAATGATCAGGCGAGTTGAACCACAACAAAACGGCTGGGGTGGGCCAGGAATACAGCAGCTGACACGCAGAAAATGTCAGTACTATAAGTACAACAGGGCCGAAACCACCCAACATACCTATTAGAGGCACAAGGACGTGCGCAAACGAGTCGGGCGGGCTCGAGAGCTGCGCAGGCACACAGATCATGTTCACCGACAGGCGCGACGTTGGAAATGGCGTGAATACGGCTGCTGTGGGTTGTGGTGGCGGCGCATGTGCGATTATAGGTGCTGGATGTGGTGAAGTGGTGGGGCATGGCGTTGCGAGTCGGACGAGCGGGTCGGGGGGGAAGACGTTCACAGCGTTGGAATCAACATGGATGCAACTGAAAATGCATGCCAGGTCGTCAGGATAGGTTGGAAAAGGTCGAAATCCTCAGACTTACCTATAGGGGGGGCAAGGCAACACCCAGATCGGTCGAATGCCTTCAGGGACCACGCGGACACGTTGAGCGTACGTATGGCGGCAGATGGTTTTGGGAGCCACGCAGGAGTGTCGAGCACACGTACGCACCTGCAAACGGTAGGAACAACACAAAAAGGTCTGCAAACGCGCCCAAAATCATCAAATGACGCCGAATCGAACCAAAATTGCTAAATTCACCTATTGGGACTGAGAAACGGTTGGTAGATGTGACGGACAGTTGCGGGAGCCACACGGATGCGTCGAGCATACACACGGACGTGCGTGACGCTACAGATGACACGAAAACACAAGTCCGAGATCGTTAGAACATGTCGAAGCACGTCGAGGACGCAAAACTCACTTGACATGCGACAACCGAGATGGCCAAGCGTCATGAACAATGGACACGCGTTGGCATCGCAGATGTTGATGTGTACGTGCCACTGAACTCACCTACCAAAGCCCTAGAAACGCCAAGTCAGAGACTTATCTTTGGAGAAGTCGAGGTTGAGGCGTTGTGGACAGTGGAGACGGTAACGGTGAGAAACATTGACGAAATGGCTACTGGTGGAAATGGCGAATGAAATGGCGTGGACGATACAGCTAGTGGCGGCAACATTGACTAGATGCAAGTGGAGGAAGCGCTGTTGGTTGGAGATAGTCAGCCGAGCATTTCTTGTAGGACAAAATCAACAGCATACATATTACGCATGGAGGTACATTCTTCGAATCTACAATTCGCAGTACCAGTATGATATGGCTAACTATGGACGAGCTTCTACCACCCAACAAACATTATCAAAGGGTAACATCGTACTATCATCAAGCACAACCTGCCGTTTCTTGGTCCTACACTCCTTAATAGTATGGACTTGTCCTGCCTTCTGGCCCTTTATTACCAAACACTTCTCACCCTTCCCTCTAGGTGCCGCAGGAGTTAAGTACTCTGCAGGAATCGTGTGATGCTCGATAATGGGGCAACGGAGTGCAGTCACAGTGACGCATACGGATCCAGGAGGTGCAGGACCCTCTTTACCAAGAAATCGGTCCGGACAAGTTGTGCGGACAACCCGTTTAATTAAGGCGCCACGTTTGTACTGAAGCCCTACATTAAAACAGACGTGATAGTCTGTAAAACGACAGAAGTCATCGTCGAAAAACCAGGGTATCGTGCCTTAGGGTCTTGATTAGCATAGGACGTGGGATGATTTAAAAGTGTCATACCTTTATTCACCTCAGGTTGTGTTGTTGGGGGGGTGGCTGATGGCGCGGGGCCCGACAGCCATGGTTCACTTGTATCATCCAAGTTTGGTAGTTCGCCCGCTGCAGGAGATACTGGTCGGGAGGGGGGAGGAGTTTGTCGCCTTGGCTCGACAGGTTCTGGGACAAAAGATCTTCGCTGCAGAGCTATTAAAGCTTTCAGTCGAGCGTCATCAAGTTTAGCTCCTGTCAATAGATAACCCCCACTACCGGATAGTTATTGTGTGCACAGGATAACAAGTGCCATGAGATAACTTACTTAGTTGCAACGTCGGTATTCTTGATTTCAAAACTCGGGTATCCGATCATGGAAATGACGCTAGATTGACGTCCCAAGGATACTAACTGGGCCAGACGACCTTTCTTGTCCCCAGCAATAACCCAAACCTCAGACCCATTCCGCAACGATAACGGTGGCGCCCAGTTACATACTTTCAAACAGAAGGATATGGGGACATTAATCTACACGGGGTTAGGAAGTATTGGGAAGACAGCGTCGATACATACCTTTGCACCATCGCATCCAATCTCGATGGAAGCGCTACGAAAGTCCACGCGGATAACTACACCCATTCGACCCCAGTTTTGTCCTCGCGCAACTTCGACTATGTCGCCCACAGTTACATCGTAGCCGTTTTGATGTGAATATGTTAAGGTGGAAGGAGCTTGAGTTTCTGCGTCGTCCGCGTAAATCCTGACCAATGTGTAACCTTCGTGTTCGATAATGTCGTCTTGAGGAGGAAGCTCATCTGGCGCCGCGGGTTCGATCGGACGAATGGTGTGGGGGCCAAACTCGTCATGTTCGACACTACGCATGTTACCTATATATTCGACCTCCAGGAACGGAGGCTCGATCAACATAATTCTTCCGACAAGGCCTCGCCGTGGGCCGCGCACAACGCTAGCAAGGTCTCCAATTTGGATGCGATCCTGAAGTGGTTCGGGATCACGGGTGTAGCTATCCAGCCTGTGGTGCTGAGCGATGTCTGAGGGCCTGTGATCAGGGGTGAAGGAGTGCACTAGTATTGCGTCCACTTGAATCTACGCAAGTATTAGTTAGTATTAGTTAGGCACTTGGCACGTACCTCATTTCTCTCACCATGTCGACAAGCAGACAGAGTAAGCATTTCGTCTACACGATACAGGACGCAGCCCTCAACCCCTCTATCATCACCTGCAAAAATTTTAACCCAGTCACCACGCCTATACTCGCGTTGCAAGTCGAAAATCGGACAAGCAAACACTTCAGCTTCTCCATCATCTCCATCACTGTTAGTATCAATGGTGGCAGATTGATTTTCCAAATCTACGGAGATGATGCGCCCAAGTCTATCACGAAGGTCTCCCTTAACGATGCGAACAAGGTCGTCTTGTCGCCACAATTGCGCTGAGAACATAAGAATCGTCTGGCGGATCAAAGAAGGATGAATGCCGGCCAAAACATGGAACGCAATGCTATCGGGATGTGGTACTTCCACCACCTCCAGTACGCGCTTCGAAAACGAACGAAGAAGGAGGCCCTGATGGTAGACGAGTCCACGGCAGGTCACCACTCCACCACGTGCATCAGACGGTTGTTCTACCGTCACCGTACATCCAGCCCGTCGAGCCCTGTCGATATCGAACAGGAGCTGTCGCCGATCATCATCGTAGGGGCGTTGCCGAGGAGCAACTAGAATATCGAGTTTATCTTCATCCCGAGATAGCACATACCCGATGTCGTTATTGTATATACCACGCTTGACTCGCACCCAGAATGCCGAAGCATAGACTTCGCGCGGGGAATACAGCGATGGTACTTCTTCCGCCGGAACAAGGGCGATTTCTCGGACGACTGAGCGATGGCTTGGTGGTAGGGATGTCCGGATTTCTTTCGGACTCGTGGCTTCTACGTACAACGACCGATGGTAACCAGGAGTAACCTTGAACGATTTCACTTGGAGGACATGCTGAATGTAATTGGCTGCCCTTTCTGCAAGGGAATTAGACTAAAAATCTGGAAACAAAGTTACATACCTGTCATGACATTGACTTTATAAACGCGGATAGGGGGGGACGCAGAGGGGATGGGAGAAGTGCGAAGTCCACGCGAGTCACCTTGGCCAGCATCGGAGCGACCACTTTCATAGTGGCGGCAGATATCATCCACACGAGAAGCGAAGGCTGCTCGCCCAGCAGGTAGCACCTCCGAGACTTGCAGACGACCGCCCATCGGTGTGTCACCATCGCCGATTTCGTCATCGTCATCGTCATCATCTTCACCACCATCTTCGGATGCGTGTAGGTCAAGGAAGGGATTGTTTCGTTGGACGTCAGTCCTCCGTCGCTTCTGCGTCACCTTCGAAGGACCAGCCTTAGCGCTGGTTCGTTGGAGAGCGTCTGCTCTCTTCCGCTTCCGAGATACCTTCAAAGTGGCTTTCGTGCTGTCATCCCCGTCGCTTTCCTTCTGCATCTGCGACACCTCCGAGGACCCAACCTTTGCGCGATCATCGCTTTCCACTGATGCCGTTAGGTCGATGACACCTAGATCGAGGAGGCGCATGTCGGAGTCACCAGTGGAACTCTGGCCAGGCTTCCCGTTTCGTCGCTTCTTCGGAGACACAGGAGTCCACGTATAGTGATCATCGTCTTGTCCTAGCGGCAATACATCGACTAACAGGAGATATCGCCTCCTTTGAGGAGGGGGAAGAGAGAGTCCTCGGCGCCCAAGGATCTCCTGGAAAACTCCACGAGTCCGGGGAAGAGATTCCTCGTCTTCGTCCTCCCACACCTCGTGCATAGATACAATAGTCTCCTCCCACTCTTCCCGAACGTACCGCTCTCCAAACACTACTTCCATCGCATCAGTCACCAGGGTGGGATTCGCATGTCCATAGGCCCATGCCTGGAAAAGCCGCCATGCTCTGATATCGTCTAGCAACGGCGGTACTTGTACAAGGAAGTCAGAAAGCGGTTCCGAAATGAAGAAGGTATCACACCTGAAGACTTGGTGTTCTGCCATGCAACCTGCACATCCCGCCAACCCGTTGGTGACGTCGCGATAAGTTCCAGGATATCCCCCCAAAGGTTTTCCCGATAAACAACGCCAACACCTGCCAACTCGTATTCTATCTTCTGCGCGACAAGGCATAAGGATACCTCCTTGTTGGCATATTTCTCGAGCCACCGATAAACAGCATCCACGGTCATAGAGGGGGTGATCTTGATTTGAATTGAAGACATCGCGATTCTAGCTAAGAAAGTGGCGTAAGGGAGAAAGTTGGCAAAAGATCAACGTCCACGCTTACCAATGGCTTTTATACAGAATTACACAGGTGGACGTGCAGCGTAAACTCCACCAAATAATCCAGCGCATGTGTGGCATTATGCATGGAGATTCTGCAGTCGAGTTAGTACAAGCTGATTTACACGAGACGAAATACAAACCAAATTGCTTTAGATTACTGTAAACTATGAAGTCAACCGCTACTGCTCAATATAGATCATTTAGTTAGCAGTTACATGTCTACTACTAGCTGTTACATGTGGACTACTAATCGATTAGCTATTAGGTTTGGTGGTAGCTAAAAGTGGCATGTGGGCGATGTGATGGGAGAAGAAGAAACATTGAGTTGTGCAAGGCCGCGCCTTTATACAGAATTGGACTCAGCTCGGGAAGTTCCCGCCACGTGATGGAAACATTGAGCTGTGCAAGGTCGCGCCTATTAGACGGAACTTCCCGAGCTGAGGCGCGCCCAATCACGTGGCGGGAACTTCCCGAGCTGAGTCCAATTCTGTATAAAAGCGCGACCTTGTAGAGCCCAATGTTTCTTCTTCTCCCATCACTTCATCACTTCGTCGCCCGCATTATGCCTAGCTACTACCAAACCTAATAGATAATAGATTAGTAGTCCATATGTAACGGCTAGTAGTAGACATGTAATTGCTAACTAAATGATCTATACTGAGCCGGCTCGAGTCCATCTCATCGTCGAAGTTCTTATAGATGTAAATCGTAGATCTATTAGTTGTTTTATAATGGTGGTCATTTAGTATGGTCGGTATGGTAGAGTCGCTAACGGCCCTTGCAACCATGTCGATTGATGATAACGAAGTTGCGCCATGACGTTTGGGGAGAACGTATTGCAATCGTTTTGATAAGGTGGGTAAAATTGCTTAATGAATTTTCCATTTCGTCTAAAGGGGCTGACGGTCAAATTTCCATCCAGGTTTAATACGGTTACAGTGATCAGAATTCTGAAGTCAAGTACGTTTCTGCATTTATTCTTTTCGCTCAAAGATTTAACTCTGTCTTTCCCTTCGCTAGGCAGATAACAAGGTAACGAGCGTACACCATAACCTATCGATGTCGGAACAACATTCATGATGGGAAGGGGAAGTCTACGTCTGTGTCCAGAGAGGTCTTGCAGGAGATGTATGTTGGTGACGTCTCCATATCGAATGAACTCACCTCACTGATGCACTTGTATCCACTCTTTTTTTCCATCTCATTTATTAGATGGCGCGGATAAAGTATTATGAGAAATGATATCACGGCAATCGTTCCAGGCACTATGCAGGCATCGGCACTATGATTACTCTGCCCGAAGGGAGGCGCTTGTGGAGTGAGGTGGACTTCCGCCCGATTCACTCGATCAAACGCACACTTCCTTGCAGGTGCGTTCTCCTTGTTAAATTGCTATGGTTGTCTGAATTTGACTGTTTACATATGTAGACACTTCTGGCTCCGTCTTGACTGTTCATCTCATTGGCAGCAGAATTCATCAGTACGGTCCCCCTCGGTTCCTTCTAGTGGCTAAAATAACTCCGCCGATGGGCACATTCCTACGTCCATTGGATGGCGACTTTCAGATTAGTGGATTTATTTAGAATGGGGTACAATGTAAAAATACGGGGAAGAAGTTGAATACGAAATTGTGGGGTGCGATTATTGGACCGATTCGCGGTGATATCCCGATTTTATCGAGTCATCTAACTATCAGAGTTCCTTGCTGCATTTGTCGCGATTAGATGGAATGATAGATGCATGTGTCCAAGTGGTTGAGTTCGTGATAAAGCTCGGCGTTGGTGGGCTTTTTCCCTTCCCTATGGCTGACAACATTGCTAACCACGCTGCGGATCCCTTGGTCGATTGGCAGGAGGCGTTTGCTGCTTTCCACCCATCCGCCCTCGATTCGTTGCACGAGACAATCCGAGCTGAATTGGGCTATGGTAAGTAACGAATTTATTGAACTTTAATCTACACTGATCGCATGGCGAAGTCACCGCTACCGCGAGACCACCTACCCCGCCCGACGACCACGTCACCAGTCAGCCCCCCGATGCAATTGGTCTGGGGGGACAAGCCGAATATTCACAAATGAATGACATGCCTGCCTTGGACTTTACCGGATTAGATTTTCAGGACATCAGCATTTCCTCTGACGCTCATCCAAGGGAAATCGACGACACCATTACGATGCAAATAGTATTAAGCACGGATTCTGCACGTATGCTTGGACTTACCGTCTCTTAAGGTCGTTGCTAATATTATTCAGGGGACTTCATCCGCTCCATCGACGCAAGCCCGGGATGGAAGTTACTTTTCCTCGACGTATTTCGGGAACATTGGTTCTGGTTTGCGACGGTTTCGTCGACCTCAGAGCCATCATTTGTAGATATATTCGAGGAAGCGCTACAGAGGCGTTCGTTACACCCGGGCTTCACTTTGCAAGACAGTAAGTTTTATTTGATCTAACGTATTATTACTATAAAGTTGTTCAGTCCCCATCGTACTGCACTCGGGTCCGACGCAAACACGCTCGGATCGTGCAGAATTCGTGGCCGCCTTCAAAGCGGGTGTGCGTAATTTCTCCTCTTCCCAAACAACGTCTCATGTTTCAATATCAGATATCTGATGTGACCAAGACCATGAACAACTATTGCTATGCCCGTAGCAAAGATTTATTGATCAACATTCCATCTGAAAACTACAACGGCATACTTCTCAGCTCCATGCACCCCATCGCACCCGAGGTCTTAGAGTACATTCAGAGGGCAGTCGAGTGGGATCCCCGCTGGGGATTTAACATACTTCACACGTTCGACATCGACCCAAATGGCGCTACTGTAGTAAGTTGGAAGTATGACTTAATTTCCAAGCTGGTTTGCTCATACGACCCCAGGTAAACTGGTTCGATAACGTGTTCGTCAAAACGTACATGCGCGCTGCGATGGACCCCAATTCGAGGGGTTGGTTTGGCGTCATGAAGTTCACTCAAGATCTTGACGGCACCAACTTGTGGAAGGCAATTTCTCGGCCGAACACCGACTTCGCATCATGGATCTTAGCATGGGTAAGTATTCGTCTTTTTCTTTTTCTTTTACTCACTTAATGTTAGTTCATCACCGACCTAATCGCTGATGTCCTACATCAGTACACTTGGAAAAGGGGTTATGTTACCCCAACCAGGATTAAGTCAGTGTGGGAACATCAATACAAGATCAAACGTCTCATCGATTCCGTATTGTCATTTGGTATGCCTGGTCAGACGTCTAGTGAGAAGATCCGCGCTTGGCGGGGATTGCATCGTTTGTTGGACTGTTAGATATGAGTATTCCGAGGCGCATTTCATTCGCTACAAGTGCATACTGTACTCAATAATATGAAGGTCTCGCAGATGGATCCTGAGACGGCTCCATGTCACTCCATTCGCTTTCTACAGCCCCGCTACTATGCCTTGCGTCTCCCTGGCAGAGATGGCAACCACGATCTGCCCTGATTTTCCCTACCACTTCAGTTTGAAGCGCGACATCAGCGCCAACGCGTTCCAACTGAGTTCTCATCCCTTTAATCTCCCTTACTAACTGCGTAAGTATTTCGTCCATCGTGCCAGTGTTCGTTGTGCTGACTCCAACATTATTCTCGAGCTCAAGGGCTGTCCGTGAAATTTTGACTGGATGCGTCCCCACGGATGGGTCGTTTTCGAGAAGGCGTTTCTTGGTATGGGTAGCAGTCCCACGTATGTCCTCTGATATATCCCGATTGTCTGTGTAAGTCGCAATATCTATTCGACGTGGACGGTACTTACCTCGATTGGCTCGTTTGTCATGTGCAATGACGCCGGTCAAATCTTGGAATTTTTTAGCCATCTGAGAAAACGACTGAGCTGGGTAGAAGCAGAAGGTGAGCTTCCTCGACTTCTTATAACCCACATTAAGCCTTCACCTCATTTGGAACCGCTGTCCAGGCTGTCAACTTCGCTAAAAATTATGGCAGTTCTTTAACCGGGTCAGTATCTCAGTCGACTCTTGGGCGCTAATATTTCGTCGATATTTTGATAGAGTCGACTGCGCTTGAATGGGTCACAAATTTGTCGTAACACCGGCCAAAGGTATAAAATCAAGGCCCTTGACCCTGCTGTCAAGTGTTCCTCAACCCATGGCAGGCAGCTCTCGTTCGCCCACGTCGGGTTCACTACCCTCTGCACAAAAGCGTGCCAACCCTAACGCTTTGGAGCTTGGCCCGCGGAAGAAACCGTAGGTATTTCACTGTCACGCAATGTCGTCTCACTCTGTTTGGTACTCAGGTCGATACAAGATCCTTTAGCTCACCACGGTCGCCATTTTGGACGTGTAGTCCATGCGTTTTGCAGTATCCAAACTTTGCTTACCAATGGCATCTTGAGAATGGGGGAAGAACCAGACATGGAATCGCTTTCAGCCGTGTGCGTTTGTATACGACTAGTACCCAGACACCATTACTTACCTTCGCATTACAGAGAGCGCAAGGAACTCGAAGTATTCCGTGAACTCCTGGGGATGGTCCCTGGGTTAGAGGAACGGCTAATGGAGTCTTCTGAGGACGAAGTAATCCTCGTTGCGGATCTTGTAAGTCAATTATCCCCGCTTAGTAGCTAGGCAGGTGCGCGCACTCACGTCCGCAGCTTCAAAAAGGTGTAAATGGCGCCCGTGCCGATGACACGAAGGGAATGAAAGGTGCCATCATCGATTGGATTACGCCGAAAGGACAGATTTTGAATCCGCATATTCCGCGCAACGTCAAATGTGGCAGAGGTTTTAATCACGAGCGCACCGGTGCTCTTCTCTGCCCTGCAGGCCTCGACTGGAACAATTTAGAGTATTTCTTCTCTTTGCTTTTTTATAAACGCAGCTGATATTTACATTTTAAGGACGCGTGCCAAGTTAATGAACGGTCAGATTCAGGTCGCGGGTGACCAGTGGCCCGTCTTTTTGTATGCGAACTATACATATTGTGCGGGAGACCCGTGGAATGGACTACTTCGGAGTGGCCTACTCATTTCGGTGAGTCTCCAATCCCCTTTCTTCTGTTACTATTTAACTATTATAAACAGGCATTTAAACACGTCTTTACATCTCCTAGTTCTGTAGATCAAGAGCCGAAAGCAACACGATCCGGAAATGCGCGTATCCATGGAATGCGACGTGTCACTAAGGCATCTATTGCCTATGTGGCTACTCAGGTACGTATAGTTTCTCCGTGGATTATTACTCGCACTGAATGGTAATAGGCCCGCTTTTCCCTCACCTCCGCGCAGATATTTTCTCGTACGGACCTTCTCACCGACTCCGAGCGTTTCTATACCAGCATTATCGAACTCCTTGATGATCCGGACGAAAAGGATGAAGTGGATGAACTATTGGCGTGGTGGAACCGGTATGTGCCATATTTTTAGTTGTAAATACTAGGTTTCTGTGCTGATAGTTTATTCAGACAAATATTCCCTCTTTATACTGAATCTGAGCGTATTCCCTCGAAGGATAGTGTCCTTGCACAGATTAAACAGAAGCGCAAGGAAATCAGAGAGGGTCCTGTGAGCCCCTCCATTGGAGTGTAGCTTTTCTACAACAAAAGCATATATTATTGTCTTGGTTTAGAATAGCTTGCAATATTACCATCATCCCTGACTATTTCTGCTGTGTTCAAATGATGGTAATTTTCATCAGTATAGTGTGAATTATAGGTGTGTGCCAGGTAGTAATTTGAACATGTCAATTTGATATCATTGCTCACCACACAACATCCTGACAGCCATGTTCAGGCAAATCAAATATACCATTGACTGTCATCTGTGCTGTATATTGTCATTGGGGGAATGTAGGTACTGTAGATACAGCTGACCAACCATGTCAACTTGACATCATTGTTCACCACACAACATCCTGGCAGCCATGTTCAGGCAAATCAAATATACCATTGACTGTCATCTGTGCTGTATATTGTCATTGGG
>Ga0307518_10001075_pt1 | contig 20475 bp, 15 predicted proteins | sample 25_EM_MG_FD_203889 | JGI IMG/M metagenome (GOLD analysis project Ga0307518, IMG submission 203889) | Populus trichocarpa ectomycorrhiza microbial communities from riparian zone in the Pacific Northwest, United States - 25_EM | ecosystem: Host-associated > Plants > Roots > Unclassified | place...
CTTCTGATAATGAGCATAGCGATATGGACGTACATTCACCGGTGCAGTGCCTTCCTTCAAAGGAATACTGTGGTCAATCTGTCTGGAAGGTGGTAAACTGGAAGGCTCCATAAAGACATCAGAAAATTCGTGTAACACTCCTTGCATGCTAGGTTGAATGCCACCCTGTGTATCCTGCATAGTGATCTGTAAACAAAAGGCATATATGGCACCACTAGAACAAACATCTTTTGAGATTTCTTTAAATGTAGCTACTTGAATCTCATGGTCGTCTATCCTTTCCAACCGTCCGGCTTTATTTTCCCAAAAGAATTTCATGGTTAACTGTTTCCAGTTGCAAACCACAGACCCGAGTAACTCCAGCCATTGAATTCCCAGCACTAAATCCAGCCCTGTGATTGGTAGAGAATATAGTGTTAAGGAAAAAATAGAGCCTTGTAGGTCTACCTGAACCTCGTTAAACTTTTCTTGACACTTGAGATTCTCCCCATTTGCTACTCGTACTGTGAATGCCTTGTAGATACCACTGGTAGACGCAGTAAGTTTGCCATTCGCTCACTGATGAAGTTATGTGTGAATATGGCATGAGAACCAATTTTGGCAGTTACTCGCATGGTTTTGGGGGCAGTCCATCCTGTTAATGCATGTAATGTAATATCTGGTTCCACAAATTCCTCAAGGTGCTCCGCAACATGATTTTTGTCGTGGAATTTGTCACAGACAGCTTCATCGTCTTCATCATGGCCTTCTAGCATTAGCAATTTTGCTCCCTGACATTTATGCCTTGCTGTGAAACGTTCATTACAATTAAAACATAATCCTTGAAGTCGTCTCCGCTGCATTTCATCCCAGCTCAAACGTCTTATCGGTGCCACATGTGTTGCTGACGTTGATGGTAAAAGGGCTAAAGAAGCTCGTACCGGTGGTGCTGGACGTATGAACTTCCTCTGTCTTATGAGCTGATCATCCTTCATTCGTGCAAAGCTGATAGCATCCTTTAATGTTTGTGGCTTAAACATACAAATGCCATCTGATATATCCGACCTCAAACCACCCATAAAAGTTCCCACTAAAGCCTTTTGTGTCCAACCTCTGAGCCGATTGCCTAGCCGTTCAAATTCTCGCTGGTATTCACGCAAGGATCCAGTTTGTCTGATTCTTGAAAGAGCTTCATCAAAATTTTCGCACTCTGATGGTCCAAAGCGAGCCCAAAGTTCATCTTCGAAATTCACCCAAGCAATAGCATGTCCCTCATCTTGGAAATTCCTGCGAATCCACTGCCACCATTGATTTGCTTCCCCTTCCAAATGGTAGGATGCCAAAGATACCTTTTGTGTTTCAGCAGTATTCTGAAACTCAAAAAATTGGTTTACCCGATTGAACCATTCGGTTGGGTCATCTCCTGAAAATCTAGGAAACTCAAGTTTTGCTGTTTTGGAAGATACAATTTGTCGCCCTCCATCATGGCCCTCACGATATTGATTACCATAAGTTGTAGGTTCCTGGTTAGCAAGCAATACATCGGAGAGATGATTGAGGGTTTCCTCTAGTTGGCGATGTCTATCAGCCATATGGATCTCCATTCTGTGTAGTCCATCTTGGACTTCACCGAGTGCAATTTCTAGTTGCTCAATACGTTCTTTATTGGTTCCCGTAACTTGGCTCTGATACCAATATTAGGCCCCAATAATTACTGTGAGTGATGTTTTCTCTTAGGGTGAAGATAAACCACAATTTGCATAAAATCCTCTTACTTCATTAATAAGACTTGGCTGCTTAAATAGCAAAGCCAATTAACAACTCACGTATTTACAAGTCAACCGAATAAAAGAACACACCACTAACAGAAATACAAATAAATAATAATGGAAAGAGACTAACAAAAATACAAATAAATGATAATGGAAAGAGATCCTCCCATACTGCCCCATGAACGTCTTCTAACTGCCCGCCCGCATGTACTTTCTCCCTGTTAGAATGAATGCACGTTTGAGTGCATGGGACATGCAACCACCTGCCCGCACGCTTGCACGTTTGATGCAGTGCATGGGACATGCACACTTATAGATATTTAAGATTTGGTTTGAGGCCACGAATTGAACTTCGTGGCCTATCACTTGCCTAGAAGGATTTCGTTGGTGTGGGGTCCATAGATATCGGAGGTGTCGAGTGAAGTGACCCCGATGTTGACGGCATGGTGGATGAGGGCGATCATGTCCGATTCAGGCTTTGGAGGGCCGTAGGCGGCAGACATGCCCATGCATCCAAGTCCCTGTGCTGATACTTCAAGACCCTGTGACCCCAGCTTGATCCTTTTCACTGTTGCCATCTCTCTTGTTCTTATTTAATTTGCTTCTCAAGAATGACGGACTCAGTGTGTGTACGAGTTCTCGGCTCAGCCTAGCAAATAAAAGGAAACAGCCATAAATAGAGGAAGTGAATGAAGAGACTTCATAGTCATCCAAGAACAATTTCTAACGTAAGCATCTACGTAACTCAAATGATGTTTGAGCTTACGCTCCATTATATGAACAGCCGTTCCCATGAATTTTGATTTGAAAAATAAAATTAAAAATTATTATATTATGATTATTAGTGTTATTTTTATTTTTAATATTGTTATTATTTTTATTACTATTAATTTTGAAAAAAAATATTATTACTAAAAAATCATAAATTTTATTTGAAGGGATTAAAAATTATAAGAACTTGGATCAAATAAATTTAATATTATTATTGTTATTATTATAAATATTATTATTATTATTTTTAGTAGTGTAACCAGACCCCAGAACTTGGATCTGGCTGGGGCACCAAATTCAAGTTTATAATCATTAGTTTTATTCTTATTGTACTTATTATTATTGTTATCATTATCATTATCATTAATAATGTTTTTAAAAAACATTATTACTATTAAAGAAAAATCATAAATTTGATTTCAAGGGATAAAAAATTATAAGAATTTGGGTCTAACAAGTTTAATATTATTATTAATATTAAAAATATTATTCTTGAGTCAAGCGTTACAGCCAGACCCAAGGATCTTGGGTCTCGTTTTGCAAATAGAGCTAACACTTTTAAATATTAGTGTTTTTTGATATTTTTTATGCTAAAAAAATTAACCCGTAATATAGCGCGAGCCACCCTCACTAGTTGGTACTATTTATGATAACTAAACAAAAAACCAGATTATTTATATTTCTCAAAAGCTTTTTTAATGGTCGAAAAAATCCTAATGTAGTGGCAGCTATGTCATTGATTATTTACAATTATGCCAATAACATGCTAGCTATTATGCATTTTGGTTATACCCATGACTATGCCACATGCCATGTATGATAAAATCCTAATGCAGTATTATCTATGTTAGCAATTATTTTTAATATTTGTATATTAAAATAATTTAAAAATATAAAAAATATTAATTAAAAAAAAATCAAACTTTTTATAAAATATTTTTAAAACATAAAAATAAACAAGCCTTTGTACAAATGCAATTGCAAGGTAGAGCAAATGAATTTTTTTCAAGTCAAAACGAATGGTTAAAAAATCACCTCTAGCATGAGTGAAAAGAAGTCCTACCAATTGTTTGCGTGAAGAAAAGATAACCCTTTAACCATACATTCTATACCCATTAGCAAAACTAATTTTTACTATGTAATGAGAGTTTGGAGACCATGTCAAAGAATGAAACTGAAGCATCACACTTCTTTAAAGTTTATAGGAGGTGATAAATTTTATGCTTCTAATGAGCTTAAGCAACTTGTTTGAACCCAACAATCCTTTAGTAATTTTTCAGGATCCCATGCGGATTTCTTAATATTTTGTATTGATCCAATACGTATTATTTTGAGTGAAATATAACTCAAAATATTTTAGGGATGAAATAATTCAACCATTTCTCTATATAAAATGACAAGACTCATGAGCTATAAATACTCCATGAATCCTTCAAGCTCCAAGATCATAATCTCTTTATTCTTAATATTTTTAGAATACATATTTTAGAATATATCTTTTTAAAATATAATTGCACTTTCTCTCTTTAAATAGATATTTAGTTAAGCATGTGAAAGTCTCTAATTTTACAAAAGAAACTTTTTGAAAATACTAGCCACTACTCACCCTGAAGGTAGAAGTTATCAATCACCTTGGCTAGGGAGAATTGATCAGATTGCTAGAACCAAAAGATGAATTGATTATCCAATATATAAGTCATGCTCCTAAGCTACATGGACTTTTTAGGACCTCATCATTGATACCATTTGTGGAAACTAAATAAAAAGCCAGTTTATTCATATTTCTCAAAAGCCCTTTTAATGGCTAGCGAAACCACAACGCAGTGGTAGTTATGTCAGCGATTGTGTCTACGGCTATGCCAATGACATGCTAGTAGTTATGCATGTGGTTATGCCCACAACTATGCCCCCATATGACTACACAAGCAGTTACACCCTTGATAATGCCCACGGCTACGTCTACGACTATGCCCACGAATACATTTATGGCTATGCTAACGACTACACATGTGGCTACATCTACGGCTATGTCTACGACCCATGACTATGCCCTAAGGCTACGCCCATAAATAACTTTTATGGTGGCTTATACACGCCAAAAGGTGTCATTGAGACTTAGAGGGCTCTGATGATACATAAAAGGTGAGTTTCATCTACTAGTGTGAATGCATAATTCCCCTTGAAATGAATGAATCTAAGTATCTCTAGTGCGATTGTATAATTCTCTTTGGAAGGGATTAACATAAAGCCTCCCTAATATGATTGCACAATCTTTGGAAGGGATGGATCTGAAGCCTCCCTAGTGCGATTGCACAATTTTCATTGGAAATGATGGATCTGAAGCCTCCCTAATGCGATAACACTACTCTCTAAATAATGGTTATGAGGTCTTTCTAATGTATTATCATCACTCTTTAAGGGATGAGTATATGGCTCTCTAGTGCAATATCATCACTCTTCAAGGGATGAACTTGGTGTCCTTAATACAATAACACCACTCTTCAATGGATCAACCAAGGGTCTCCTTAGTGTAATAACATCATTATCTAAGGGATTGACCAAAGGTCTTCCTAGCGCAATAACACCACTCTCCAATGGATGTGTATAAGGTTTCTCGAGTGCAATAACACCACTTTCAATGGATGGGTATGAGGTCTCTCTAGTGCAATAACACCACTCTTCAAGGGATAGACTTGATCTCTTTAGTGCAATAACATCACTCTCTAATAAATGAACTTGGTCTCCCTGGTGAAATAACACCACCTCTTATAGGTTCCCCTCGTTCACTTAGAAATTTTCTAAGTTGGACTCCACCCCTAATGGGTTCCTCTAATGAGTTCCTTCAATGAATTTCTCAAATGGATTCCTCCGATGAGTTCTTCCAATGAGTTCATCCAATAGATTCTTTCAATGAGTTCCTTTAATGGATTCTTCTAAACCATTTAGAAATTTTTCTAAACACAAGATCCTCTTCCATGGGTTTCTTCACCTATTAGAAAATTTTTCTAAGTATGGATTCCTTCATGGTTTCCTTCTATATATTTAGAGTTGTTTTTTCAACCATAGTACATGCCCATACACATGGGCTCTCCAGTATATTACCCGGGGTTTCCACCCCTCTTTTCATATGAAGAGAATTTTATGAACTTGTCATGGTAATTGAGTACTTTTACAAGTGTTTGAATATTAGTATCATAAAGACTTGAAGGGCTATTGATGAACCCAGATTTAACAGGTTCAAAACCCCCAACAAACCATAAAGAATGGGCTCAGGTGCTGCATGGACTTAATGACCATGGCCTCTAGGCAGCGTACATGTCCCTATTTTTCGCCCTTAACAGGCTTAGGTAACTCACTTGAGCCCAACACTCACTCAATAATTTTTCAAGCCCAAACATGTCCCTCAATATTTTATATGGATCCAATAAGTATTATTTTAGGTGAAGTATAACTCAAAATATCACATGGATGAAATGACTCTTTAGCCCCTCCTTTCCATTAAAGGACAAGATTCATAAGTTATAAATACCTCATGAATCCTTCAAGCTCCAGGTTCATAATCTCTTCATTCTCAAAAATTTTAGCATGTATATTTTCAGAGTTTATCTCTCTAAAATATCATTGCACTTTCTCTCTCTAAAAAGATATTTATTTAAGCATCTGAGAGTTCCCATTTCTATATAAAAAAAAAGGACCTTTTGCAGCTACTAGCTACCAACCATCTTGGCCTACCAGGCATTAAGTTCAAGATATTAGCTGGGGAGAATGGATCAAATTGCTAGAATCAAGAGATTAACTAATTATCTAAAATATAAGCCCTGCTCCTAAGCTACATGAATTTTTTAGGATCTCATCAAAAGGATAACTAGATAGGTTGCTTGCGTTACGCCACGGGTTGAGTCAAAATTTTCCTCACATTAAAATAATGTCAAGGTGATGTTAACCCAAGACAATCTGAGTTAACTTAACTACACACAACCCATGATATGAGATTGAGTTAGACCTCTTAAAAAGATAAAGGAAAAAAATCATAAAACTCAAGACCTAATAGCATAATGTCAAATGATGAAAAAAAATTAAATTTAAAAAAATAGTTCTGAAGAAAAAAAACCTGGGTCAACTAAGGATAATTTGACCAATCAACCACCTATGATATGAGATCGAGATAAAAAAAATTTGACTCTAAAAAAAGGACCTAAAAAAGAGTACCGAAGTTCAATAAAAAAGACGTTGAAAAACAAACTCAAGCTAAAATGGGTTAATTTGACAAACCGGCACTCGAGATAACCTCACATAAAGAAAAACAAAAAATAATGACATAAATCAAGGGCCAATAATCTAATATCAAATGATAAAACTAAGAAAAAAAATCATTTTTTAAAAAGGTCGAGAAAAAAAACCTGAGTCAACTCAGGTTAACTTAATTAACCAACCACTCACGATATGGGATCGAGATAAAAAGAATTAGATTTTAAAAAGAAGAACCTAGCAAAAAACACCAAAGCTAAATAAAAAAAACACTGAAAAATAAACCAAGATAACTCGGGTTAACTTGACTAATCCACACTCTCCACAGAACAAAAGGCGAAAAAAATCATAAAGCTCAAGACCCAATAATGTAATGCCAAAGAATGAATTTGCAAAAAAAAAAAAAAACAAATCAATTAAAAAAAATCAAGGAAAAAAACTTGAATCAACCCGAGTTCACTCGACTAACCTGTTACTCAAGATAGAGATTAGAATAACCTAAAAAAAAGAAAAATAGGACAAATAACAAAGTTCAAGGCCCAATAACCAAAATTTCAAATGATGAATTTGAGAAAAAAATCAATCTATAATAAAATAACAAAAAAAAAGAACTTTTATCATACCTGGGTCATGAGAAAGGCAAACACAAAAAAAAAGTAGAATATCCAATTACAAAACAATCTCAAATCCAAGTAATGCGGACTAAATCTAGTATAAAAACTAAATAAAAAAAATAATTAGGGACTAAATTTTAAAAAAAAATTAAGAAGAGGATAAAAAAATAGTAATAAAAAGAATGAGAATCTAAATTAGATTAAAAAAAACCTAAATAAAATAAGATGTTGAGAGATAAAATAAAAAAAAGGATAAATAAGAAAAGAATAAGAAAATAGCAATAAAAAAAAGACCGAAATTGGATAAAAAATAAATGCAATAAAATAATCAAGGATGAAATTGAAAAACTAATAAATCAAGAAAAGGATAAAACACCAAAAAAGAGTAATCAAATTAATGAGGACCAAATTAGATAAAAAAATAAATTAAATAAAATTCTCAGAGATGAAATTGAAAAAAATAATCTAAAATCCAAAAAGCATTAAAAGCAAAACAAATAATAATTGATATAATGAGAGCCAAGATTGATAGAATCCCAAAATGGAGGATATAACTATTTTTTGGATGGGCTAACATGAATTTCTAACGAAAAGAGAGAAAAGAGAGGGATAAAAAAGGCATGCTAGAGGTCAACCTTGCCTCCGCCACAAGCATGCACCACACTACCAAAAAGCAAACGATACGCCTCTCATAATGTTGGCATGTATGGTGAAAATTGATAACCAAAAGGCCATACACGCGCCTCTCATGGGAATTGTCTCGTGTTGAAGCGTCAACAACTTTTTTTCTAATAATATTTAATTTTTGAAAATAACTAAACAACTCTAAGGCCAACCTAAAAATAACAAAATAAAAAAATATAAGTAAAAACCAAAAATATCCTTGAAATCAGGCGTATGATGTTTTTATTTTTGTTTTAAGGATAATATTGTGACTTTATTGTTCAAAAAATTAAAAATATAAAAAATCCCCGATGTGCTAGTTTAATGTTTATTGTGACAATATTATTTTAAGGGTAATATTGTGCTAGTTTTATTTTAAGAAATTCTACCCCTACTAGCTAGGCTTTTGGTTTGTGTGCAGAAGGGGAAAACAATTCATTGTCTCACAGCTACAGTAAATGCTTGATCTCTTTTAGGGTTTTTTGATATATATAATTAACGATTTTAAGTGGAATGGGTATTGTATTCATTTCCTTGTTATTTTAAGCAGGTATTCAAGTCAATTTATAATGTTGCTTTGTTCATCCTAATAACCAAAACCTAAAACTTGATTTGGTAGAAAATAAATCTAACCCCACAAAGGATATAATTTTTATTTATTTATTCTCTTTTATGTTTTTAATTTAGCCTCCAACAAGATTCCAAAGACTAGAGAACCTTGATTCAACAAAATCCCAACCTTCCTTTCTCCAAAAATGGGTTTTGCTGCTTTGGAACTTGACCTGGATGAAATGCATGCGGGACTCCAGTAACAAAAAGATATAACCATACTAAACCATGAAATCATGCGAAAGAAATTGTTACAATCATTGGTTTTTTTATTCAATTTGGGTTTGGGAGGGGAGAGAAATGGATTGTTTAGTGAGAAGATTTTTAGTTGATGAGAGATAAGAAGTTATTTATTGTTTGGGTTGATTTTTAATATAATATAGGCAAGGATATTTAGGTATTTTTTTAAATTTAGAATTTTCTTTTGACTTAGGATACAAATTCTAATTTTTTAAAACTCGATAAGTAAATGAAATTTTAACTAAATTATAGGATGCTAAGGGTAATTTTTTCTTTATTAATTAGAATATAATAGGAATTTTGTAAGTAGTTTAAACTATTTTGTTAACTTTGTTTTAGCGAAGATGTAAAATACTATACAACTTAAAAATTTATTGACTTTGGATATAATTTTTTTAAAAAAAATAAAGATAATGTGAAAAAATAATTACATTATAGATAAAAAATTACATTTAGCATCCTAATGTTTGATCTGAAATACCATTACCTATTGTAATTTTTAAAAAAAATTATATTTTGAAATTCAATGAGATGACTACATTTCCATTATATATATAATTAAAATGAAAATTAACCAAACAATAGATTAGTAGCTTTGTTACCCTCTCTCTCTTTGACCAAATCATCCCCCCTCTTTCTCAATTACATTTTTCTCTCATCATGTGAGCGCAATTCGAACCCAAATTGAAATATTTCATCTAATTCGAGATCATCAACAACCATTTATTTTATTTTTTCAAAATGTTTTAATGGTTACTTGATGGTATTTTGGTTATTTTTGAGTTTGAATGACTCTTTAATCATTAAATAAATTACAATAATAAATCTATAAATAATTAGATATTTTTTATTGATATTTTTAGAAAATATATTAAGGATTAGTACTTCTATAAATTTAATATCAAAGATAATTTTCTCCATTATAGAAGTATAGATTACTTTTATCCTCAAAAACAATTTCTTTTGGTTGAGGTTGAAAAATAAAAGACAAGGTTTGTTTATCCTTACGTGAAAGGATACATATCAAACCCATACAGACCACTAAATCTTGCTTTACAGATAAAATTAACTCAAAGCAATGACATGACTCTCTCTTCATCAGACACTCATTGAAATTCCAACGCAAACAGCCATTGACATGCAACTGTTAGACTACATACATCCTTCAAACTCCGCGACTTGTTTTTCCCTTTGCATAAAGCATAGATGTTAAATCGGAATGGAAGATTTACATGGAAAACTTAGAATTTCAAGTTTAACCATAGCCAAGTTTTTAGTGTAAAATATAGTTGTTAAATCTGGCATGATTAGCAGATTTACTTGAATTTTAGTTGAATCGGATAAAACAATGACCTAATAAACTCAACTAGATTTTTAATAATTCGAGTAACCTTTCCAGACTTAGCTGAGTCAACACACAAAAAATGACCTAATAACCAAACTTTTTGTTGGGTAAGTACTTAAATCGAGTATCACAAATAAGTAATTTGATAGACAAATAAGTAGCACTAAAATTGTCACACCAAATCGTAGGCACAGAAGACTGAGTAATTTGCAGATCTGACAATAAATGTAACATCCACATTTCCAGGACCAACACGTTAATCATATAAGGGGAAAACATGGTGATTTTTTTTTTTTTTTTTGCTGAATTCATACAAGCTTTACCGAAATTTTAGCAAAGTTTCTTCTATATCAAGAGGTCCCAAGTTATCGACAATTATCTTGTATGCATCTATCATTTATTGTTCAACCATATCTCAATCATTCTAAGTCTCCAACATCAATTTATTCAAGAGTACAAGCACAATATCTCAAATATCCATCTTTTAAAGTCGACCATAAATTAATTCTTAGATAAACGAAACATAAATACATTAAGATTATAAGTACATAATAATACAATTTACGTTCAGACATTTAATTTAAAGGAAGCTATTACAATTCAAGTCATATAGTTCCTTGAAAGACAAAATACATCAACGTTCATTTAGCTTTTTTTAAATAACACAAAAGAAAACTAAAGGATCTAAAATATTACTCTTGTCGTGAATATAATGGACCTGCAACAACATAATATTTGGAAATAATTATATTAAGAGCAATAATATCGTAGAAAAGAGAAATCAAACAATATATATATTAATTCAATGCTACGAACTTTCATAATTCCTTATAATTCCCCATTTAATCTCCTTCTAATACTTCTAAATATATCCTTCTAGGAATCACCAAACATTCTCATTTCATTAATACTATCAAACTATTCTCCACCGAAAATACCAATTGTACCACTTCTTTCCAAAACATGGGAAGGGTAATGCCAACACTAATGAATCTCATTAGTGTCATTAGTCATCCTTGTCGGGACTGACTAATCACGTTTATGGTAATGTTGACATCAATGTAGCCAATTGATGTCATTAATTATTTCCAACCCGAAATAATTAATCAATTTTCCATAATACCTTGGAATATTTCTGGGAATGCTGATGTCAAGGTTTATTGACATCATTAGCTTTCACATCAAGAATAGCTAATCAAGTTTCATAAGTTTGCTAATATTGACATCATCTGTCGATATCATTAACTATTCTTAACCCGAATAGTTAATCAAGTTCAGTATTCCTCATTCTCTGCAATGGTCATGTCGATGTTAGCAAACTTTATTAACATCATTAGCCTCCTATATTTGGGACCGGCTAATCAAATCCAAGAAGTGGTTATTAGGGAAATTCATTACTACAGTTCATTATTCTCATTCAAAACCATAAATCAAATCTGATTTCATTTCTCATTCATTTCATTTTATCTTTTCTCATTTTGGTTTCATCCGTAGGCATAAGATCCATGAATTGAACAGATTACTAAAATTACCATTATTTAAGGAAAGTATAGGTATAGAGTACCTACTTGTTGTAGAAGCTCGGCTCGTGCTCCCTTGCTGTTGTTGTTCCCTTCTTACGGTTCCTCCTGAATCTACAAGCATACTATATTATTCCTTACTTAAGTCACATTTCACAAAATAACAACAACAATAATGTTTATTTTCCTTTTTCAATTGTTTTTCTTACATTTGCGTTTCCATTACATCTCTTAAGATTACGGTTCATTATCAAATCATAACTAACATCACAATTTCAAATTCAAAAATGGCTTATCCCTTTCAAACTTCAAGACATGACGCTACACATTTTTCAAAGGGAAGGAAATTGGATTATGCCCCTAACATGACTAAATTTACTTGTTTTTCCAATTTTCTGAATCTACCAACAAAGGCGGCAGCTCGACCTCTCCGCATATATTTACCTATATCTGGAGTTCTAAAGCTCCAAATTAAGCGAGGTTGGATTTGTTGGAAAGCTAACATTCCTGGCTATAACTCTCTGGAACCAAGGTGATGAATTTGCTCAATTTTGTCAAAAGTTTTTAGATGAACTTTCAATTATCTCCATTTCCCTTTCTTCTCTCGAGACAACTATTTCTACATTTCGCAACTCCTTCTAAGATATGTCATAGGCTATACATAAGGTTAATACCCTCGTTTCCCCTTCACATAACTCACGCATTTGACTTATGAAGTTCCCTACTACCAAGTTATCATGTTTTCCCTCATTAGTAAACTTTCACCACACCTAATTCATGCATCATTAACATATGACATCCCAAAACTCTCTCTCTCTCTCTCTCTCTCTCTCTCTCTCTTCAATTTGGTCTTGGCCGAAACTTGGCCTAAGGGGACTAAGGGTCCCTTTTTCCTTTCCATGCAATTATTTGTCTCATTTACTCATTGTTCACATCATAACGACATATCACAAAGTTTTATCAAGCAAAATTCAGAATTTATTTTCCTCTTATTCAACCCTCACATGGCTGGCCACTCATGTCCCTTGGTCATTGATTTTTTTTTCTTTGGTATTCTTGCATGATATCATATTCAAGGTAATTTATAACACTTCAATTAACCTAATTCCAACAAATTCTACAATTCTCTTAAATTTCACTTAAGAACTCTAATTTTTAAATTATAAAATTGGTGCACAATTCCTAATCAAATTTTAAATTGGTTTTCACAATTAGGTTTAGGGCCCTTTCCTGAAGCAAATTTGGATTTCAACTCAAATTTAGTTAAAGATTTTTAGCTCATCTCTCCTTGCATGCAGCCGACCCTCTCCTTTTTTTTTCTCATAATTTCTTCACTTGTTTCCTGGTTAATTTCTTTGTTAAGGAATGTTCTCTCTACTTAGAGGTCTAAAGTTTGTATACCCTAATAATTTTGGTGGTGTTTTGCTCTCAATTTTGATGGAGGAAAATTTGAAATCCCTCTCTTCTTCTTGTCTTGGTGCAGCCAGCCACATGAAAGAGAAAATGGGGTATTTACAGTCCCATTCTTTCTTAATTGCACTTTGGCCCATTCACCCCCCCTTTACAATTTGAGTTGTACTTCTTTTTATTTTTTAAAATCTCCCCCTTGGTAATTGAATTTATTTGATTTTCTTCATACATTTAACTTCCACCTTTTCTTATTGTATTTTTTTGCAAAAGTTTATTCTCGGGGTTTACAATAAATATCGAAGCCATATGACCTCAGAAGTGTCATTGGCTAAGGCTTTATACTCAGCCTCGATAGAAGAACGAGTCACGGTACGTTGTTTCTCTGACTTCCAAGATATCGATGTATGTCAAAAGAAAACATGATAGTCACCCATAGATTTACAATCATCAAAACCACCAACCCAATAAACATTTGTAAAGCCATGCAAGGAAAAGAAAAAGTTACGGGTGATATGAAGACCAAAGGAAACTGTACCTTTAAGATAACGAAGATTGTGTTTAACGACAGCCTAATGTGCATCTGCAGGAGCATGCATATACTGACAGACTTTGTTAATAGCAAAACAAATGTTTGGTCTTGTAAAAAGTGAGATGTTGAAGAGTGCCAACAATTTGTTGAAAACATGTAGGATCAGAAAACAAGCAATCAGACACTTTAACAACCTTTGATGTAGTAATAGAAGTATTAACAGGCCTGCAAGAAGACATACCTGCCTAATGAAGGATGTCAAGAATATACTTATATTGTCATAGCATGATACCCATAGTGGTAGGATGAACCTCAATGCCCAAAAAATAATGAACAACTCTTAAATCCCGAAGCTTAAACTCTAAGCTTAGCAATTGAATCAATTGGTGAAGCAAGATTGAATTGCTTCCAGTTAAAAAAAATATCATCATCCATAAACAAAATGAATAATGATGTGTCAACCTTAGAAGCATGAAAGCCAATAGAGAAAAGATAATCACTAAGTTGAGTGTACTATGCTCAAGGAGCTTGTTTCAAGCCATACAAAGATTTATACAACTAACACACATGAGAAAAGAAATTAGAATCAACAAAACCTGGAGGTTGCTGCATGTAGACCTCTTCATCAAGTGTCAAATTGAGAAAGATATTATGAATATCAAATTGATTAATTTTCCAATCATGCAACACCGCGACTGTGAAAATTAACTGAACAGTGGCTTGCTTAACAATAGGACTAAAAGTCTCAAAGTAATCAATACATTCCTTCTAACTAAAACTTCTAGCAACCAATCGAGCCTTATAGTGTTCAATGATGTCATCGACATGACGCTTGATCTTGTACACGTAACGATAACCAATAACATTCATCGAATGATGAAAAAAAACTAAAAACCAAATGTTGTTAGAACACAACACCTGAATTTCAGTCGTCATAGCATCTCGCCAAGCCCCATACCTGTCAGCATCATAAAAAGTAAGTGGTTCATAGGCAGAACTAAAGAATTCTCGAGATTTATGATTGTTAGAGGAGGCTGAATAAGCTGTTAGATTGGTTTTTTTGGCAGCCGTGAATGAAGAACTATATAATATCGACGAACCATAGACGACGAGGCAGGGAGAGCTGATCTCGAATGATGTTGTAATGGATAAGAAAAGAGGTCAACAACCAAATTTAATCTAATAACAGAGGTAGACTAAGAGGTAGAGCTTGCAGTAAAGGCATCATTGTTAGAAATTGAAGCACCAGCAGTGGGAGACCTGGGAGAACCAGCAACATCAAACATGTCATGTTGCAATTTAGAAGGGGTTGAACATGTACCTGTAGTATGATTATTAGAGAAACATACATGTGGTGACATAAGAGCTAATGGGTTGTTATGAGGTGGTAGAAACAAGAGGCTAAGAGGTTACAAGTATAGGATTGTGAAAAATTAGTGAGGTAAGGAAATTAGACAAATTGGTAGAATTGTTAGGAGAGGGAGTAGGGTCTAGTTGTGTAATTTGTTCATATTTGTCAAAAGAAAACACATGTTCATGAAAATAGACATGACGAGAAATATAAATTCATTGAGATGCGAGATCAAAACAACGATAACCAAGATAAAAAGAGCTATAACCTAAAAAAAAATATGGAGAGGAACAAAAATCTAATTTATGATTATGATATGGACGCGGACACGGAAACGGAAAACAAAGACACTCAAAAGTACACAAAAAATCATAATCAGGAGAATGTTGAAAAAGAAAATTAAAAAGGGCATGCGATTGATAAGATAATACAAGGTTTCAAAAGTGTAATTCCAAAACCTCAATAGTGCTTTACATTGGCCGAGAATAGTAAAACCAGTTTCTAAAATATGCATATGACGACGTTCAACTATGTCATTTTATTCATGTGTATGAGGACAAATTAAACGATGATGAATATGAATTGTTTGAAAGAAATTATGGAACTTGCAGTATTCACCACCCCAATCAATTTGAAAAAATTTAATTTTAGCAAAAATTAGCACTCAACCAAAGTTTAAAATTGATGAAAAACAGAGAAGACATTAGATTTCACAACAAGAGAATAATATCATATATATTTTGTATGCATATAACAAAAACCATCAAAAAGAAAAAAAAAGGAGTACGACCCCAAACATCACTAAATATTAAGTGAAATGGAGCAGGAGTTTTGTGGCCTGTAGGTCCTAATGACAGACACAACGACTTTCCTAATAGACAAGCTTAACACCGAAATTGAAAACTTTTAGAGATACAAGCAATTTTATCTTTTGATACTTAAAAATTAAAAACAGGGAAGTAGGATGACTCAATCGACAATGTCATAGATCAGTAGAAGTAGAGACGCAAGGAGACCAATAAACTTGAGGAATTGACATGATAGAAGACTTGAAAAAAAAACATAGAGACCATCTTTACTCTTACTAGAAAGGAGAAGTGCCTTGAGGTTGAAATCTTTAATATAAAACACAAATGGTTGAAATGCAAAATAAACATTATTATCAAGATAATTTTTTGAACAGAAAGCAATGGCTTTTGAATATGTGGTACATGAAGAACATTGGAAAAGTGAAGGTACATTTTGGTGTATATAACTTAGTATGCCTAATATTAGATGTGGAAAGGCCCTTACCATCACTTACATACAAGTGATTATTATCGAGATATGGTTCGAATCCTATCAGATTTGCAAGATCAGGTGTGATGTGTTGATTCGCACTAGTGTCAGGAAACCATTCTACAGAATTTGTTAAGGCAACATTGTTGAGCATAAGATTGGCATTAGGCTATTGTCAATGGCTTTGAAGTTGAGAATAGTAGGGGGTGGAATGATCGAAGGTTTGACACCTTTGGCACTTAACATTAGACCATTGTGAAGAGCCATTATTTCATTAGTTTAGTTATGAATTACCCCGCCTCTAGTTGTTGTTTGAAACCTATAGAAACTTTGAAAATCAAACCTGGCATTAATGTTGTTACGATTGTTATTATAATGTTTACACTAGCCTCCATGAGATCATCCTCTTCCATTACTGAAATTATAATTGTTGTTATACGAACCAGAGGGCTGACGTTAAGCAACATGAGCTGATGGTGGCTAAGCTGGTATGGGCAGTAAAGAAGTAGTGATAGCAGCACCCATGAAGTGAAGAGAGGTCTTGTGAATGAACTCATGAGTAAGAAGATGACTATGAAGATCAGCATACAAAAGAGGTTCTATCTTGGTCATGAGGCTTGTTACCATGTACTCGAACTCACCTCAAAGACAACGAAACATGTACAAATTGAAATCCTTTAGCGAAATTATTCAGTCAGCAGTGACTAATTCATCAAACATGCCTTTGCTTTTTTGCATAAATACAGTGACCAAATCATCACCCTGATGAAGATCTTGAAAAAACCATGAAGTTGCATAATACAAGAATTAAACGGAAAAGCAAGGGCTTACTCAAAAGTACACCAAACACAGTGCGAGGTTTGGAAATCGACAACAAAATGTAGTACATCCATTGAAAGAGAAGAAAGTAGTGCATCGAGAATAAGTTGATAATGTTGTTTCCAAAGAAGAAAAGAATTATTAACTGAAAAGAAGAATCATCGACAACAACCATATAAGGAGGACACGGCTAAAAGTCATCAACAAAAGGGAAAACACCTTGTCTAATAAGATATGGCTTCATCTGCATTCGTCAATAAAGATAATTTGTGTTTGTAAGCTTCAAAGAAATAACTTGATGAGTATTGGAGAAACTACCAGAATTCTTTAAAATACCGATGGAATTTTTTGTTAGTATGTATACTCTCCTTTCATTGGAAAGAAATTTACCGATGGACTCACCGATTTAAATGCTTCGTCTGTAAAACTCTCTTCGGTAATTTTGGGTATGTTGGTGAGTCCGTTGGTAATAAAATTACTGATGGATTTACTGACGGAAAAAGCACACAAAAAAAATTACCCGTTTCATTTCTTTGGTATTTCCCTCGGAAATTTTGTCATATAACCAACAAAAATAATGTATGTAATTTCATCGGTGATTAAACAATGGAAAAATGGCATTTGCAGTAATTCTTTTTCAACTCTCTAGAATATACCAATGGACTTAATTCATCGATAATATTGTTAGTAATTATTTAAAAATATTTTAAAAAATATATATTTAATAGAAGTAGAAAATAATTAAAATAAATTAAATTAATATAAATCAACACTCCATAATACTCAGGAACTGAGTTGTTTGGAAAAAAGAAGAAGAAAATCAACTCAAACAAATTTGCAACAAATAAATAACACAAAAAAAATAAACAACAGCAACAAATAAATAAATCAACTAAAAACAATTCCACCTAACCTAGAAAACCTATTTCAAAACCCATAATCCAGTAATAAATAAATAAATTTAATTGAAATTCAACAACAAAATTGAAAACAAAATTAAACCAAAATCCAATAAAATTGATCTCATTTGAAAAACAAAGTCCTACAATAATATTCATACAATTATTAAGAACAGAAAAATTTAGAAATTAAAAAAAAAATATAATGCAAGAAAAAAACATTAAAAAGAAAAGCCTTATCTTAATTTAATTGTGAGTGAAGCTGAAAAGAAAAAAGAAAAAACAAATTCATAAAGTATGTTAATTAATAAAAAAACTGACAAGAGAAAAGAAGAAGAGATGAGAAGACATATTTGTGCGTGGAGGAGAAGAGAAGAGAAGAGAAGGAGTTGAGAAGAAGAGAGAAAGAAAGAAAAGGATGTTGGTGTCATTTATATTTGCCAATTTTCTGGTGGTGAGAAGGAAATAATGCTTGCAATTGAAGGCTCCATGGTGGCAAGATTCACGATAGCAGCAGCAAGGGAAGGTTGCATGGTAGCAGCAGCAGGGAAAGGTTTCAAAGTAGAGGGAGAAGAAAAAGACTGAGGATTCACGACAGCAATAGGAGAAGCTTCCAAAGCAAAGGGAGAAGAAGTTTGCACCATAGGCTGATACGAAGAGTCCATTGGAGAGGAGAAAATAGAGTTTTAAAGTGTAATGGCTCTGATACCAAGTTGAAAATAATAGAAGGCTTAATCTATTAGGTAGCAAACCTTTCTTATTTATATATATAAAACAATGTACAATAGTTAATGCAGAGATTACAACACACAAGTCTTTAATACATAATATACTATAATATTAGATTACAGGAACATTTATTCTCTTCAGAAGTTCAGATGGTGTACATACTCTCACAATTTTCAAAAACTTCAAAGGCAGCTGAAATCCAAGAGCAGCTAGCAGCAAGACAACATGACATGGCAGCATGCCTTCTACACAGCTTTCCATGATGAAAGAGGTGGAGTATCTGAATCCTTGAAAGTAGAGAATCCATCGTCAGACCTATGTCCCCTTACAGCATTTGAAGAAGCGATTGATTCGAGTTCAGCCATTTCTTCTAGTGTTAGTCTTACAGACAGAGCTCCAACATTCTGGTTGAAGTTTTCGATCTTGGTGGTTCCAGGAATAGGACATACATCATCACCCTGATGGTGTAACCAGGCCAAAGCCAGCTGCGATGAAGTGCATTGTTTCCTTGCTGCAATTTCATTAACCCGCTCAAATAATTGTCTATTATGGTCCAGATTTTCAGGTCGGAACCTAGACATATCCTGAAACAATTGAAAAAACAACTCATCAACAAGAAATCATCATAGATGGGCGGTTTATGCATAGCATTATTCCATAGGTACTTGTAACATGTCCTCCTTGCTCAATGTTTGAAATTAGGACCAGCTTTGCCAAAGCAAAATATTCCCAGCACAAAATGCTAATCATCATCATATTGTATACTACGCAGGTTTTATGGGTACAAACATGCAAAATTTCCAAGCTACAAGGCGAGTGAGCAGATTTTAGGAAGCCAAAAATACTGAAGATTGACAATTAGAGAAAGGATGTCAGCTACCCATGAGTTTGTGTTCCTCTAGCTAGTCCTCTTTTTAGTACATAACTGAGTAATCAAAAGATATAAGCGAAACATTAAGCATGCAGAATTTTTTGTTTGGACATGGGACAAATAAAGCCACCTGTCTAATACAAGGAGATCCTGTAAATCTGTGTTTTATTTGATTGAATCTTTAAGCAATCCAAATGTATAGCATATTTGTAGGAATAATGCAAATGTGAAAGAACTGCTAGGTAAAATATAATGATCTCAAAGCTAAACTTTTACTTTGTACAAGTTTCTTCTATGGAGTTTAAACCACCAAACCACTCTGTAAGATAGAAGAGACTGTTTTTCAAGGCTTAGATAGGTTTAGTTTTATATTATTTTCTAACATTTGTGACATCCTTTAGAAACCGTAAAAGATTATGCTTGTGCAATTGGTTATTTTCTGGACATGTGTTATATTGATCACAAACTCTATATTCAAAAAGAAGAGAACCTACCTTTCTGTAATCACCCTCTGAGAAGCTCTCAACCAACTTAGGCCCAGTTGAAAAGAATCCCCGTCCTAGAGGACTGTACACAACAATCCCAATGCCAAGTTCTCTGAACCATTAGAATGATAAGTTCAGAATCTGGATATCTAAGGCATCCCATAAACAGCCTAAGGTTTCGGTTATTTTGATCTCCAAAGGAAATTAGCTTTTCTGATCAATGCCTCACCTGCAGGTAGGAACAATCTCTTCCTCCACATCTCTTGACCACAGTGACCACTCCAACTGCACGGCTGTTATCGGATGAACAGCGTGAGCTCTTCTGATTGTTGAAGCAGAGGCC
>Ga0307518_10001076_pt1 | contig 20474 bp, 20 predicted proteins | sample 25_EM_MG_FD_203889 | JGI IMG/M metagenome (GOLD analysis project Ga0307518, IMG submission 203889) | Populus trichocarpa ectomycorrhiza microbial communities from riparian zone in the Pacific Northwest, United States - 25_EM | ecosystem: Host-associated > Plants > Roots > Unclassified | place...
GTGGGCAACTATTCAATGTCCAAGCAAGTAGAACGTTTCCTCAAGCGCATGGTCGTCCCCAATGCTGATCTGCGGTGCACCGCTGCGGATCTCATGCTTGACTCTTATTGGGAGGGTCCATCCGTCTATACAAATAATGTCAAAACCCTCCACAGTGAGTATCCCCTACCTTCGGTGGGATGACTTCGATCTCTGATGTCTATTCAGAGAAGTCTGCTTCTGCCGTGCTCCCAACCCGTTCTCGTCTGCACTCCCCTTCTCCGTTCTTGACACTAAGGGACAATTCCAAGGAGAAACTCAAAGAAAAAGACAAGGACACCTCCATATCCCGTCTTCTTGACATTTCACTTCCATGGTCCAACTCCAGATCTACATCACGACAATCCTCAACCACCTCTCGGTCCACCTCTCGCACCGACTCGGCCTCTCGACCTGTTTCAAGGACGGAAACTGCGTCGAGATCGGGATCTCCGAATGATAATCTTCTCATGCAAGTCCCCAAGACGAGCATCACAGACTCGATGAGTGCCCACGCTCGATCGCACGCGCTCCATTCCCGGTCCAAGTCCCAGCCTAGACTCCGTACGCCTCCCGGCGCCCCCACTCGTGCGCATGCGCTGGGCCAGGCAAGGAAACTGTCCACTGTCCAAGCATCCCCTGTCGTGAAGACGCTTCAGCCGATCGACTCTGAGGCTGAAGCAACAGAGATGGGAGAAATTGGAATACAGACACGCCGGGAGCAAGTTTACGAGGACATGTTTTCTCCGAAGAGGTTGGTTTCTCTCCGGTCTGTATCGTCCCTTCGGCGGCCTCTCGGTCCGCGTCAGCCATCCCCGCGTTCAGCTACTGGTGCATCATCTTCCACAGTGGATCATCGTGCAGGAATGAAAGAGAAGGAGCAGAGATACCCCGTTGCACCTCTGCAGGATGGTACCCGGTCTTCAGGTGCGCTCCCTGCCAGTACAACAGTGCGCGACGCATCCCCTGTCCATGTAGCGCTGTTCCCCCCTACGCCGAGCACGCCTCAAACATCTACTACCGCGCATACACAGACGTCCGCTACGAAGCAGCTTTCAGGAAAACCGGCACGGTCGCGGTCGCGTGCGCGCGTCCTTGCGGATCTTACAGGGTTCGCGCGGAACGTGGATCTCAGTGCGCACGGTGTCGGTACCGGCGGCAAGACCCGGCCTGGAAAAGTCAAAGGTGCGAGAGCAAGAGATGATGCGAGGGCAGGTGAGAACGCTGGTGTTGCTGCTTCCTATACGAAGGGACGCAGTGTCAGCGGAATGAAGAACGGCGAAGATAAGGAGAACGTCGGGACACGTGCTGTTTCTGGTGCGGGTCGGATGCGCGCGTTTGGGGACAAGGAGAATGCCAGGGTACCGTTTGGCACGCCAGATATGCACGGCCAGTCCCAGTCCCAGTCGCGGTCACTGTCGCTCTTCCAGCCGCAAGCAAAGTCGACGCCGAAAGACCACGACGCGTCTACTGAGTCTGCGGTCGACCCCCTCGCTGTCCTCGCTAACCTGTCGACTGCGACGAATGCCACCAAGGGGAGCGTGCGGGACCGGATGATGGACTGGGAGCGGGAGAGGGCACGGTTGAGGGAGATGAATCGCGCGTCGACGGTTCTTAGCAGGTCGCGCTCTAGTTCTTCATCAGCGTCGACGTCTGCGTCGAGCACGACCCAGGGCGATTCAGAGTCGGACTCGGACTCGGAAGTCGAGGCGGAGGTGATGGCAGAAGCCAGTTTAACAGCGGTGGCCAAACCAACGCCAATCCCAGCCGAACCAGAGACAGTCGTGAAGACCGTTCCTATGCACACGATCGCGCTCGCACGGACGAGATCTGGGCAGACGATGCAGACGACGACGACTGCTGTGTCTTCTGCGTCTGGGCTTGCTGCGTCGACGTTGACGGGGGGCTCTGGGAGTAGGGAGAAGGGCGAGATTGAGGTTGCCAAGCTTGGTGTGTGCGCACCTGCGCAGATATTGACATCGAGGAACGGGTCGCTGTCGGCGGTGGCACTGGGCCAGACGTTTGGCCAGGTCACGGAACTACGTAGGTCCGAAGAGGTGTTGAAGGCTGTAGATGGTGGGTCGATTGCTCTTGTCAAGGGGGAGTCCATTGACCGTTTTTCTAGATAATGGGTTGCCGACTGATGTCCGCCGAACGAGCGAGTCTGCGCTGAGTGGATTGAAACATAGCGTCAGGGCTTCTATTGGTATGTTCCTGCGTCTTTGTTTGCTATGACATGGCTTAATCCACGTCGGATGTAGACAAGGGCGTCCGCATGTACAAGTCTTCCACCCTCGCTCAACTTACTGGCAGTCGCACTACGCCGGTCTGGTGTCCGTCTCCGGAACCCGTGCCGCTCGACTTTGAGTCACAGCGATCTGGCGAGGGACGGTTCAGCTGGGAGAACATTCGGCCAGAAGAAGAGATTGCCCTAGACAGGATGAACTTGTGGATTCAAAGTGTCGAGAGTGGGTTTCACCACTTGGTTCCTGGCTGATGAATCGCTAACACGCTTTGTGGAACAGAGGTGGTCGAGGAAACTCGTCAGAACTTTGCGTCGACCAGCGTCACGCAGCCTACCGCTCTCCCACTTGTCCCTGTCTCCGTTCGTCTTCTCAGCACCAAAGTAACAACCTCGGTGCCTCGCAGAGCGCTAACATTACGGGTCGCTCGACTCGCTTTCCTCGGTGTCATCTTCCTGCTAACCAGATATTTGCGGAGCTCAACAATCCCGATGCACCTCTTTCTCCGGCTTCCCAGGATAAAAGCATGTCGTTCTCGTACATCGACGTGCCTGAGTCTTCGTGCCCTGTCCTGCCTACGCTTAGTGTCCTCACGCAGACGCTCCATGACGGTAACCTCCTGTTTCGGGCTCTCATTGTCCAATCCAAACGTGTTCTATTCACTTCAAGAGACTTGACAGGGTCATTGTCTTCCCCCTCGATATCGTCGATTCCAATAATCGCAGCGGTTGCATCAACCGTGTAGACGCAGGCTTCGGTGCAGCATTCCATGACGCTATGAGGGACTACCAGGGGGACGGGGTAACATCGGGTGGGGATTGTCCCATTCCAGCTCGCGGAATGAATATAGACTTTATTACTTTATCGTCTATGTTCATTCGGTGGCTGAGTAATGGGGACACATCCGCACTCGATATGACACCTCGCAAGCCAAATAGATCGGGTCTGCGATCGGAGCCCTCATTCTTGTAGGTCATGAAAAGCACGCGCGCAACACTCCGGGTAAGCTGTACCATTCTAGAAGATATACTGTTGTAAAGCTTGAGGAGCTGCTCTCTAACATAGCGTTTGTAAGATAAAATGCTGCTTAGGGATGGCCAGTCTTCATCGAATTGCGTAACCTCGGAATGATCCTATACCGTCTTGTTTGACACTAATACTTCTCGTTAGCTGTTATTACTAACGCTTACCAAGGTGTTTGCCTCCCCGACTTGTTGGCCATCACAAAATGTCACAGAAAGTAATGCACGATCACACCTCAAAATTTGAAGTCCCGCTGGAAGCCTTGCACAATGTACAGTGCAAAGAAATAGTAATGATGTCTATTGAATATGTTGTACTTAGTGGACAGAATCTATTAGTAAATGCCATATAATGGTGCTAGTAATGTGCAGTATCAAATGAGGAATCACTAGGCTGAATATATGACTGTGTACTACTTGATGGGCTATTTGAATGCTCCTGCTGTGAAATTGTTGTGGCATCAGAGTTGGGTATTGTTGGGGCAATGACAAATGAGTGGTGCCCATTGGGGGGTAGAGTTGTCCATAGTAAGTGGTGTGTGGCTGCAACCATGATGATGGTGGAGGTCCACTACCATTTGGACCTGGTGAATGGAAATGCAAGAACGATATTGCATTTGGACAATTCATACTCCGCTTTGGCATGTGTCAGCAAGTCCATCACAGGTGTGATTCCTCTGTCTGTCACACTGTTTTTGCTATCTCAACAAATACTCTGTGGATCAACATGGATCAACTTCGCAGTACCTAAGGATACATATTTCATGACATGTGAACATACAGAAAATTTGTTGTTAGGGAAGAAGTTGTCATTTTGAAAACCTGGCCAACAAGTGGGGGAGGCAAACACCTTGGTAAGCGTTAGTATGGCAGAGTGGGGTCATCTTCATTGGGATCAATACCCCCCTAAATGGCAGGTCAGTGGCACCCACCGAAAGGAATCTGCTGCAAAAAAGATGCTGCCATAAAAGGTAGTGTCAATCCATTGGAACTGATTAAACTAACCTTGAATTCCTCGGGTTCGGTATTTGGTTCCTTCAGGAGGCAAGACAAATGAATGTCGAAGAGTACTGGGACATGCCCAAAATAGAATAGACAGATACATACATGTCGTATGCCAGCTCACGCGTCCGTAGCAAGTGCGTCTGTAGGCTTGCTCAACATGTCCTCTGCATGAGGTTTTCTCCACTTCCCTGGCTGTATGCAAACGAACGTTTGGGACTCCGAAGGAAATGAATACGAGAAACTACATACCTTGCGCCACCATAAAGAATGCAGGGTATCCATCATTTCGGTTCTGCTCCATCCGAACACCTGCGCCCAGTTTCTTTGCCATCCGAGGTCGTATAATTTCACTGCGCTGTGCACTTTGCGTACAAGTTGTCGTTGGTTATAAGATAGTTCGTGCTCCAGCGGGGGATCTGATAGGCGGAGGGTAAGGGGGAGAGGTGGGAGATATATAAGCAACAGGAATGAGGAAAGGCTCTCTAGAGTGGTTTGGTTCGTGCTGGACACATGATGGCGTGCGTCAGATGGTGTAGGCTGGCTCGGAGTACTTTGGCACGTACGAGATGAGATACATGAGATATATTGTAAATGAACCCATGACAATACTGAATACAGCGCCAACGGCGAGTAGGAAAAGCTCATCGAGGGTGGTAGTTTCGTCCTAACCGAACAATTCGTCAATCAGCCAAGAACAGAAGACAAATACGTTGTCTTACTCACTAATGTCAACTCAGGGTTATTAAACGACCACCAGAATGCACTGCCTGAGAAAATGGCGACGTGGGTAGAAAGGAGCGTTATGGAAGCGATGAAATGGAAAACGAAGGGTAGGTCCGATGGCCCTGTAGGAACCAATCACCATACAAAAGTTAGCGGACTCGGCATAACCCTAGAGCACTGCACGACCATACTCACCACACATCCAGACCCTAACCACGGGCAATGATGGTCTGTCCCAATTGCGATCACGATGAGCATGCGAGAACTATCCGCCCACGTCGACGACAACAAGACGATGGCACTCACCCATCTTAAGGACACACCGACCACAGAGACTACAGTGGTGGGTACGCTCCGGTTTGGGAGCCCAACGCTTCCGACACCACTTCACTGGCGAAAACAGATCGTCGCCATCGTCATCCACGTCCATCGGCGCCATCAGAGCTTCTCTTAAGCCAAGGTCGTCCCGTCCTCGCCCTGGCCCTGCGTTTTCAACGCTTGTGGGTTTGCCGACGCTACTAACCGGGCCAGGATCGCGAGTGACACAGACGATGAGCGACGAAAAAGATAGGAACGTGAGGGTATATGAGATGCATAGATGGATAAGGAACGTGATGGGAGTGTGCAAGGTACGGAGGTAATGATTGACGAGGACGATGAGGACGGAAGGTTGTGGGACGACCATCAGAGTGACCAGAACTATGTAGCCGTTTCACCGGCGCAGGATGAGCATGAGCGAGAGAGACCGGTGTCACAGATGCTGATTGAGACGTACAGCACAGTGGAAGGTGGCGCATCCAACCTTTCTGCTGCTCATCAACTTCGTCATCTGACGAGTCGTCCGTGGAGGTCTGGTTTGGGGCTGCTGTGTGAGGCTGCCAACGGTCGTGGAAGGAGAGGAGAGGATTTGGCATGTCCGAGGCTAGACAGGAGAGCTCGTTGCTGAACAACTTGGCTGATGTATTGCCGCCCAGTTCAACGCTGGTCTGATGGATGTGAGGAAAACCTGGGCGCTTAACAAAAGCTTCTTCCACAGCGCCGAGGGTCTCGGAGGCGCGAAGAAAGGAGGGCTCAAATGAACTCCTTAATCATGTTTACGACTCCAACGTTTATTCAATAAATATTTGCAAACATTCCTGATGGGCCATAGAGCAACGGTAGGAGAACGACTAATAGTTTTTCAGAGCACGAGTACCAGGTTCAATTTGCACGAAGCATCTCTGTAGCACCGTATCCTGGTCTGTCTTTCCATCTATGCAAGCAATGAATTTAATTTCTCGACAATGCCTAGGCGTTGTGTAAAACATAGTGAGAATCAAGATATATTACCCCTTCGTTGACTCGGGGTATCAGAACATGCAAAGCTTGATCACTATCGGCACAGCTAGGATCAATCCATACCCTCGAGACTACTCCTGGCGAACTGGATGGAGGCATCCACCATCAAGATTCAGTATCATAATAAGACAGGTGACCAAGAGGACAGAACATACTTGTACCTCGCAGATGGAGCGGATCTGGAATAAATCGTTACCCTGGCCTATCGCTAGCGTCGCCCGCCACGACATTTTGCTGTAAAGATAATTTGGGGGCGTGGTTGAGGATAACGCACCGCTGTTGTGATACATTGGATCAATGACTGGAAAGTCCCTAGTCAGCCAATAGAAATATAGCGGAAGTGGAATCTCACTCCTCCGTGTACGGTCATAGAAGTGCGTCGCAGTTGCCCGTGGAACAAGTAAAACAGTGGTTGGTTGTGAGTACGTACATATACATAGCGACAAAACAGTAGGAATGCAGGTACGCACCTGATGATCGCCCCAACATATAATACAACTTTACAAAGGTTGAGCTCCTATAGATGGCTGAGATATTGGCAGCAAGCTGCGCGATCTCGGGTGTGCCTACTAGGCTACATGAGGCTGAATAGGTCAACAAGGATGAGTGCACTGTGTCCACACGAGCCCATCACCGGCACGCACGATCGGAAGCACCATGGCCAGCTTGACATGCTAACATGTCTGCCTCCTGTACAGCAGAGTGACGGAGTAAGAACGAACATACTATTACCACTGGAAAATGCCACTCGTCGTCAACACGTGCCATTTACTAATCGTTTGTTCGCTTTCAACCTCGAAGAGGGAAATCTCAACTTCCTCTTCCTATCACGCAATGTCCAACAATCAGTCCAAGATTCGTTTGCCCTGGTTGAAACCTCGGAAAACCATACCCACTCAAGTCACAATGAATCCTCAGTTGGACCCGGTACGCAACATGACCCCCCAGAGATCGTCTTGATACCCTAACAGAAACCAGCCACAAGGGTCATCTCGAGCTCTTACTCCTGCGATCGTCTCAACATCGCCCGGATCCGATGGCATCAGAAAGGGGAAAATAACTTTGAAGAATTTTCTACCTAACTGGTCCAATCGAAGTATCGCGAGTTTCTCCATAGGCGTGAGTACATCTGTTCGGACGGAACTATCCCAAGCTTTCCATGGGGTATAAGAAGCAGCTTTCATGGACTTTTTACAGCCGCACGATTTGCAACAGAATTCAACCCAAGTTGCACCAGCCCACGAGGTATGATAAACGGACTTCGTCCATGTCTTGTGCTATTTGCTGAGCGATCATCATGCCAAGATCGACACTTCCCAACAAGAGCTTGACTCAGGAACTCTTGTGCCCCCTGTTGTACAACACGCTGTCGAGTTTGTTAATGGGATTAACATCTCTCAGATAGACACCAGCAGTTTGACATACCTCCAACCACTCAAGAAGTTCAATACCGTAGTCAGTACTATTGCCAATGTATGATTTCTCACTTTACTCTGCGCAATGGTCGGGCTGATAAGTTTGTATGCAGATCCACCCTTATGCTCAGATGGCCCTGGGGATACTAACCAGTGCAGCCCAGGTATGTCCTCCGGTCGCTAACGGCACGCATCTCACACCATCCTCGTTAGGTGATCATTACGCAAGCGAACCTAGACCAATCGATCTCCGACTTGCTTCTAAAGGTACAAACTGTTTACGAGTTCCTTCTTGAAGAAAATACCCTATCAAACCTTGTTACGATGAAAGATACCCTCGCATGTATCGCCCAAGTGATCGGCAATTGTGCTCAGTTCATCAAGAACTATTCTGAAACAAGAAGCTCCTGTACGCCAAACCCCTTCCTTCCTTGACAACGTTCTAAACAGGTTCCACTGCAGGGAAACGACTCGGAAAGAACATCGCGTCCGAAACGCAGGCCGCTGTCGACGATTACAACAAGGCTCTAGATGCGTTGATGCAACAATACCGCGACCGTGCAGTTCGTGACACGCACATCAACGTCTACCGCGTCCTCGAGGACTTGAACTTGGATGGCATGGCGTATGCAAGCGGAGCTGGACTCAATACGACAAAGAAATGTCTGGATGGCACGAGAGGGGAAATTCTGCAAGAGATTGTTGACTGGATCCACGACCCGGACGTCAATGCGCCACGGATCTTCTGGCTTCACGGTCAGGCGGGGAGAGGAAAGTCCGCCATCGCCCACACGATCGCTCTGTGGTCCAAGAACGTGGGAGGACTAGGGTCGTGCTTTTGCTTCGTACGCGACAGACAGGCGGAATGTCGTGAAGAAAAGATGTTCACAACCATTTCCCGTGATCTTGCGGACCATGACCTTGCATTTCGACGCGCATTGGCTAGCGTTTTTACAAACAACCGCTCTCTCATGGCTACTCCCGATATCATCCAGCAGTGGGAAAAGCTTGTCCTGGCACCATTGTCTCAGGTGTCGACTGGGGCAACAGGAAGCATAGTTGTGGTTATTGATGCATTGGACGAGAGTGGGCCCGAGGCATCGCGGAGTCACATATTGTCAGTGTTAGGATCCCCACGAGCGGCCAAACTGCCTTCCAACTTCCGCCTCCTCATGACGTCCCGGTCATTGCCTGACATCCAGGCTGTGTTAAGCATTGCTTCTCATGTCAAAGCCGTGTCTTTGGATGATGCCCCTGTTGCATTTACCGAACGTGATATCCGTCTGTTCGTTTCTGTGCAACTCAAAGATCTTGTGGACATCAGAGAGCGAGAAGTCAGCCAAATTACTCAGAAAGCTGATGGCCTATTTGAGTGGGCTCGTCTTGCTTGCGAGTACATCAGACAGGATACCACTGGGGAATGGGTCAAGGAGTGCTTCAACAACGTGACAGTACGTGTATCAAGAGAGGGGGAGTCCCTTCTGGACAACATGTACCACACAATCCTAGAGAGCATTGTAAGCAAGAGGCCAACTGCTCTCGTACGCTTCTGCTCCGTGATGCGGCAAGTTCTGTATACACTGGAGCCACTTCCAATTGATGGACTGAACTCAATGCGTCGACACTTCTCCCACAAGCACAGTAATTTTGATGTGGTGATTGTTCTACGTTTTTTGGGTCCATTGTTGAGTGGTGTCACTGACTGCACCAAGCCTGTCCATCCCCTCCATGCCTCGTTTTCTGATTTCTTGGCTGATCAATCTCGAAGTGGAGACTACTTTGTTGGGGAGTCTGACATTCAGATGGACATTGCTGTTGCATCACTTTGTGTCCTTCGTGGGGGTCTATGCTTCAATATCTGTGACCTACAGAGCTCCTACTTTCTCAATTCGGAGGTACCTGATCTTGCTGAAAGAGTTAGAGCCAAAATTCCACCCCACCTCTCGTACTCGTGTCGATTCTGGGTCAAGCATCTGCTGGCCACCAAGTTTGATCCTGCCCTTGGAGAGCACATCAAGGATATTGTGGGGAATGAAAGGATCCTGTTCTGGTTTGAAGCACTGAGTTTGCTAGGTGTACTTGGCAATGCTGCAGCTGCTCTTTCAAGTGCTGGGAGGTGGTTTCAGGTGAGTAAGTATGTTAGATATTGAGTTCCTTTGTGACATACTAGTTCCAGGGGAAGAAGGGATATGAGGATGTTGTAGCACTGGCAAAGGATGGTGTGAAGTTCATTCACAACCTTTCTAATGGACCCTCTGCAAGCACTCCCCACCTATATCTCTCTGCACTGCCATTTGCTCCTGAAGGCTCATTGCTATCTAAGGCTCCACGGACAAGATTTCCATGCATTGCCAAAGTGGCTGCAGGGCATCACAACAAGTGGCCATCTACTCAGATTCTGCTTCAAGGCCACACTCACATTGTCACATCAGTTGCATTCTCCCCTGATGGAACAAGGATTGTGTCAGGCTCAGATGATAAGACTGTGAGACTCTGGGATTCTGAAAGGGGTATGCAGATTGGCAGACCACTTCAAGGCCACACTCACTATGTCAGATCAGTTGCATTCTCTCCTGATGGCACAAGGATTGTGTCAGGCTCAGATGATAAGACTGTGAGAGTGTGGGATGCTGAGAAGGGTGTACAGATTGGCAGTCCACTTCAAGGCCATGCTTACTCTGTTGGATCAGTTGCATTCTCCCCTGATGGCACAAAGGTTGTATCAGGCTCAGATGACAAGACTGTGAGAGTGTGGGATGCTGAGAGGGGTGTACAGATTGGCACTCCACTTCAAGGCCACACTCATTATGTCAGATCAGTTGCATTCTCCTCTGATGGCACAAGGATTGTGTCAGGCTCACTTGACAATACTGTGAGACTCTGGGATGCTGAGAGGGTTGTGCAGATTGGCAGTCCACTTCAAGGCCACACACATTATGTCAGCTCAGTTGCATTCTCCCCTGATAGCACAAGGATTGTGTCAGGCTCACATGACAAGACTGTGAGAGTCTGGGATGTTGAGCAGGGTGTGCAGATTGGCACTCCTCTTCAAGGCCACACTGACTGTGTCACATCAGTTGCATTGTCCTCTGATGGCACAAGGATTGTGTCAGGCTCAGATGATAAGACTGTGAGACTGTGGGATCATGAGAGGGGTGTGCAGATTGGCAGTTCACTTCAAGGCCACACCCATTATGTCAGATCAGTTGCATTCTCCCCTGATGGCACAAGAGTTGCATCAGGCTCAGATGACAAGACTGTGAGAGTCTGGGATGCTGAAAGGGGTGTGCAGATTGGCAGGCCACTTCAAGGTCATGCTCACTATGTCAGATCAGTTGCATTCTTCCCTGATGGCACAAGGATTGCATCAGGTTCAGATGACAAGACTGTGAGAGTCTGGGATGCTGAGAGGGGTGTGCAGATTGGTGGCCCACTTCAAGGCCACACTCACATTGTCACATCAGTTGCATTCTCCTCTGATGGCACAAGAATTGTGTCAGGCTCATTTGACAAGACTGTGAGGGTCTGGGATGCTAAAAGGGGTGTGCAGATTGGCAGTCCACTTCAAGACCACACTCACCATGTCACATCAGTTGCATTCTCCCCTGATAGTACAAGGATTGTGTCAGGCTCATATGACAAGACTGTGAGACTCTGGGATGCTGAGCAGGGTGTGCAGATTGGCAGTCCACTTCAAGACCACACTCACTATGTCACATCAGTTGCATTCTCTCCTGATGGAACTAGGATTGTGTCAGGCTCATTTGACAAGACTGTGAGAGTGTGGGATGTTGAGAGGGGTGTACAGATTGGAAGTCCACTTCAAGGCCACATTCATTATGTCAGATCAGTTGCATTCTCCCCTGATGGAGCAAGGATTGTGTCTGGCTCAGATGACAAGACTGTGAGACTCTGGGATGCTGAAAGGGGTGTGCAGATTGGCAGTCCACTTCAAGGCCACACTCGCCATGTTGCATCAGTTGCATTCTCCCCTGATGGCACAAGAATTATGTCAGGCTCATGGGACAAGTCTGTGAGAGTGTGGGATGCTGAGAGGGGCGTGCAGATTGGCAGTCCACTTCAAGGCCACACTGACTATGTTAGATCAGTTGCATTCACCTGTGATGGCACAAGGATTGTGTCAGGCTCAAATGATCAGACTGTGAGGGTGTGGAATGCTGGGAGACATGTAAGAATCAGCAATGATGTTGAAAGGAATGTCTCTCAATCCAATAAAGAGTCCATGTGCTTGTTAGTCAATGGTAAGCCTATTAGTCATTTCAGTGACATTGTTGTATTCAATCCTATTTGCAATAGAAAACTATTATTCATCTGCTGCCATGATGTCAATGAATGGTGTTGAGCCCCACATCATATTTCCTTCTATCAGGTTCTCCTCTGTTCCATCTCATGCTTTGCATGATAAAGAAAAACAGCTCTGTTCCCATGATGAACAGGACTTCCACCAGTGTGTTAGACTGCATCTTGATGGATGGATTAAAGGTCAACATGGCCAGTTGCTTTTATGGGTTCCAAGTCCCATGACAAAGCCATTCTACAGTATGTGCACTAGGCTAGTTATCCCACAAGGATGTGTGGAGCTGGACCTCAGTAAAATGGCACATGGGTCCAAGTGGCATGAATGTTTTGAGTCTTGATAATGTTATGCAACAGTAGTCCATTGTTGTTTTCTCCTTTTGTATGCACCCTCATGTCTGGAACACTTGTTTTTGTTAACTGTAAAGCCATAATTGATCTTCAGGAAAGCTAGTTGTTTAGAGCTTCATGGGAGCAAAAGCAACAGTGCTCAAGTGTTTCCAAACAAATTACTTGATACAAGCAACCCATTCAGCATGACAAATGGCCCATAACAAAACAGTTCATGCAGACTGTCACACATAACCCCAAAGGCAAATTGAACTCTTGAGTATCACTTCAATTAGTTTCGGCACCGGTAAATGGAGTCATGGCGATCCCAACACGAGCATTAGTTGTGTCATAAACAGTATAGAAACGCTGTAACCACCCGAAACCATCTGGAACCAGAGTATTTAATCATGAAGGTAGGCAGGCACTTGAATCTGGGGACCTACTGATGAAATCTAGACCACTCCCAGTTGGAGACTGAAGATCACAGGTGATAAGGTAGATTTGGTTGGGATCACCTCCGAGAATAGTGTTCAAAGCCCGAGGCCAGATTTGTGCATTCGGCGTGAATTCATACGTGACCTATATTCCCATCCATCATTCCGAGTCGGTGATACTATGCAAAAAGAAGGGACACACTCCGCCTATGTTAAAGAACAGGCTCTGCAGAGCGTCATACTGCTCTTGTGTGATGGTCAGTAGGCCGGTGGACCTGACAAGCAAACAGGCATTTGTCAACCTCATGGTGTCCTTTATTGTATACTTACTCATCCAAAACTGCACCAGTTGCCTCCTGGTATGCATCGAATGCATCTTCGAAGAATGATAAGCATGAAATAACGAAACATTGAGAACACATACCAGTGTCGACAATACCAGCAGAGTCATGCAAGAGTGGAGTATTCTGACCATAAGTGATAGTCTGGTCAATTCCCCAGTACTAAAGATGAAAGGTGTACTATCACTTCAGAACTTCAGAACATAGCTTCTAACTTCACTCACACGTGCCGCAGGAGTGGTGGATGTAATGGGTACATAGTTAATTTCACCAGTGAACCTGTTGGGAATATGTAAACCTCTAAGCTGCTGGACCATGATCACAGGAACAGATCATACTTTGACTCGTCAATGCCACCAAAAGTAATCTCACCATTCCTCACACCCTCAGTCAACGAGGGCTCATAGGAGATACCCAATGAATCCGTATGGATAGTTCCTTGATTATAGAGATTGTCTGTAACTGTAGGTACTTCATCGGTATTTGAAACAGTGTTCCGAGTGAGATCAACAGGGCCAATTCTAGAGGCGACATGTAGTCAGTGCGTCGTCGAAGTGATATTTGGTGTAATTAGGCTTTCCCAAGGATACCGTCGATGCCTTCAAAACCTTGTGTACTTGTGGCAACACCAATAGACTGGTTTCGAATTACGAGATGCAGGCCAAGGGTAACAGTGTCGGTGTCTACAATCGTCTCCGGGTCAGACAGAATTCATGTGACTCCAAAAGGAACACATACATTCTTTGCCTGACATAACTCCGGACCCATAGCTGACATCCTGATCTTAAACAGTCAAACATGGATCAAAACTGAACATTGGCGCCAGACGCACCACTGTGTTTCCAGTGAAGTGGCTTGTGCGAGAAGGGTGGTATGCCTGGTGGGCACTGACCCAGGTATTGGAACTACCTGTATTCATTGACGCGAACAAACTGCCAATCAGAATCGTCACGAAGTGATTCCCTTGTACGTACCAGTATCAATGAGGAGGTTATATGTGGTTGCGGGGCTCCCGACGCCGACGGACATAGTGTATGTCACACCTGTGAGACGCAAGTGAACCTGGCATCCCCATTGTCTGCCCAGTGTATCGCTGACATACCTGCGTCAGTCACATCGACACTTCTCTGTGTATTTTCATGAGCAGGGGAAGTCGAAGCGCCAGTCTTTCCACGGTGCATGCGGTGCTGAAAGGACTCCAGGAACGCCTGAGGACCGTGAGGAGATATTCCTGCGAGCAGCTTGGCAGCACGCGCGCGGTCACGCTGAAGGAGTTCTCTGGCCCCGTTTTGCGCTGCACGGAAGCCAGTAGCAAAGGGGGCATTGCGAACTATGATGTGAGACATCCTGGGAAGACAGCTGTAGGATGAGAGAGCAATTGGGTCTGTCAAGAATGGGGAACAATGGGTAGGTTTTGGGCTAGGAGCTCCTGTCTTTATCCTCTCTCAAGGGAGGACCATTTGTGGACAGCCTGCTGGTGCCCAAAGAGGTGGATAAAGTCAAAGACCCAGGACCTACTTGGGCACTTCAGCCCTGACCCCCTCCCTCGCCTGACAATCAAATGAGGGGAATGGGCGGTGCTAGGGAAGCACTCTGAACGACCGGTGCTCACCTAGTTCACAGGACGAGTTCCGAATGCGGGAACGCGACAGTAAGTAACATACATACCCATTCATCTGATCGTGACAAATGTGGTAGGGAACAAATTGTTGCGTGGACCAGAACTGACTCCATGTGTAACATCGGTTGTTCCGCTGACGCACCTGTAATGAATGCACGGGGGCCTGTTTCCCAACCTGCTGATCCGAGACTGGTGGTTATGGCATCGTGCGCCAGGAGCACTGAGCAACGCAACTGAATGCACTGTTGTCTTGTTGGTGAGAGTGCACTGGCGCCAGTGACTGTCAAATCGGGAAGTGCCTTCCTTCCCGGAATCATCCTCTTTGGGCAAATCCTGAGGCCAGAATGCACCTCCATGGAAGTGGCGAGGTCAATTAGTGATGTGGTCACCAGCTAGACATGGCAAGGAGCATCTCAATCAGATGAAAAAGAACTGGAACACCGTAATTCACCATGCGCGGGTATACGATCAACGATCGGACCACGAGTAGGTAGCAAGGGTATGGAGCTCCACATCGGAGTATACCACAGAACGCACCAATGTCCTCTGCGCCGCCGACAGCATCTCAGAGCTTAGTACCGTCCCTATTTCCCTCCTTTAAAATGAGATCCATAGGAAGTATCAGTCCCATCTGGTCCGCGACAGCTATGCAGTACTGTTTGTCTCTCCACCCTTCTTCTACGTTCCCCTGGCCAATGCAAGAAGGTGCTGTCCAGACCTCAACACGGGCATTGTGTCTCCCGTGGGGGTCGTGGAGGAACCGTGATTCAGAATACAGACCAACAGTGCGATCAGAGAATTCTGCGGAGGAAGGTATCCTAGTCTTGAATTCTACGGACATTGTAATGGTTGGGCACCAGCTGCGAACGAAATCAGCCTTCTGCATTGAGTTAGTTGTCCTGCATTCCGGGCTATGCTCACTTTTGCATCGCTCTGGTGTGTGCGGGTTCACTATCTGGTAGGAGGAATGGGAGATTCATGAAATTATCCGAGAAGAAGGGTATGGCAGACGTCCTGAGCTTGTCGCCTTCGATTTTCAGTTCACACCATGCACCCCACTCGGTACCACCACCGCCTACAGTCTCCCTGTTCGTCCTCGCCGAGCTGTCTGGCTGATTACGTGTAGCGATCGTCTGGTCTACTGACCATTGCATTTGAGATTTGCCATATGCGAATGGATTCTGGTCTTTGATTGGGGAGACTTGACTGGGATGAAAGTGCAAAGGTAGGCGCCGTGCGTAAGGTGACGGCGGGGCCAACGTTCTTTGGATAGACGCTGAAGGCTGCGGTGAGAGATCCCCAAAAACAAGATGGGCTGTGATCTTCGTACTTCCCTGAATGTATCATTGAGGATACGTGGCAGATGGAAGAAGGAAAGTACGCACATTCTGTACAAGTTGAGCGTGCAAGTTTGTAAAGGTCTTTCCTGTCTTAACTAACTTGATCTGCACTTCGCCCGTCCCAGTGTTTGTAGCACGAAGGAAGTGTGCTGTGACATGGACGGGGTCTGTATGAGAGAATTCGCTAGCTGCCTGGTGCTGGATGGAAGCTTCGACGAGCGTTCCAAGGGCGTATCCTATGACCCGGATTGTTGAATTTGACATATATCCAGCGCAACATTACTTGCCTCCCTGAGCGACACTGTGAAGACAGAGAAAAGACAGTAAGTTCCATGCATTGAACAGTTGACTCGCTCCAAAGGTATGCAATTGGAATCCATTGGTGAATTACCATGCATTTATGCCCTTTAATGCACCAGCGCGTAGCTTGGGCATGGACAAGTCAACCGTGAATGCATAAATATGCAGCAAGTCTGATCCTCACACGCCTACTGTCCAGTGCCGATCCAGCTCGCAGCGATATATGGACGATCCATCCTGAACTTTTGACTGGAAGACAACTTCGAGGGCCTGGAATAGAGGTGCCATTGTCGGACAAGGCGTCACTGGTTGCCGATTGCGGAGCAGGCGGCCAGTGCACGATGTACGGGAATTGAAAACTTTGAGTCCCGATTCCTTCGTTTCTTTCAATCCCTGGAATCCGCTCATAGTCCAAGTTGACTTTCAAGCAGAGTAATGCCGCACCAATGATCAATCAAGGGTTTGCGAAATCTGCAATTGACATGACATGATAATTGCACAAATCTATTACTATTAAGTGCTTCCCCTTACAACTTAGTGGTGTCTCAGTGCTCTGAGTCTGGCATACCTTGGAGCTTACCTTCCGTCAGGATTTGATGATGTGCCAATCGCACAGATTATGGTCTGTACCCATGTCTTACATGTCTCATCTTCCTTTGTTCCTGGCATTGAGTCGATCGAGACACTATGGCCTGAGTACTTATCCCTCCTAAGATGTCAGCCATGCAGGTATGTACCTCTATTTCCAATCCTGTATTTGCGTGCGTAACACGATCCTGGATCCTGGATGATGTTGCTTTTTGATATGGCATTGTTAGCAACATCACCCAGCGATTCGTAGGCGTCATTCATGGCTCAATCAGGTTCGTATGGAGACCTCCATTCGAGCCCATAAGCAACATGCGTCATGCAGGGCAACCCGTCGACAAACAATTGGTTTGTAGGGACTGGCGCTTACTGGCGGGAGCACGGTGTAGGATTGATTTGTGTCTCAAGCGCTCCCAGATGGGATGTATCGTAAGTACTTGATAGATCCTACATCGTGCATACAGGCAGGCATTTTATATGGGTCCATTTTCAAAAAATCGAACACCTGCTAACGAATATCAACCCCATATCATGCTACCCTGATTAGTTGGTATTGGCATTTGTGTAGTGAGTCGTGGCAAACCCAACCCGAACGTTTGTGTTGTCATACACGGTATAGAAGCGCTGTAGCCAGGAGAAACCATCTATTTATGTAATGCCCAAGACACAGGCAGGAATCAATATTGTGCAAGGGAGCGAATGAGATAGAGCAGAGACGTACTAACGACTCGGATACCGTCAATCCCTCCTGACGATGGGATTTCCACGACAATGAGGTAAATCTTATTTGGGTCCCCTTTCAGCACGCTATTTAGAGCACGAGGCCAGATTTGCGCGTTCGGTGTGAACTCATATGTGACCTATATTTTACCTGAGTGAGGTCAGCAATCCCTAGGCGAAGTGAATAACGAACACCGCCAATGTGGAAGGATAGGCTCTGAAGAGCATTGTACTGTTCTTGCGTGATGGTCAGAAGGCCGGTGACGCTGAAAAGAATGCAAGTATTGCATCGGTCAACCGATGAGGATCTGCATGATATCGTACCCACCTGTCCGTGGATGCGCCAGTTGCCTGCTTGTACGCGTTGAATGCATCTTTCAAGGACGTTGAATGGTGTAAAATGATAGAGATGAGCACATACCCGTTATCAAGTAAAGGAATGTGGCCCCAGTATCAATAAAGCCAGAGGCAGCGTCAAGAATGGATGTGCCCTTTCCGTAGGTGATGCTCTGGTCGATTCCCCAGTACTGCGGTACCTCAGAGTATCATATTACAATACAGACTCCGGGAAAGACTAACTCACCAGTGATGCCGGAGAAGTAGTCGTGAGGGAAACATAGTTGACGTCGCCAGTAATCCTGTAGCGGTATGTCAGACAAACATACTTAATCGTGTGAGATTAAAGGAATGGGACCCCCACTTTGATTCGTCAATGCCACCAAAAGTGATCTCGCCATTGGTCTCGCCAACCTTGGTCAATGGCGCATAAAAGACCCCTAATACGTCAGAAGGGATAGCACCTTGGGAAAATAGGTTGTCCATGACGGTTGGTACCTCCTGGCTGCCCGTTACTGCTCCTCTAGTAAGTGCAACGGGGCCAAGACTAGAACGAGAGGTTCAACGGATCAGAATACTATCCCGTCTATCTGAAGCAGCGCGCTTACCCGACAATGCCATCCACATCACGAATACCTTTGGAAGTCTTAGCAACACCGATGGATTGTTTTTGGACAACGAGACCCGGACCCAGAGTAACGGTGTCCGTATCTGAGCTCGTATCTGTATCAGATACTAGTTCACGTATGGAACAAGGCCACTCTCACACACATCGCCTGACATCGATCCCGCGCCGTAACTGGCGTTCTGCATTCAAGGATCAGGAATCGCTAAAGGTCAAATATGGATGATGTTGTACCACTGAGTTGCCCGTGCGATGACTTGTGCTAGTTGGGGTATACTTCTTCTTTGCACCTACCCAAGTGATTGCACTGCCTACGATCGTCGAAAATACATGAGTGCCAGGACGGCATCGAACACAATGTCTGGGCTAACCAGTGTCGACAAGAAGAGTGTATTCTGTGGGGGGTTGCCCGACGCCAACAGGGATAGTGTATACAATGCCTGCACGAAATTAGAAAGTTATTACGCAGTGAAGATCTTAGACATACCATTACTAGTCGCATCGACACCAGGGGAAGCCTGCTCGGCACGTGCGCTGCTCACAAAGGCCATTGTGCCGTCTGTATTCCGTGCTGAGAGCATGTTTGTGATGCGTGCAAGATCGCGCTGGATAAGTTCCTTGGAACCATGCGTCTCAGCCCTTAGACGAGTGACAAATGGTACAGAGTTGATGACGACACTGGGCATGAGGCGAAGGGGCAATGAGGACAAGGGAGACTTGAACGAGAGTCTTTATCAACCTGCGAGGGTGTTTCAGTATCAGGATCTAGCCTTGTCCGGGTTCCTTATGCATTGCCATCGAGGCGATGTATCGTTTATACCCGATTTGAAGAGTAGTTGGGCGGCTGGTGGGAATAGCGAGGTGTAACTTACATTCTAGCCCAAAATGGAGAACGCACTCCAAGGCATTATAGAGAGTAGTCCCTAGCAGACGATGTCAGCCTCGAAGCTCGAAGGGCTGTTAAGAGTCAACTGTTCTCTTGGCAAGATCACTACCGTGAACCTCAGGCTGGAGCATGAGGTTGCAGAACCGTCAAAAGGACAACCCAACCACGAATCCATGGGAGTTGTTGCATCCATCATGGTGAACTTCAAGCACTAATTGACGTCATCGACCCGGTCCTCGTCGTGTCGTCCGCGTGTTGGTCACATGACATACGCGTTGTTTTCAATTGTTTGTTCCGTGTTCGAGTCGAAAGCAGTTTGGCGTGATTTCGTTGAGTGAGCTGAAGCTGGCCGTTGCAGCCAACAGCGACGACCAGCATTTGAATCACTGAAACACTCTCCATCGCACTCAACCGTGTACTTGTATAACCAAACATGCCTATCATGGACCCGCCTCCTGAAGCAAACGACGTCTTCTCCCTCTCCGACCAACTCCTCGCTGAGCGACTCCAATTCGTTAAAGAAGTATGCCCATCGCTTTGCGATATCTTCACCCACTAACCATCCCTCTCCAGATCGGCTTCGGTAACTGGGGCAGCGTGTGGCTCTGCCGTCCAAAGTCGTCCTCAGGTAAACACAGCACCGTCGAAGTAGCGGTGAAACTCGTCCACCGTTCCAAGACACCCACGACAGCTGCGAGGGTCCGCTCGCTGTACGTCTCTCTCTGCTACACGCGTATATGCACTAACTCGCATCGTATAGATGGAACGAAATGAAGATTGTCAGGTCTTTCAAGCATGATCCCCATCCATCCATCATCCCGTTTCACTCTTTCATCATCACCCCATCATACGCACTCATCACCATGTAT
>Ga0307518_10001077_pt1 | contig 20473 bp, 27 predicted proteins | sample 25_EM_MG_FD_203889 | JGI IMG/M metagenome (GOLD analysis project Ga0307518, IMG submission 203889) | Populus trichocarpa ectomycorrhiza microbial communities from riparian zone in the Pacific Northwest, United States - 25_EM | ecosystem: Host-associated > Plants > Roots > Unclassified | place...
ATGTTTTCTCCATTGAACGCTTCGCCTTCCTTGTCTTCCCTGTGTCAACGATCATATCTCCTGATCCGCTGTTGACTCAAGGTTTGGAAATTATATCTGTCATCTAGATCGTGGTAACGATTTGGGGTTAGATTCTGACACCTGTGGCTCATTGGACAGTGGTTGCGGGGTGACAGCATGCCATTGCAATTCTGTTGAGCCCGCCGTCATGCAGTTCCTATGGAGGGCATACTGCCTATCATAAATCGTGATCCCCTGTCGAGATAAGACCTCTGCTTATAATTTGCAAAAATCGTCCAGATCATAGGGACTCCGTAGGTCATCGAAGGTGCTTTGTTCTCTACAGAACAAAGACGAACCAAGTATGCACGTGTGATGCAGTCCAAACCGTTCAGCTTCGAGGCTCGGACTTACTAGATGTGCCAACGGAGTACCCGCAATTCTGTTGCAAATTCCCTCTACCCTTCGATATAAATCCTCGCATGAGTTTGTAATATCAACTTCCACACTTCCCTGAATTCCCTCCAATGTCTACTGATCATCCGCGCCACCCGGTTCATGACAGACCTGAGTTCAAGGATAAGGATGTTCATGTATGCTTACTGCCCATAATCTTTATGTAGGCCATTCTCTGACTCGATACGAAGGTGTTTATCGCAGGTTCTGGTCCAATCGGGGCGACCTTCGCACGTCTGCTAGTTCATGCGGGCTTCAACGTAAGTAGAACATCATTCCAAAATGAATTTCGTTCTCAGTAAACCATAGGTGGTCATGGCTGATATCGGTGATCAGTGAGAGTCACAGAAGGCGGATTAATGAGTTTCTAATCTAGGTTCTGCAGGGGAACTAGGGTCCCAGCATCCCATAAGAAAAATGAAATTGAATATCAGAAGGATATGGATCGTTTCGTTCCGTAGGCATGAATTCCTAGCCTCCGTTGTCCATCTAACTGGTAATCTTCTCGTCAGAATTGTCCAGGTGAGTAAAATCGAACCGAAGATACAACTATGTCATATAAACCTATGGAAAGGGGGCCCTATCCCCCGTCTCAGTGCCTCCATCCCGCACGTACATCCATAACTTGGATCCAGCTGCTTACCAGTTTGTAGACACCACTGGTATATTAAGCTTAAGACTCATGCACATATAGGAATCCCGATGATTTCATCATAAAGGGGAGAAACCCGAATCAAAAAGACCACAAAAACCTGGTAGCAGAGCCCATCACCCGTTGCGTTGGAGGGATGGCTACGCACTGGTATGGTGTTATCGTTCGGCTATTCACCATTCGGGGTGATGCTTAGGCCGCTGTTTAGGACTTGTTCGACTCCCAGGTTTACGGGCGAACAGCTTCCTCGCATTTTCGAGGATGAGACGCTCAATCAGACTGAATGGGATACTCTTTACTGTGTTGCGGAACAGCTCATTGGGACATCGACCCACGAGTTCGATCAATCCATTCGCCACAATCTCGTTCTTAAGACCCTGCAACGAGAATACCCAAACCGAAATGCTCAGTCACTACCACTGGCGTGTCATCGCTACTCAGAAGGATCACCTTATGTGTATTGGCACTCTGCGGCTGAGGTTGCTTATTCTGCCCTCCTCACAGTTTTCAGGCACTTAAGAGGTCTACACAGATTTATGGTGATATTTTCACCAACCCCAACAATCCCGATGGGTCGAAACGTGGTGCCTTTGCCCTACTCCCGAACACACGCTGCAGCAATTTGAGAAAGAAAGATGGGACCAATCCATATGAAATCAAGGATATGTGAGTTCAATTCTACTGGTTGTGAACTCAGGATTTTCATACCCGACAGTGTGGTTGAGGATCTTTTGAAGGACCGGAGTGTCAATCCCATGCCAAGGACCCCAAAGTCAGAAATACGACGCTTCTACAGAATTGAGGCAAAGGTTGGTGTCATATACCAGGTCTCCTAATATTCGACCCGCCTGAGCTCCTTACTTTCTTTGACCAATCAAGATCTATGTTATTGCTGCAGGTAAGTCAACTCTATGATCCCATCTGAACTTCCTACAAAGTTGACGTACATAGGTGCTGTTTGTACACCACAGGTATACCTCGTGTCCTTTTTTTTGTATATGGACTTACCTCATCACGTACACTTACTTCAGATTTTGGCCAACTCGGGTTTTGGTGGATTCGAAGATGAGAGCAACCCTATAATTCCGAACCTCGTGGGTATAACCAATTTGCAAATGGTGTGGATCCCTCACTTCATTCTTAGGGCCTTCGCATTACGGAGAAGCCGTATGTAGCCCTCCAATAATTCTGATGAAGTCCTGGCTGACCTCCGTATAGCTTGGCATTCTGCCAAATAGTACTAAAGAAGGTAAGTATTTTGGCTTTGATTTCCTAGTAGTACTGAGAAGGGGGGTTTTTTTTTGCTGCAGGAACTTGTAAGTACCTTCCGCTGACGCCCGATGTTCTTATAAACTTGCCCCAGATCGACAGTATCCCCAGAGTTGGCAATGAATTCCCGATGTAGGTGTCTACCACAACACACGGTATTTGCGGATGATTCACTGATATGCTTAGTCCGCTCAATGATCCTGAGCCACAAATCACTATTCCTTTTGCACCTCCGGAGCAACTTTGGCATACTCAAATTCATCGTGATGCGTTCAACTATGGTGAAGTTGGCCCGAAAGCAGATCCACGTGTTGTCGTTGACTTGAGGTGCGCCCCGGCTCCCTTTGAACATCAACGACATTCGACTCATCTCTCGAAATTTCCCGAAGGTGGTTTGGGCGGCAAGGGCCTGATGTGACAAACAAGCTTGTTTTTGAAAGGGAATACAAAGACGCATATGATATGCCTCAGCCCACCTTTGTATACAGTCCCACGGAGCCATACATTACCCAAGCGCATGACATGATGAGAGAGTACGTGTATTTTCATCCCTTTCACCATTTCTTTTGCCAATGATGCAATTAATGTAGTATGACGGATGTCGCCCACAAGCTCGGTGGATATCTTCCTGGTATGTAGAACAACCAAGTATCATATCGTTCTTCTTTGACGCGTGAATAGGATCCTACCCACAGTTCATGCCGTACGTTCTCCGAATCCATATCGTTTGCGGAATCTAAATCAATGTGGCGATGTAGTCCAGGTTCAGCTTACCACCTTGGAGGTTCAACTCGACTCGGCCACAGGTGCGCTTTTCATATCCTTCAACTATGAGACAACCAAACCTATTTTGTAGTCCAGATGAGACTGTTGGAGATTATAACTCGCAAGTCTGGAACTTCGCTAACCTCTACGTTGGTGGAAATGGAAACATACCAACACCCTATGCTACGAACCCGACACTCACATCTATGTGCTTTGCTTTACGCGCTGTACTGAAGATCAAGAAGGACCTAGGCCCCAATCACCAGGTTCACGCCCCTGCGCAGGGTGCCGAAGTTGATCCTGTTACAGAAGATGACTTTAAATTCGTTTTGGACAATCTGCCAGACTTCAAGCATTATCAGATGCCGCCGAGCGCTGATTTGACTTTTTGAAGAGTGACGATACGTCATGGCAACGCCCAAATCAATCAACTTTTTCGTCTGCCCTGGTAATTACTACACGTGTATAGTATCTGCTGTTTGATGACTTCGTGCAAGTTGGCTATTTTGTTTTCAAATTAGTTGTTTACAAGTGCAAAATACATGTCTTGTCTTTCGTGTCTAGTTACAGGACTGTGGGCCCGATGCAGCTGGACTTTGTCTGCAATAAGTCTTCTCGGAGTCGTAGGGGCACTATGTTGAACCAAGTTGGGAAACATGAAATTGTATGGGGTATCAGGGGCTATGGGTTAAGAGGGGTTCGACTGTAAGTATTTGTCATATGTATCCGCTGACTCCCCTCTTCCCTTTCTTCTCTAACGTCCGACTCGTGCTTCTCTGTTCTAGGTACTGTTATATGTTGTCTCCGTTCGACGACGAATTGATCTCTGTTCTAGTATCTGAGGTCTCGCGTTGCGACTACGGTTGTTAGTGGTTCGACAACTACCTTAACTCGTTTCGAACTTATCTTCATCCTCCGCCAGTGGCATGTCTCTGTACTCTCCATCGCAGCTGGCATCTCCTTCTAGTTCCTCTCCGGGAACGCTTCGCGAACATTATGTGCGGACTTGGCAGCGCTTCTATCCACATATCCAACCTCGTCACGACTGGGATATCGTTGTTCTAGGGAGCGGTTTGTTCAAGGATGGTGACTTTTATGCTCATTCAGACAGTTTCTTCCAATGTCATTTCTCGCGGTTCACCCCTGAACAAGTGAAAGATGGCAGCGCCAGAATCCGGCTCATACGACAGGCCACCGAGTTGTTGGACAAGCAAGACACCCCCACTGGTGTGCGTGTCCATCGTTGATTTTTGGTCATATGCTGAGGGATCTGCAGGCCAAACCTTCCCCCGGCGAAGATGATGTTCATGTCCGTCCTATTCCCAATTCCGATTACTCCCTTCGCTTGTGGGGGAAGGGTCTTGAATTGAAACGCGAGTATTGCCTTGACTTTGTTCACAGTGTGACGGGTCAACCTGTCAACTCGCCATTTGAATATGAGCTCTGGGTGGTCCCGAACAAGAGTGCACCATAGCTGCCAGGTGTCAAGTCACGCATCTACTCCCTTGAGCGAGGTTTTGGCATCCCTCAGGAGGATATCTTACCTGGAGAAGAGAAATTTGTGCTTCTTGAGGGCACTAACTGTGTCCTTGTGCGTCCAGGAATGCGTTCAGTGCACTTCGAAGTGCCCATCCGCTCACCTCTTAACTGTGACCTTGGGGACGTTGACGAGATTACATTCAGTTAAAGAAAATGGTGCTATGGTGCACTTCACGTAGTCACTGCTACTTAATTGGCTGAAACTTGTGGGGTAATGCTGTCGTGGACAGCAAAGACCTTGTCGACATAAACCATGTACTTTTAAGATATTCCGATAAAGCATTCTCAGTTTTTATTTTGAGGTGTGTCAGATGCAGGATTTCAAGGTCACTGGGAGAGAGTACCCACATCAGGAATTTAACCAACCACTTTTTTTGACTTATTTACCCAGAAAAGTGTAATAAGTAAACTTGTCTTTCGTGTCTAACATGTTACAAGACTGTGGGCCCAATGCAGCTGGACTTCGTCTGCAATCAGTCTACTCGGAGTCGTAGGGACACTATGTATGCATCTCACTCGCTAGAAATCGCTGGACTGGCCGACCTCCAACGCCTGCGGTACGGCAGATGCGCTGTAACAGTTAATACGTTCCAGGAAGGACAAGTTCAATATGGCGCGTGACTTGGGCGTGATAATCAATAATAATTCAGGACATTCAATGGACGCTATGGTACCACTGTTAGATTGGCGCATAGCGGTCCGCACAACCGTTAGCTATCGTACAAGAACCGCGCCGTAAGGTTACTCTGAAAAACAGAAGGTAGTGAGACGATGTCAAGGCAAGATGATCCTCGAAGACGTACGACTATGCTCAATGGATCATCTAGAAGAAACATACTTCGCATACACGGCAGCACAAGCCTTTTGCTCATCAAACAAACTCACATCCCCTAATAAAAGTCAACACCACATCACTGAGCGAGAGGTGGACACACAAAAGGCAGACAAAAATAAGGTGAGATGGCAGACTCACTTCGCACCAATCTCCGTTTCATACCCTCCAAAATTTTCGAATCCGGCATCAACGCACAACACTCCGCAACCTCACCATGTATATCTCCCCGTCTATTTTTTTTTCGATTCTATTGACGAAGCCAGGTCACATTGTGATGATTTTGTTCGCTACCAGTAGCAGCCCCACTCGGAATAACGACGAGGGAGAGGAGATGGAGCAGAGGCACTACGCGGAGACGGGCCATGCCCATAACTGTTCAGGTTCATGCGTGAGGCCTTGAGGTGGCTATCCCAGACCGCACTGATTTTGATCGAGAACAATTAAATGTGGGGCGACAGTCAGGACAAGAAACCATCGAATCGAAAAGAGTGGACAATCTGAATTCGCGGAAAACAGGGGGTTGGAGAAGGGGGCCACTTTGAAGGACTTCGTTATTGTGCTGCATGATACATAGTAGCCCACGAGCTTGCATAGCCAGCAGGTAAGGTTCGGCGTTTGATGCACCGAATCTCGGAGGAGTCGGAAAGCTACCTTGAAGCCTAGTGCCTATGCGAATACTGCTTGCGTAAATGAACACAAGAGTACCATACGAAACCCGAATACATATCGGAACCTGTGGTGGGCCAGTCAGTACATACATGGGAATAGTATGTCGATGACGTACAGAGACAAATTAATGAAATGGCTAGTCGCGCCAACGCTAGAGGCAAAGTGAAGTGAGTCTGGCCATGGTTACTCAAGTACTCACCGGTTTGACGCTGAGTCTCTGCACCGCCTTGGATGTCGACACGGCTGTGCTGGATGGGTACAATCGGCGAATGTCGTAGTTCATCAAATGCACGGCCGTCACGCAGGCCGTTTGCATCCGAGGCCCACAGCAACAGTGCAGCCTGCAGGCAGGGCTCTCGTTGACTGTGCATTTGACGAACACTATCCACCGTTTGTATATGGACACAGCCACGTCTGTGGTAACCGCAGCCATGTACATGAACACTACGACAACCATGAAGGCTGTTCTGTTGACTGGCAGTCCTCATGTTTCCTACAAAAGGCGTCATTGATTCCACCCTTGTTCCTATCGAACACACCCACATTTCGCTCAGCACTCAACCGTCGAGATAGTCATGTCTCTCGATACCCAAGGCATTCTTGCAGCAGTAACTTTGGCCATATATCTTCCCGTCTTCTTCTTCGCTCTCCGCATTGCTTTGAAGTACAGGAGACATGGTTGGATACTACTTGTCCTATTCTCATTGAGTACGTGTTACTTTTACCCACATTTTGTACATTTATTAAACATCACACAGTACGAATCGTCGGAGGGGCGCTCTTGGTGGCAGCAGAAGAAATCCGACCAGCTGTGACTGGTCTCTATATAGGAGGTTATTCTTTGGAAGCATCTGGTCTATCACCACTGTTGCTTTGTACCCTTGCCCTACTCCACATGACGTCCGCGTTTTCCCGCTACTCTTTTGATTTGCAAATCTGACTGTTTAACAGAACCCAGACGCAGGATGGCCATGAGAAATATGGACTCATGTTCAGAATTGTACACCTTCTGGGAATTGCTGCCCTAACGCTGACCATTGTCGGCATTTCGGAAACTAGCCCAAGCTCGCAGTCGTCTTCGGAAACGATGCGTCGTATTGGTGTCCTTCTTTTCGCAGCGCTATATATCATTTTGGTCGCTGTCACCATCTCGCAATGGATACGTCACAAACAGATCATGAGATATCGCAAGCAGGTATGTCATACTTTCAAGCCGTCTGTTCCCTTTAACTCACAGGTGATCAACAGCTCCTACTCGCTGTTTCTGTCGCTCTGCCGTTCCTCGCTGTCCGCACACTTTATAGCGTCCTCTCTACCTTCTCGTCGAGTACCTTCACGACCACCGGCACAAGCTCAAGCTCTAACAGTGATCTCGCCAAATTTAACATGTTTTCTGGCGAGTGGCAGATATACTTGGCCATGGATATGATCATGGAATATGTCACGGTTCTCATTTTTATTTTTGCGGGCATCACTTTGAAGTTGGACCAGGACTACAAGTTACAGGAACACGATGAATATCCTCTGTATCGCCAGGGGTACTAAGCTGGACTTTCAGACGTGGTGTAGCGTTAGACTCTTGTACCATAGGCCCGCGGCAATGACAAGTTACTATAGTAGCTATACAGATACAACCATTGTTGCTATATAATGCACCTGTTACATTACTTTGCATGTCAGACAAATGTCAGAGCTGCAGAGTCGAGCTCTTCCCATACTGCCTCAAGAGGCAGGCGCAATTGGGTCTGGGAAGCGCTCCGGCTTAGTTGAGCTCCTTGTAAGATGTTCTTCTTTCCTCCAACTCTATACCCATAGCCAAGCCATCTGTAGTTGGCAGAGAGTTGCTCCGTTTCGTATGTCCAGAAGCCGAGTGGAGGTTGACAACAACCACTGGAAGTGGCGAGTGCGGAGTTTTGAATGGACGCTTACATAACCAAATCGAGAATTACACTTGATAATTTTGAGCTAGTTAACCAAGTGTATAGTGCACAGGTCCACAAGTAGCGAACGTGCAGTTACATGCAAGTGTCATGCAGCAACAATGAGGGTATATAACTGATTACACCTAGTGGGATGGATGATGGAAGGATGAGATACTGTAGAATCCCCTAACCGCCAAACCCTCCGACTTGCCAGATGCCCATTGATCGTGGTCTAATTTCCAAACCAGAAGGGACCTGACATACTATAGTGTACTGACCGATACTAGGAGCCCTATGGCAACAAATCGTTGGTCAAATACTATGTGGAGAACACACAAGGGTCGTGAGATGGATAGACCCACGTTCCAGCAACACCAGAGCGCTGCCCTCGCTATGCTACCAACTTGGATTCCTTCAGAGCAATGGCTATGAAGGAATTGTTGGTAAATGTACTGGACTACTTACCTCCAAAAGATATCGCAAATGCAAGTATACCCCAATCATAATCCGATCTTGCAATAATCATCCAATGTAAGTGCTAAGTATGATCGGAGACGAGCGAGATTCTGGGGATTGAAAGTTGGTGATTGTAATAGATTAGTGGACTGTCAGATGTCCACTACCTATCACAAACTTGATGACGGAACACGTTGGTCCCAACGCGTGAAAGAGGATGCAGTACGCACTATGGATAGAAAGGTTTCGAAGCCTTTCGCCTGTTCTTCGGGAGAAGAATGCGGCGATCGCGCTATGTGCTCGGCACAGATCCTACACTGGAACTCTCCCTCCCGATAGAATGAAGATTCACGGAATTCTCTTGGTAGGAGAGTGCAAGGAGCAACCGTAAAAAAAAGACACCTGGAACACAATACGCAATACTCTCAGCCTGCCAACCATCCAACTTGGAGTCACAATGAAATTACTATGGGTAGGACCCACGCATCTGAGGCGCCACTTCTCCGTCCAACTTGAACTTTATAATATTATAATTATGAGTTGAACCCACGCACCTAAAGCACCCTTCTCAGTGGCAATGAAGTTCTTTCACTCAGTACATTTCTCATGAAAATGAAAAAGCAAAGACTTATATTGCTACCGTGAACTGCTGCCTTAAATGGCTCACAGACGGTCAGCACACAGTAGACAAGGACATGCAACCAAATCATGCAAGTCATATAAATGGCAATTAACTGGGATTCGTTTTCCAAAGCCAGAATGGACCTGTCACAAACCATTATCACCAAACGGCGGTGTGGCATACCATAGTGTACTTACCAACAGGATCCACTATGGCAACATGAATTTAGTCTGATCAGACCAAGTGTAGAAGGGAGAACACACTAGGTTCGTGACGTGCACCAGTCCAAGTTCCAACAACACCAGCTGCACTCGCAATGCCACCGATTTGTACTCCTTCGAGGCTGAAATGCAAAGGCAACAGGGTATAGAAGAATCATTGATGGGTGCACTAGACCACTTGCCTCCATTGTATACGCTGATCGGACGCAGAAGCCTTGTAACTCATTGTAAAACGACAATCACGGTGAACCAAACAGGGGCAGTAACTCACGAATCGCCATCGCACGATTCCTTCAGGACTCATGTGCACCGACCCGATGATTTTTGCTTCGTTTCCCCGCATACTTGAAGATGACCCTACGAAGTGCAGATTTGGATACCGAGGATCATTCGACACGGGGAACTTGTACTGGATCGGGATGCTACCGGGTTCTATAAGGTGTAATTCGATTTCGATCAGTAGAGTAGAGTCCCCAAATCGGACTGTCTCAAAGAATAAGCCGTGGTTCAAATAAGGGTTGCCGGTGATAGTCTAAAGAGCCATCAGCATCGGCCGCGAGTTGGCCGCGAGTATCAAGTCATTGGCATAATATTCACATTAAAGGCTGATGAAAAGAACATCAGACAACATATCAATGCCTTCGCAGTGGACACTCACCGAACAGATCACTATGCAGTCCACCGGCGTGTTTGTCAGTCAATGTGTCGCCCAAGCAGGGCGCACGCACCGGTGGTCCATGAAGGAAACGTATCGCCTCCAGTTTCCTTCAATCCCTGCCCAGTCTCGCGTAGCACGAGTTGCGGCACCAGGTGCAGAGTACGCCCGTGTCGCCTCCAGCCCACAAGGAGGCCTTATATCTGCGTACTCTGAAGAGAGTTCCGCTTGATTTGTCAATATGACGTTTACGATACTCTCTACATGCACCCAATTCACGTCTCCAAGTTGCGTAAGGGGACCCCAATCATTCTCCTTGCAATAATTGCCCATGTCGTACACGTAACACCGACATTTGGCAACCAGTGACTTCATTTGAGCCATGCCTTCTGTGTCTTCTTCACCATAATCGTCCAATGTGAGTGCCAGATATGATCGCAAACGAGCGAGACTCTGAGATCCGTTGTGGTGATTGAACGTTGGTGATCGCAACAGATTTGTGGACTGTAAGATGTCCACCACCCATAACAAACTTGATGACGGAACACGTTCGTCCCCACGCGCGATAGGGGATGCAGTGCGCACTACAGACAGAAAAGTTTCGAGGGCCTCTGTCTGTTCATCTGGAGAAGAATGTGGCGATCGCGCTATCTGTTCGGCACAGATCCTACGCTGGAGCTCTCCCTTCCAGTCGAATGAAGGGCATTCACAAAAGCCCTCGTGTGTCTTTCGTGGGTCATCGAATGGATAGGAAAGGAAGAGCTCGCGCCAGAGGTACTGATCAGTGGAATGATAAACGAGGATGTGTGCTTCACGGCATATCTGAGAAAAAGCAGCCACATCGTGAGGACGACAATGCGTAAGTACTTTCTCGATAATTTCTGGGGAAAGTGACAGGAGCTCATTGCGGTGGCGATCCATGTCAGAGTGGTGGCGCGGGGGTTTCTATGTCCTTGGTAGTTGAAAGACGGAGAAGCAAGCACCACTCGTCATCACACAAACCAATAAGACCACACACCTGGCAAACCCGGCGACTTCGCAAGGCCGTAAGAACTGAACATAGTAGAACACTTGAGTGGCAATATGCAATATATGCTCGTCGAACTTCGTGTAAGAGTTATCAATAGTACGTTTGATCATGATGGCAGAGTTGATGGCTGTTTGGCCCGCGCGTTCATTCTATTGAAGTCACACAGTCGGCAACAGGGTCGACAATGACGACCATGTCCTTGCCCACGAAACTCTTGCTACTTACATTATTCATAACATCAACCGTCTGTCTCCAGCTTCCCTTCAAGCTACCGTTCTTCAAGCAGAAAGAAGCATTGACAACCGGCCAACTTGAACCTGATGTCACCCCAAGGATTGCCATCATCGGTGCTGGTGCCGGAGGATCGTCTGCCGCTTTCTGGATATCCAAAGCCAAGCAAAGGTTTGGAATCGATGTAGAAATAGATGTCTACGAACGGGCTTCATACATTGGCGGACGTGAGTGCTCGTGTCTCCGTTCCAGGGGTGCTGCGCGTTCTCATCGTGCCATGGCGTCTAGGAAGCACCACCGTATACCCTTATAATGACACCACGCTCTCTCCAATGGAACTGGGAGCGTCCATATTTGTTGAAGCGAACAAGAACTTGATGAGGGCGGCGAAGGAGTTCAACCTAAACCTAACGAACTTCATCGACGAATTCTCTGATACCGGCGTATGGGATGGAGAGAAGTTCGACATCCTGGTATGTACCGGAAATGATTGCCGGAAAATGCACTCAAGGAGTCTTTCACAGCTTGATGAGGGTACTTACACAAAGAGTTGGTGGACTACCTTTAAGGTACTCTGGCGATACGGCTATTCTGCGCCAGTAAAAACACAGGCTATGTGAGTGCAATACATGGATGGAGCATTGGACATGCTTATTGTCCATTTCAAGTGTCAAGGACATGGTTGCAGAATATCTCAGGCTGTATACCACGGAATCACCTCGCTGGGATGATGTCGCACACCTTGTCGAGACAATGGGCTGGACAGACTTTGTGAATTCAACAACTCTCGAATATCTGACCGCCAGAGGCATCAGCGAGATATGGACCAAAGAGATGGTGGAATCTGCGACACGTGTGAATTACGGACAGGTGTGCATTTTCAACCCACTGGCACGTCGTTCTTTGACTCGTTTCATTCACAGAATGTCGACGGAATCCACGCCTTGGAGGGAGCTTGCTCGTTGGCCGCCAATAGTGCGTATAGCGTATCCAACGGAAACTTTCATATTTTCGAGAACTTCCTCAAGTATTCTGGCGCCAATGTCTATCTAAACACTGAGGTATGCCAACCCGAACAAAATATAATACCATTTTCACACTCTACGCAGATTAAGGACATCTTGCGTGTCCCTACCTCATCGCGGTGGATTGTTCACAGTTCTTCTGGTTCCAAAATTTATAAGGCCGTCATATTGGCAGCTCCTTTCCACGACACGAACATTGTTCTTCCCTCAGACCTCGCTGAACTCGTCCCTCCACAGCCCTATGTGCATCTACACGTCACCCTCCTCACCACTCGCTCAGAAAGACCGAACCCCGAGTATTTTGGTTCTCCACCCAAAACCGAGATCCCCAAGGTGGTCTTAACGACGTATGAAGGTGCACGCGCTGGTGGCGTTGAGCCCGAGTTCAATTCGATTTCCTACCATGGTCGGATTGATAGGCCCGAGTCTGAGGACCAGCAACCAGAGTATAGGGTGAAGATATTCTCCAAGGAACGCATCTCCGACGAATGGTTGGAAAAGATGTTCGGAAACGTTGGGTGGATCTACAGGAAGGAGGTTTGTCTCATTCTTTCAGTGGTGTTTCAGGTCATGACTGAATATTTGCGGACTAGTGGGACGCATATCCGGTTTTACCACCTACGACCAAATTTCCCCCAGTGAAGCTCGACCAAGGATTTTACTACGTGAACGCATTCGAACCGTAAGTCGTACGATATCCGCCATACTTGTTGTATTGATAGAAACCGCGCTGCAGGTTCATCTCCACAATGGAAACCGAGACCATCGCTTCCCGCAATGTGGTTGACCTTCTCCTGCACGAGGAGTTTGGTAGTGGGTTATGCGGCTCTCAGCTTTCCGGTCCTGAGATGGATCAAGGAAATAGCACTCATAATACAACGTCTGAGGACTTCGTGCTGGGCTGGGATTGCTAATGCATTTCGGCTCATCAATCCGTAAATATCCAAGTGTAGAATCAGTATTCCTGATGGGAGGGAATGCAGGGGCCCGCTATAAGTACTAGCTACCCCATAATATGTATGGTATTAGTGCATATGAGACAATGATGGGGACCATTATTTGCTTACTTCAAACACGGCTTCTCTATGCCAACATATGCTGGTAGATAAAGTTGGGTGGATGTCGATTTCTAAGGGCGAGAACGGATGACAAGCAGGACGATTCCTCAGCCCGTTCCTTGCTTCGTACTAGAGACTGCAATTCCTTAGAAATGATACATGAAAGCATGCATAGTAAGTATATACGAACAGATGGCCAAAGAACAGCCGACGAAGAAAATGGCGCTTCACGGTTTCATCCCATCCATATCATTAACCCTCACTTACCCTTCGTCTCGCCTTGCAACTCGTCACCTGACCGCTCATCCGACACAGAACCAACGCTTTCACTTCGGTGCCAAACAAATGGCTTTGCAACGCTGTACAAAGGTGTTGTGATGTTTGAGCCGGGCTCGAGAGAATCAGGAGGACATTGTATGATCCTTGTGACGAGGTATCTGTTGGTGAGTCGAGGAGAGAGCGAAGTCAACAATGACTTAAGGTCGTCATTACTTGGAAGTGACAGCATCAGTGGTTTGTATAAATTGAGAAGGTTGACGTCCGTGAGACTCCAGGCCATCACACGATCCATTGCAGATATTTTGTACTGCCTTGGGGTGATGTCCGCCATTAGAGAAAGCGAATCGAGATCAACAAAGAGGTTTCCTTCGGAGCAGAATTCCTTGGAGTCCGTAAAGTGACCATAGTCCCCCAGCTGTTCTGGTAAGACTCAAATATTATATGAAAGGCATGTGTGCTCACTTTGATTCCATCAGATGCGACCGAGAAATTACCGGGCATCCCGTTTATTTTGTAACTACGGTACTCCCTTGGCTGATCGAATACCATGAGACCCCGCCAGTCACAACCGGGACCGTCTGTCCCCTAAATAAATAGTGATATCAGTGCCAATGAGACGTGCATAAAAAACTACCCACATCAACATCGAAGGCTGTCCATTCACTTGATATGTCACCGAAACCGGGTCGATTGTGAAATACCTCAAGTTTAACTCCACACACCCTTGAGCTCTTCCACATGACGGACGAGATCTGAAGGATCCTGGTTGTTTGAGGGAGACGGGTTTGCATAATGGAGATCCGACCATAGCGTTCAGTCCCAGAACGCGCATTAATCATGTGTTGTACATGCTCTGGCATTCTGAACAGCATTTCAGAGTATTCACGCTCGGGATAGTTCTGCCATGAAGGTCGCGGAATTATGCTAAATTCATCAGAAACGACATGTATCCAGTCCCCGCCAAAATATTGTCCAAGGCCCACTACAAAACGATGGTTAGTTAGACTATTAGAATAGGCTTTGATGCAAAGGGGATTGGTGCTGGTCAGTGTGAGCGTGTCTCCTGAGAATGTCATTGGGTATGTGGCGCAGGAAGTGAAACCACTCTCAGTGAGTGCGCTATCGTCGATTTTGAATGTGGTGTTGCGATGCAGCGGATCTTGGTATCTGAGATAGACTTGACGGAACTGTGGAGGTCCCTCTGGATACACAGGGAATGGATACCTATAATGATTGGATTCCCACAAAGCCAAAGCAATCGTTACTGGTGGCTCCCATGGACCAGAGCGGCATGGCAGCCGGGCTCGGGAGAGTGTGCGAGAGTTAACAGGATGAAGGAGCATCCAAATCTGGATGCCGCGATTCGTGATCGGGAATGTGCCGAGTCGATCCTCGACCGAGTCCAGCTCTTCTTCGGGGACGTCCTCCTTGATATACCGGATGAATTCATTGGGGTCCATTAACTCCATTTCACCACAATGCCGGAAGCAGCTCGGGTCATCCGCAAGGATACTGCCAGGCTGCATATCGCCTGGAGTCCAATCGCCTGGAGTCCATTCCCATGCAAAGATACTTTGGTCGTTCGATGCGCGGATGATCTCCAGCTGAAGACGGTGAAAGGCCTTCTTCCCCTCTCCATACAGCATCGGCATATTCACGTCCAGCAGACCCATCAGCGAATAAGCTCTGTCCTCGACTCGCGTCGTCTTCCGATTGGACGCCCACGACATGATTTGAGCAACGCACGGACGGTTTCCGCAAAGTCCATGTGTCAATATATGCTCCGGGATTCCAGTGATGCCTACCAAGGTAGGTGCAAGCATTCTCTTGTCACCTATGATTCGCCAATTCTTGTTGAAGAATTGGACGTTGCTTGGGGCTATCAGTTCCTGTAGCGTCCACCCACGTGAGAACCACTCCGGCCATCCACTGAAATCGGGATACATTTCATAGTTGCTCGCAGTGGGAAACCATAGATCGGGGACGTCGTGGAGGTACGCATAGCATACTTTTGCGTTTTCATACCACCGATACATGGAATTGATGGCCTCGGATAGCTCTGCGCTGCTTCGCTTGTCGATACAGCAAGTGTCGACCCACAACCACTCGTATCCGTCCTTCTGAGCCTGCTCGCAGCTCTGGATGATCTTTTGATAGCCATCACGCTGACGAATTTCATCTCTCTCCTCCGCGGCCATCTTCGCAAGTTCAACCACTTCCTCATAGTCCACTTCGTGCCCAACCCACCGATGGGAAAGAATCGCATACTCTGTTGCTTCGTCATCGCCGAAGTCAAGGACTTTGGCTCGACGATCCACGCGCTTTCCCTCTCTAATCGAACTCTCCCTCTCAAGAAAAGCTTTTACGTTGATCAGGCGCATGCTGCACCAGTGTGCATCAGTCTCGACGGGATCGTCAACTGTGAATGGTATCCATACCTCTAACAGAATTGAAAGATTGTTGGATCGGAACAGTAGACGTGTAGTCGTATGGTCAGGTTGGTTCTACCCTCGTGAACACGATTGATGGTAAGGGCACAGGATAACACGTGTTGTTTCCAGGTTCGCCTTAACAATTCAGCGCCCTATGACATATGGGCGCCAACTACAACTATTAATCTCTCATGCGATTAATGAAAACAAAATAAATGGCTGTTGACAAAAACGTACCAAAAGTGAAGAGCACTCTCGCGTCTAATTTGGTAGAACGACCATCTAGGTTCTTATACGAGTAACTATCCTTTGTCTCATTGTGATGGTTCTCCTACCTTTGAGACACCGACGAGCATATCCTTTTCGAGGGATGAAGGTTGGCCATCTTCCCTTTAGAGTAGTTCTCTTCAGTCTCCGCCGTCCGGCTCGCCTCCTGCTCTGCTTCATCATTTGGGTCTTCAACAAACTTACAGCTTCACTTATTAGAAGAGGAACCATGCTACTAGACTAAGAACCATCAAGGAGGGTTCATGCAACAAACTTGAGACAAGGAGTGAAACGAAGAAGAATCGAGGTCTGCGGACGTCGAAAAAAAGGCGACCCATTTCCAGTTGCAGTGCCTTGTTATGAGACACGGTGTTTCGATGTTGCAACTGCGGTCAAGTGATAGTATGGATCACCTCTGCTACGCGTTCTGACTGCAGCTCATCCAATACCACGTCGGCGCTCCACCCACTGCTTACAATTGATGGCAACATTCCTTAAACGTTCCTATTCCCTCTCGTGGACTTTGCAATGTCTGTATCGCGATGTCTTTGCCTGGGCACGTATTCTAGGTCTCTTGCGCTCAACTGACATTTGTAACTTTGTGTTTGATACGCCCACGTCGACGCCTGGGTCTGTGGCGACGTCAAATGACGTCCTTAGGACATTCCGAGGGCTCCGTATGTAGCCGAGGCGACATAACTAGTAAGCCGTTGGGACTTGAAAGCTTGATCGCTTGTCTCGACACACGTGCTGACACATTCCAGTTAGTTGTACTCCATCAACTCGTTGCTGCCGCAGCTCGTCGTGCCGTCTCCGTCCCCTTTCCGTTCGCCGCCGCGGTTGGTTGTTTTACTCTCAATGTCCCTCTTGCGGTCGCCGTCAACCTCCTCGATCCCATCGTTTGCGCTCTCGATTCGCGGACCCTAGATTCTTGACTGGTGCATTCCTCGGCATGAATACATCAATACCACCGATGTCCCAAACGCCGACCCGTTTCTATCGACTAGCAAGCTTTGTCGGCTCGATCTTGGCCCACTTGGTGAGTTTGTGAACTTTTGTTTCTTGTCTCTCATTCTGACATTCTCCGATGTGTCTTCGTGCCATCTACGCTTTGCATGTTTCTCTCCCGGGTCGACGCATATGCGTGGCTCTCGGAGCCATTCAGATCGTTTATGTGCCTTCTTGCACCTCCGGCATGCCCACATATGCCCGCTCGCAGCTTCATCGCGCTAGTTCGACGAGTTTGGTAAGTGCCTTTGCATTCTCGGGTATATTTGGTTCATCTACACAGGTACGTGTTCAATGTGTTCGCAGGGGTTCCGACGCCATTCGCGTCCCCCGCACACACTTTTGATGCATTTACACGTTCTCGTGATGCCATCTGACTCTGTCAGCACGTCCTTGTGCACCGTTGGAACATTCGCGACGTCTGCACGCCCAACTACACAGTCCGTACTACTGTCCCGCCGGCTTGCACGCACGTCCCTTGGCGCGATCTTTCACTCGATCGACGTGTCCACGAACTCCCACTGTCCGCTCGGTTCGTCTGCATGCATACCCAACGCGTTCGAAGCATTCGCGTGGTCTTGCGAGTTTCGCGTATCACCGCCTACATGACTACTCAGTATCCTACTTCCCACTAATGTCTCTGACTCTAATATTAGTGCTTGCTGACTGCTATCAAGCAGGGTTTGCACCGACGCAGTCGGCATTCCTGAATATTGAATAGTATATTACTGGCGTCTGGTTGACGCCATTGAAGGGAACGTGACATCAGAGGCAAATAAGCGTGTAATGATGTTAGCAGCTGATGAGCAACTCAGATAGTCATAAACTGCTGGAGATGTGAAGAGTACAGGTTGAATCACATACACAAATTGGTTTACATGATAATCACTCAATCACTTTGGGCAACCTCCAATTGTGGGGGTGGAGCCTTGGGAGTGCTCAGTCACAAACCAGCTGGTACGCAGCCGCCGTCCGAGTCGGTAAGATTTCTCACTGGTTTCTTGGTATTCCAGCTGCTATAACCGGCAGATACGATAGCGTCTCTATGATGGACGAACTAGCAGCTGCACGAGCTGAGCTAAACCGGCTAGAAAAGCAGGAACAAGAGCTTCTTAAACAGCTGTTTGCTGTCCGGTTTGTTGCACAGGCACAGAGAACCAAGGTTGAAGGACTAATCAAACAAGTGCCGGTCCTCGTCGATCGTCTTCCGAATGAATTACTTTTTCAAATTATCGAGCTCTCCATTCAAACTGCTTTGGTTCCGTGCAAGTCTTACGATGTACATCTTGGATGGAAAACTGAGAGAGTTGATGAAGGTGTCACATCGTTGGAGAAATTTGATTCTCCACAGCCCTGGTCTCTGGTCTACTATCAAGGTGACTCCAACATGGCGCGAACCACTCGTTAGGGAGCATGTGGCCAACAGTTGCCAATATCCCCTCGACATCGAAATCTGTTCTTGGTCTGAAATGGAAAGCCGTGATAGGTTGGTTGGCTTACTTGACATTGTCACCCCCTGTGCGCATCGCTGGCGCAGCCTCGCCATCCAAGACGATAGTACTGAGCCCCACAGATGTCTTGTAATGGAACTGCTCGACTGCATGACATTCCCGACTCTCACGTCTGTTTCAATGCTGTATGTCCCTCTATACTTGGATAGTTTTGAAGGATTCTCCATGGAATGCTTTGCCGATTTCTTGCACCAGAAAATTCCCCTCGTCTCAAATTTCTAGAGCTCGGGGGACCGTTTATCTCGTTGATGCCTTTTCGGGTACCCTCCGGCCTAGTAAATCTGCACCTCGACTTTGATGATCCCTTTAGACTCAGAAGATCCCCCATCCTTTCTTGGGTCATTATCGTCCCGTAACTTAACATCACTTTCTCTCTCTGGCGAGTCCTGGACTTTCGCCCAACTACCTCCCAACAGTATTCAGTTTCCACTGCTCGAAACGCTTGTGTGCAGTGTTCGCTCAGCGGAAGGACTAATGCAGGCTCTTGTAGCCCCGGTGCTCAGCCATTTCGATTATTGTCCACCAGTTTGGGATGCCTCGCCGGATGACATGTTCGCTGGACTCGGTGACAAGTTCAGTAATGTCATTCGCCTCACCCTTTCCGGTATGGATCCCTTACATGAAGCCAAGGCCATCTATTCAACATTCCCCAATGTTCGCCACATGGTGCTGGGACCCCATGACTCAATTCCGATCTTTCGGTTGGGGGATGACTCTCCTTCCGAAGCCACCTGGCATCATCTTGAAAGTTTGACTGTGGACGGTGCAAAACCGATTAGGGGCCAGTCAACTTTCCCGCACCATTTAGTTAGATGGCTCAAATACAGACAACATACGAGGCAATCGAAATTACGAGTCAGGCTTTGCACGGTGTATGCTACTGGAGATTGGAACTGCCTTTGGAATCTTCATGAAGTGTTACTGAACTTTGCATTCTGGAGTGGGCAGGCGTTCAGCTCAATATGAAGATGAGCCTGTTCGGTGATGGTGATTCACTACTGCTGGTATGTATGCCCTAACACATTGGCGCACCCCTTATCCTGTTTTTTTTTTTAATAAAAAAAAAAAATAGGATGTCCCCGAGATGTCCCTTGACTTCGTGCACTATATTAGCAAACCGTTTGCGGCAGGACAAGTGCGATGCACCTCAGACGCTCGTCATTTATTTTCCAGCCTACGCTCGAATCATGACACCGCAAGTGACATCGATTCGCACAGCTAGTATTCTTTTCAGTATGACAATGACACCAACTACGACCAGAGTGACGGTGAGGAAGATGATTAATTATGCTTCTTGACTCGTATAGTGGATTCTTTGTTGCTGAGGCCGTTCCACAATTCCAACCCCCATTTACATATTTCAAACTGATCACCCGAATGCCGAGAATTATGTGCATCTTTTGGATTATTCGAAATCTGTTTTATGTAGTGAGGCTCGACGGCTTGAATTGGGTAGCTGCTACCAACAGTAAGAGTTAAGGCCGCGCTCAGACGGAAATGACATTAGTAATTATAACCGAGTACACTACAACCAGTAACCCTTGGAATGCGCAGTGCATGATGGAGGTTAT
>Ga0307518_10001080_pt1 | contig 20452 bp, 26 predicted proteins | sample 25_EM_MG_FD_203889 | JGI IMG/M metagenome (GOLD analysis project Ga0307518, IMG submission 203889) | Populus trichocarpa ectomycorrhiza microbial communities from riparian zone in the Pacific Northwest, United States - 25_EM | ecosystem: Host-associated > Plants > Roots > Unclassified | place...
GCTCGCTGCTCACATTTGGGCGGAATTCAAACGTCGTCTTCGACGCCAGTCTTTCTCTTCGTCTTTTACTCCTACTACTCTCCAAGTGTATTTACCAGAACATCTGTCATATTTGTTGTAGTTTCTTGTGCCGACGAGGTCTTGTTGACCTGAGCTTTGTAATAGCGTAGTCGGCCGTAATATCAGTTCATTTCATTTCTTTTGTCCTTGTATTTAGATGCGATGCAAGGGGGAAGCCTGTGAAGGTCGGTGGAGGGCATGATATCATAGTAACCAAGCTCAAGATGAGCGGATGGCTGTTTCTTTGAGCTGGGTATATGCGATGAGATAGGGTATCTAATGTATGCACTGGACTGAAAAAAAGGTCTCGCAACAATGTACCTCTTTTGTTTATCTTCCGCGCTTTGACTTTTAGTTGGAACGAGCTCAGGTTCTTGCTTCGGGGCAGCCATTTTCATTCCACCTGGGGGTGATCTATCAGGTTCTAAGCGACATTCCTTCTCCAGCGCATTCTTGGCTTTATTTGTCTTGAGGAAACCACGCTTCATGATGTCACTGTAAGGATTATCGGACACGTCCTGCAGCAGTCTTCTGGTCGGCTAGACAATATGGTACCTGGAGCCCACTGATGATGAAGGCTTGAGAGCAGATGCTGGGCTTTGAGGGAGCACGCTGGCAGTTTTGATGAGGATGATTATCGATCGATCTCCTTCTGAAAGGCGACATGAGGACAGCGGGTTACTTCCATAGAAGTCTGGGGGAGAGACTCACTTCCATAAGAGGAATTTTCTATTCCATACATGTGCTGTGTGCATGTTATGTGGCTACTCACTGAACCGCAATATGCTCAATCTCCTTTATGTAGGTATTCTTTTCTTCGAACTGAAATAATTACATAGGAATGAACGCGGAAATGGTCGGAATATCTGATAGCAAGGGATCCTAGCGGTTTCGAGGTTTTCGGACCTATACATACGGCTTGTACTTGAAGAATTTGGGTACACCCCGAAACTTAATGTGTCCCGGACTCCCAGTAACTCCCTGGGCCTTCTCAGTGGATGGTCCCTTCTTACAATGTTTTCGTATTGGCAGTGGTTTATCGGGCCACATCACGAACTCGTCATAATCTCATGAGGTATCGTGGATCGAGAATCTGAGACAGACGCCAATATTGATTTGAAGGCATCCACAGAATTACGTTGGGTAGACAGGAACCCCCAACTCCACATTGCTCCACAGTGAAAACAATCTCAAGGTTCCCTCTCTATGCACACAATGTACCTGTGAAACATGCATGTCATAATCATCGTTTGTCCCAGCCTGTAACCTATTGCCCTTTCAGCCACGAAACTTATTTGTACGCCGCCCGCCGCGCTGAGTTACAAGGTTCAAACATCATCACCGGAGGTTTTAAGAAAGTCCTGTCATACATTTCCGTGAGTAACACTAGACTTAGCAGTATCACCGATCAGTCCGAAGGGTCATCAAACCCTAAGCATGTGTCATGAGGCGTCGAAAACGTCTCCTTGCGTGTTTTGGTCCGGCACGGTGGCTAAAGTTCTCGGAAGTGAGGTGGGTGTACTGACAGCGATCATTGGCGAACCCTCCTGACGATGTAAAGAGAAAATTCATGGCACAGATGGAACTTTTATTTAAGTTCTCAGTGAAGACGGGATGGTAAGATTTGATCACTAGGGCGATAATGCCGAAGCATACAAATTGGACTAACCTGGTTGGAATACTCTACACAGTCGCGGATGGATCAACAATGGAACATGGAGTCCTTCCAAACCTTCTTCATTGTTGTCGTTCGATGCGTGCCATTAAAATGCTGCAGTCATATGCAAGGTGTCGACTAAGGGGACATTTTCCCCTACTTTCCCGCGATAGCAAAAAGGAAGTACATAACCCTGTCAGCACTTGCCAACTTGCCAATTGGGGCTAGTTTGTCGAGCGAGGGATCCTTCGATGGGTCTAACTCGGCTAATAAAAAGATGACATAAGCGCCCCTTTTTGCTCCGTGCTGCCATTGCACCGCCCGAAGCTGTGCTGCACCGGTCACCCCCCGAATCTAATCTGATCAAATACCAAAAAATAGACACCTTATATTGAATATATCACTGATTTTTTGTTTCATGTCACACTTCAATGTGAGCCTAGCAAGGGGCCTGGGGACAATGACGAGGCCAGCCAACACAATTGCAGGCGACGACGATGTGGAGCATGCAGCCAGTGCCACTACCACCACAGATGACAGCCGCAGCGCAGACAGGCAGCCAGGTGTTGAGGCCGACTCCAACAGCAAGTTGATGCCAAACGCGGATGACGGATGGCGGATGCCATCGCGGGCGCACGCCGCAGCCACGGATACAATCGTCTCGAACTTACGAGCAGTATATATTCAGAGTAGCCTGCAACTTGAAGCTTGAAGCCCGAATCTCCTCGCCCTACTTCTTGTGTGTCTAAGCTTGCCCAGCTATATTTCTCGCGCCCTCAGTCGTATTGCTCATAAGTATCATATCCTGCACGCTCCTGCACTTGTTGTATCCTGCACTCATTATCTTAACACCAGGCAGCCAGGCCACCACCACAGCACTGCCTGTTCATATTTAGTTTACACCTTGCAGTTGCAATAGATTTATTTGTGTAGGCTACATACATATTGCCAATGTTGAAGTACATAGGTGTAAGATGAGGGCTGTTGTCAACATAGGCAGAGTGGTGGGGATGTTGTTTGCATGATGGTGCCCGAGTCTCGTCGGCATGCAGAGACGGCCCACTCGACGTATCCGAGTACACCAGCAGTGACGGGCTAGCTGCCTGAGCTCCCCATCCTCGCGCGGTCGGGCACATGGCGCTTCCTCCGATCACGACACTGTCGCCCTCGTTGTTGGTGCCGCAGCCAACGGACGACAGGATGGTGGTGGACTGGCGCACACCGTCGAGAGTTGAAGTCTTGCGGCAGAGTGTGACAGGAGAGGTTTGCCTCAGGCTGATGGGCCGGGGGTCAAAACGATTACTAATCATTGTCACCGCCGACTACACCACCTCTGCTTACTCCGAGACCAGTGCTCTGCCGGTTTCCCCTCTGTACGGCATGCAGGGAATAGCCGAGTTAGACCCATCGAAGTATACCTCCGAGTCGAGCAAATCCTGTACTATAACCACCGCTGCCAATCTACGAGTTATGTAAAGGTTCTAAATCTTACCTCTAGTAGTACGTATGACCTATGTAGCTCAATGAAGTTAGTCCTTCACCACGGCATTGAAGGAAGTAAGTACGTGCTCTACGGCTCCGGTGTTTCTGGAGGTACGTCATTATGCATATGTTAATAATGTAATTAACATATCGTAAACTGTTCAATCAACCATGTTTAGAATGGGTTAGGAATTTTTGGTGGCTACTGCAGCCTGAGCATGGTAGCTAGTACTAATAAAATTCATGGCTTGGATTTAGTATACTGTGGGATGCATTATGGATATGTCAAGGGAAAGCATGTCCAGGGGAAATGAGACGTCCCAGTGACTCAATGACTGCATTGTACCACGAGGAGAGCTGGTCGTGCTATTGCGAAAAATTCCCTGAGGGGGTGAAATTTGTACTTAGAGCGTTTGCAAAGCTCACAGACGGAGCAGTGGGAACAAATATCACTGTGAGGTGGATATACTGCACAACTATATTTTTTAATAATTGGAATAGCCGATACAAAGTTAAGTTGACAGCGACTGCAGAGCGGACGGGACAGGACGTGCAGCACGTCCTGTCTACTTGGTTCTATATTGGACAGCTATATATGGCATGACCATGATGTTTTAATGGTCCGACACCATCATTGAAGTTATGGGTAGGTGTATCCAAAATCTATTCATGATATTCCGAATGCTAGTACATACTTTCAATGTCAAAGCAGCTCTGCAGACTTTGTTATAATACATACAACAGACTTTTTATTTATTTTTGTAGATGAACACACAGCACCATCGAGTTTCCCAAAACAAAAGACCTTGTACCTTACACCCATCGATTGAGTACTTCCATGATTAGTGTACATTTGTCTTAGCACGTCAGGATGCCATTACTATTTGATAAGCAGGAATCTGTTTGTAATGGCGTGTTTATCTTTCCCAGCCCCGTCATTTCATTGTGCAACTTACTCAGGTTAATGGTCGCGGTTTTCCCAACGTGGTTATAATCTTTGCAGGTGCACGTCAGAGTTGTTGTTGCAGGACCACTGAAGGAGCAGCTACTGCAAGTCGATGAATAATTTCCACTGTTTTAATAATGATCATGGGGCATCATTAGATCGACATGGGAAATAATAGCCAACTCACTTTACAGAGCAGTACAAGTTTCCGTTTGTGTTTACAAGACATTGGTCTAACTCGATGTACGTCCAATGGTCCGAACCATCCGTACTCTGACAGGTCGAATAGAACTGTTTTCCAAGTAAGTGTCTTTGCAGCTTTCACCGAAGCCACCCAATTCGTTGGCAGCACAACGAGTTGAAAGTGCTATGAGGATGAGAGAAACCAAGAATTTGAAGTGAGACATGATTTCCTGCAAAACTAGCTTGATCTGACCATCCACCTTTTATACCATGTATGTCTCATCATGGAGTAGCCGACCTCTTTGGTATCTTTCCACATAAAGAGCTCACGGAGAGTGAGTTCCCCGTCATTCTGCCATCATGTCATCATATCTAAACATTGTGCAAGTCAGCAATTTACGTTTCTCCAAGCCGTAATTGTGGGTAAGCACGAAAATCAGGCGCTCTAAGTATATTGAGAAAGTACCTCTGCACTAATTCGAAAAAGGACGTGAGCCTGGATTAGCACTGTATAATATTTACTAATGTGATGACGACACATTTTAGTGGAATCACAGGGAATCACCCGTGGAGTTTCCCAACTATACCATTTGCAGCACGATCAGCAAATTAATAAAAATAAAAACGTGACATCCAAATTTCTTACAGGATGCATATTCCAAAAACGAGGAAGACGAGGAACTTTTTTGTGAACTACTTTGTAGAGCCAATCTCATCCTGGTTCTATTGTCAGCCATTCTCTGTTCTTAAGCACTCGCTTTCTAAACTTGGACATGCCTTTAAGTTTGACCAGTTGCTACTCGGCTCCGAGGGATGGGATGCTGACGAGTTCCACTTGACAGTGGACGTTGTCCTGCAGAGCAGCCAGGGTTAAGCATGCCATGGGACCAGTGAGGCTCACAATTGGCACAATAATGAAGGGCAAAGGTAGCGAGGGCGACAAAGACGGTGGTGAATTTCATAGTTACACAGAAGAGACCAAATACGCAAGTGTGGATGTAGTGGTGAAGGGTGTGCGATTCTGGAGAATGAGCCTTGTCTTTACCAATGGTTTATACCCTACCAAATGCACCGCCAAGATCATCGGGGTTGAACGGAGCAGCGACGCCAACTCCGAATGAGTCAACGTCGGGGCGATCATCTACGATGTAGGGTCGAGACGGCCAGGGGAGGCATTGTTGTGCACGAAGGCTCGGGTGCACCGCCTGATTCTAGCCAAGACGAAACCACAGTCACCGCCATAATATTCATGCTTCCCCTTTAGCTGCCAGGAAGTATGCCTTGGCTCTAGCTTCATCACCTCTTGCCCATTTCTGCATAGCGCCCCCGAATGAAAAGGAGAAGACACAAGGGCGAGCCAACAGGTTGTCGATTCACGACAGCATACACCGCATTGAGGTACTCGACAGAGTCAGAATCAGAGAGCTGTAAGCGCGATTTGTGCATGACACACTGGCTAGCATGACTCGCGGCGTTACTTGCGAGCGGTGCTGTTGTCTGATTGCTGTTGAGGGAGTGGGCGGACCTTTTGGCCCCGTAGGAGGACGTCTACCTTTCGGGAGGACGGGATTTAACATCGGCCTACATAGTGTTTCAATCAACTTTACAGTAAGCATGACGATGTCTAATTTTAGTGGAACGACTATCTTCCTCTAACTTAGAGTCTGGCTTTGGGAGACTAATGACGATGAGCGCTTTTGTTTGGTTTAGGAATGCAGCCAAACAATTCATGCTGTGCTACTGTCGTTCCTCCGTGCTTCAAGCGCCCAGCTCTTCACTATCGTTTCACCATCCCTCAGCATGAGAACAACAGGACGACCACCTATTGAATTACAATTGAAGATTCTTTCTAGAAGTTTTCCCAGCTTCACAGTGCCGCAGTGTTTGTCTTACTCTGTTCCACCGTTGGATCTTCCCTTTGGTTGCACTGAGAGAAGTTGTGAGAAAGCGCACACAGTTGACGTTTAGGCGTCTCTGGAAGCCGCAGATGTCGGCCATCTTATGATACCCCAAGAGGTCAGAAGATACAACATGCAGCACTTATTTGCAGATTCGAATTGAGAAAGTCTAAGTCGCAAAAGGAGTACGCGCTTGTGTTACATCGATCAATGACGACCCCATGGCGTAGTTCAAACGTTGTCCACAGGACATGGGAGGAGACTCTGATAAATCTGAGACCTCTGACCTATACTACCTAGAGCCCGCTTGGGCGATGTGCCACAGCGGCAGTGTTTGGTACGTCACATTGTTGTCATGATGTGGTGCAACCTGTTAAGTCGCTGTCCATGGGGTGTTTGTGATTATCGCAGGCCGTGTGCTGGTAAATCCATACATGTCGCTGTTGTCCTGACTGGGCACTGATACTTGCAACCATCACCTTGGTGAGTGTCATCGCTTGGTGTCAGGTATTTTCGTAGATAAGTCGGTTTGGGTTGCTTGTGCGGGAGGGTGAGCGGAGACAACAAAGGGCATACTGGCGTGAGCTTAGCCCTACTACTTTAGACACTTGCACAATCGCTCATATCCATTCTGGTACGCCCGATGGGGTACTGGGCACCACAGTTCTAATCCGGACCGGCGAGTCTCCCATATCCGTACATTCACTTGTTCCAGAGACATTGTGCCATACGGTCACCTTTAAGCACGGCTTGTGGATGCAACAATTCTATGAGAAGTCAAGATGCATCGGGGACGCTCACCATCACGTTGGTAAATATTTTTTTGATCCAAGCGGACTCAGGTGTACGTTAAGTTGCATTGACACCGCTGAGTTCCTCGTTTGCAGTAAATGCAGAGACGCTTCCTCATTACGCTTATCCATGCTCACTGAACGAGACCAAAGTTTAATTGTTGCAAACGGCATGGTCTCGAACCACAACAAAAATGTGGTCATCACTGCGTTTGTGAGTGTTTTTACAGTCCTAATCCAGGCTCACTCAAACATGTGTCCTTTATTGCGGTGATACTTGCTCGATGTCCTTAGAACACCTGATTTCCGTGCTTACCTCATCGCTCACAGCACGGCTCGGAAGGGCTCGGACCGTTGAGTTACTGGCTTCCATGTTTACATGGGCTGGCAGGACGCGAGAATAATGGGAAACCCACTTTCACATGCTGTTTATGTGTAGATGCAGAACGGGAATGTGACCTGAAAGGTCAGTTACCCCCTTTCCGTATGATGGGGCATATACATGGTATAAAAGGTAGATGATTGGGTCAGTGGGTCTTCCAGGAAAACATGCATCCTCTCAGCATTTCAGTTTCTCTCATCCTGGCAGCGCTGTCAACTCGTGCTGCCAATTTGGCCTTCGCTAGCGGCTGCCAGTACACCTCGTTGTCCGGCTCTGTGCTCTATGCGACCTGTCAGCGTGACGATGGCTCGTACGTTTCGACGTCCATCGACTTAGACCAATGCATTGTAAACACAGACGCAAACTTGTTCTGCTCCCAGAAGTAGGCCATCATTTTACATATCAACCTAGCGATGACCATCATCATTGTTGAAACAGTGGAAAATATTCAGCGACTTGCAGTGACTGCGGGCTCTCTTCCAATGCAGGCTACCTGCAGTGCACCTCTTGCAACGATTATAACAAGGTTGGGCACTATGCGTCCATTGAACTGGGTAAGTCGCACGATGAAATGACTGAGGCAGAAAAGATAAACACATTGTCACGAATAGATCAATGTTTAACAAATAGTGATGGCAACCTGACGTGTTGAGCAGAGAAATGTGTAGATACGTGTTTACTGACCAGGGAAGTATTTGAATAGATGTAAGATACAAAGTCTTTGGCTGTGGGAGACTCGCCCTTTCTGTTTATCTTTAAGAAAAAAATCTGTCAAATTTGTTGTATTGGAATTCTAAATTGATGATGAAACAGCCGGGGCTGATGCCTAGCGGGCAACCATTAAGAAAGCAGCGATCTCCGGCAGGGATAATCCGATAATTGTCGTATTTGGGAAGTTTCATGGAGCTTCAACTTCGTGCATCAATTATTGGACTGCTGTTTTGGTGGTGCCACTTGCACACTAGGATTTGATTTCTCGTACTCTTTCATATATGGCATTGGTCACTGCAATGGTTTTTTTTTTTAGCAGACGTGCTGATGGCTGCACATCTCGAGGTGAGACCTCATGCTAGCTGTAGTATATATTCCACTGCGACGAACCAATTCCATTAGCCACGCTGCAATCGCATGTCTGCTTCACTGACGGAGCGCTAAGCTCATTGAGACACCCTACAACATGTCTTCCGGCGTTTGTGTGTCTTATCCATGCAAATCCTTTATTCCCAAGCACCTGGTACTACTGGGTTCACCAGCAACGTCCTTTCTGGAAAAGAGCGGATCATCTCTTTTACTAACTTACAAAGTCCCGATGGAAGAAACACAACTGCTCGTGCACTTTTTGCACTGAACTTTGCAAGAGCAACGTTTCAGAAAGAACGGGCAGCCAAAGGGCGCATAGACACCTTCTTCGCAAGTATTGCAGAATACAGTTTTATCGAGGTAGACAATATGCATATATGCCGGAGTGGGCTTCTAAGTGTATCGTTCTAGGACGTGGTCTCGATTTGCGACCAATGGTCAAGCGACGCGCAACTTGACATTACAGAACTATATCACCTACCTGTGTTCAAGAACAGCGTCAGACTTGACAAGACCAAGTATGGTCCACCCAGCGTCATGCAGCTCAAGCTGGCTCTCCGGTACGACAGATAACGTCGTGGTAGGTCGCTACTGAACATGACTTTTTGAATTATTAGGGAGATGCAGAGCTGCAAAACCGCAACAGCAGTGATCATCAGTCGCGCGTCAAACATAACGTTGTGTATGAAAATTCTTACGTGGACAACGAACATCTTCCTCGTCATGGACCTACCGGCGGATCAACGCCCCACATCCGACCTCAGCTTCGTACTGAACACCTCCTTCGAAGAGACGGCCGGCCGCATGTCAGGGATACTGCCAATCGACAACCGTCTCCTTTCGAATGAGCTGCAATGGCAGGCACAGCTGACAACAAGTTGTGCGATCCATATGCTTTCGCCGGTCGCACCTGCAAACTCCTTCAAAGAGAGTGTAAGGGCCGGAGTCGTGGAGGGTATGGCGCTGCTTAGGTCTTGGGTTGATGCGGCACCGCTGCCGACGCGTCATGAAGGCACACAGATCTCGGGTGCATCGTCCAGCAGAGACCGGGAGCACGCCGGGAAATCAAATAGATCGGAAAGACGCAGGCAAAGCGGTAATCGGACAGTGGCAGGTCCTTCGAGAGCGCCTTCGAACCCTCGGTCATTCCTAGCCCGTGCAGCGAGCTCCATACCGTACGAGCAGACGAAGAGGCATGCGCGAATATTCTTCCTTGATAATCTTTCTGATACATCGCTTACCTTGATCGAAGACTCCGATAGCGATAAGATTGATGAGGGTCAGGATGGCGATGGTGACGAGGATGAAGAAGAGGAGATCGAACGCGGAGTCTGCTTCGAGAACGTGTCGGCGATGCTGGGCATTCATCTCGACCCATGCCAACACTGGTTGTGTATATCCTGTATAGCAGGACACGTTTGCGCCAAGATTAGTGAACAGCGGTTTCTCGTATTTTGCCCGTTGTGCATGGCCGATCGGAAGAACGCGAACCCCTCGCGTATGTGGTTTCCGGATTGGTCCCTGAGATAAGCTATATATTAACAAAGCCCCCTTTCCAGAGATTTCGGGTGCGTTCGTGCAGCGTTTGGGTGTGACGGAGGAGCAGTATGCGGTCTGGGCAGAGTTGGAGATGGCACAGTTGTCCATCCAGGTACACTGTCGCAAGTGAGTGCGTGCTGACGGATAACCGCAATACTGTGCTGACATTAATATCATGGACCAGATGCAGCCGGTTTGCATTTGTGGACAAGAGTGACTACGATCATCTTGACAAGATGGCGTGTCCGTTCCCGGGCTGCCATCATACCTGGTGCAAAAACTGCCAACAAGAGATCAGTTCGAATGGACCCAAGCATACGTGCGATGGCTCGTCGGAGTTGAAATACCTAGTGAAGCAGATGGGTTGGAAGCACTGCCCAGGTACGTGGGGTGTTTACTGGATCACGACGGTGTAGCTGAAAGTCAGGATCGGCGCAGGATGCAAGACGCTTGTTCAGAAGACGGGGGGGGTGCAACCATATGACGGTGAGTCTTCCACGGACCACATTCACAGGACGAGACCAGGTGACTGATGAGTCGATTGACGTAACCATGTCCAGTGTGTGACGCCAGGATGCAACTCGCACTTCTGTTACAGGCGCGGTTTGAAACGAGTCATTGCAAGGGCTCCGATACAATTTGGTATTTCCTCTGTGATTACGGCGCGCTACTGTAAATGCTCCATGTGATGTAACCAGGAAGTTGGCAGGAGGTAACTTACAGTGTACATGTCTCAGATTCTGTCATATTTAGTAGACATGTTCGACCTGCAGTAAATCATATGACCGTAGCAAGACTCTTGAGACATCTGCTTTGGATACATCTTGGTTGTAACACATGGATTGTGGACTTACTTTAGATCAAGGAGGCCTACTCACGGTGGGACCTGAGTGGGAAGTTAAGAGTCAACAGCTTCGATGGCTTCTCCATCTATGCACGTGATCTCTGGCACCATGCCGACTCCTCTGAATGATGATCGGCATGATGACTCTACGTCACGTCCTTCCTCTTTCATTCCAGCTTCTCATGCTGCAAGCGGAAGAATTGAAACGCAATCCAGGAACCAAAACTGGGAGAAAAGGATGAACGAACTACAGCGAGCCTTTCAAGATGAAAAGAAGGCCATCCAGATTCCAGAGACCCATCGAACAGCAGAGTCGCGTTGCATCCAAGTTCTCGAACAGGGAAGTTTCCCGACCATCTAGTCGCATCCACCACCCACAGTCATTCACGAAGCGCACTGATCTTGGTGTCACCTCCCCAGAGCAGTGATCCCAATTTCATTTTTGCGTTTCAGCTACAGCGAAGCTTTGATATCGAAGATCGCGAGTTCATCGTGCAAGAGGGGTGCACTTCTCAAAACTGCTCAGCGCCTGTACCATTGTAGGGTCTGCTTAGCTGACTTCCCTGAGGATGATGCTCTACGCATTGATGCCTGCGGTCATGAAATATGCAGAAATTGTGCTCGAAGCCACGTGTGTTCCAAGATCGATGAGCATCGCTTCCCGGTGCTTTGCCCAGTCTGCATGGCCGACCACGGGAATCCTAATCTTAGCAGTATGTACCACTATAGCGTTTCTGTTCAAGCAATTATTAAATGGTATAACTACTAGCGATTACAGGGCAGCTTGTTCAGCTTCTCGGTGTCTCGGAAGAATAATACAGGACGTGGGTCGAGATGGAAATGGCCCAATCTTGATAGTCTCTCAAGTTAGAGTTTATGCTTTGAATCTACCAGTTGGTTAGAGACTGATGTTCACGATGCCTAGACGTAAGTAAACCGCTTTCGTCGACAGGCACGATATAGAAGTAACAGATCTTGTGCAGTGCCATCCATGGCTGTGACCACGTGTGGTGCAGGAATTGTCACCAGGCCGTGGAGCGTGGCGGCCTCGAACATTCTTGTGATCAGATCGAACATCTCGTACAAGAACGAGGATTCCAAGTGTGCCAATTCATCATCTACACACATATGTTTGACTGACTTGGCTAGATTTCAAGACCCTTATCCACAAGCTGAGTGGCTGCAATCCAATCACCTGTCGGTAAGTCTCGAAATGAACATGTTTTTGGCAACTTCCTCTACCACTAATCACTGGCTACCCCCTGTGCATTGCGCCGGGATGGGTTTGATTTTTTGCACTCTTTCATAGGCGTTGGTCACTGCAAGAGTTATTTGTAGGTTTTTAGTAGACATGATAGCTGCACACCTCGAGGTGCCCGAAAGGGGGAACGTCATGCTAGCTGTAGAAAAGCTGTGGTATATGTTCCGCTGCGACGAACCAATTCCATTTAGCCACGCTACAACCGCACGTCTGCTTCATTGATGGACAGCCATAAGCTTATCGAGACACCCTATAACATGTCTTCCAGCATTTGCGTATCTTGTCCTTGTACTCCATGCTAGTCTTTCATTCCCCAGCACCTGGTGTTACTGTGTTCACCAGCGACCTTCTTTCTGGGAAAGAACGGTCCATCCTTTATACTGACTTAAACGGTCCCGTTGGAAGAAACACGATTGCTTGTTCACTTCTTGCGCTAAACTTTGCAAGAGTGGCGTTTCAGAAAGAACGAGCAGCTAAAGGGCGCATAGACACCTTCTTCGCAAGCATTGCAGAACACAGTTTTATCGAGGTAGACAGCCATATGCATATGCGCCGGAGGGGGCATCTAAGGGTATTGTTCTAGGACGTGGTCTCAATTTACGACCAGCAGTCAAATGACGCGCAACTTGACATTACAAAACTATATCACCTACCTGTGTTCAAGAACAGCCTCAGACTTAACAAGACAAAGTATGGTCCACCCAGTGTCATGCAACTCGAGCTGGCTCTCCGGTATGGCAGATAACGTCGTGGTGGGTCGCTCCTGAACATGACTTTTGAATAGGGAGATGCAGAGCTGCAAAACCACAACAGCAATGATCATCAGTTGCGCGTCAAAAATAACGTTGTGTATGAAAATGCTTACGCGGACGACGAACATCTTCCTCGTCATGGACCTACCGGCAGATCAACGCCCCACATCCGACCTCAACCTCGTTTTGAGCACCTCCTTCGAAGAGACGGTCGGCCGCATATCAGAGATACTGCCCATCAACAACCGCCTCCTTTCGCTTGACCTGAAATGGCAAGCACAACCGATGACGAGTTGTGCGATCCACATGTTTTCGCCAATCACACCTGCAAACCCTTTCAAAGAAGGTGCAAGGGCCGGAGTCGCGGAGAGTATGGCGCTACTTAGGTCGTGGGTTAATGCGGCACCGCCAATGCGTTATGAACGTGAACAGATCTCGGGTACATCGTCCAGCAGGGACCAGAAGTACGTCGAGCGATCAAGTAGATCAGAAAGACACAGGCAAAGCGATGATCGGACAGTGGCAGGTCCTTCGAGAGCGTCCTCGAAGCCTCGGTCATTCCTGGCCCGTGCAGCAAGCTTCATACCATACGAGCAGACGAAGAGGCATGCGCGAATATTCTTCCTTGATAATCTTTCTGATACATCGTTTACCTTGATCGAGAACTCCGATAGCGATGAGAATGATGACAGGGATGGCGACGGTAACGAGGATGAAGAAGAGAAGGAAATCGAATGCAGAGTCTGCTTTGAGAACGTGCCGGTGATGCAGGGCATTCATCTCGACCCATGCCAACATTGGTTGTGTATGTCCTGCATCACAGGACACGTTTGCGCCAAGATTAATGAACGGCGGTTTCCCGTGTTTTGCCCATTGTGCATGGCCGATCGGAAGAACGCGAACCCCTCGCGTATGTGTTTCAAATCTGTCCCTGAGATAACCTATTAACAAAGTACCTTTCCAGAGATTTCGGGTACTTTAGTCCAGCGTTTGGATGTAACGGAGGAGCAGTACGCGGTCTGGGCAGAGCTGGAGATGGCAGAGTTGTCCATCCAGGTACACTGTCGCAAGTGAGTGCGCGCTGACGGATAACCGTGATACTATGCTGATATGAACTAGGTGCAGCCGGTTTGCATTTGTGGACAAGAACGACTACGATCATCTCGACAAGATGACGTGTCCTTTCCCAGGTTGTTATCATACCTGGTGCAAAAACTGCCAACAAGTGATCCGTTCGAATGGACCCAAGCATACGTGTGATGGCTCGTCGGAGCTGAAACACCTAGTGAAGCAGATGGGTTGGAAACACTGCCCAAGTACGTGGGGTGATTACTGAATCATCACGGTGTAGCTGAAAGTCACGATGCGCAGGATGCAAGACGCCTGTTCAGAAAACGGGGGGGTGCAACCACATGACAGTGAGTTTGCACATTCGCGGGTCGGGACCAGTGACTGATGTCCATATTTTGACGGGGGGGCTCTCTTTCCCCATGTCCAGTGTGTGACGCCAGGATGCAACTCGCACTTCTGTTACAGATGCGGCAAACTGATTGCAAGGTCTCCGATACGATTTGTTGTTTCGTCTGCAATCACGGCGCACTACCGTCAATGCTCTATGTGATGTGACCAGGAAGTCACTGGTAACTTACATGTCTCGGATTCTGTCGTATCCAGTAAATAGGACTGTAGGACTCAAGAAGTCATCAGTACATATGCTAGGACAGCGAACTTGGTTGATCCTAGGTGGCTGTGCCGCCCAGGACGTCCAAAATTTATTATCGGTGTTGTGGCTGTTCCCTTGTTTATGTCTGTTTGTCAACTGGCCACGTCCTTTGCTTCAACTCAACGCGCTTTCTGTCCTTCGTCCTGACAAAAATGAGCGGGTGTAAGTTGTTTGACTTTGCTGTCTTGGAGTTTCCTGACGGGTCCTCTCAGTCCGGTTTTTAAATCTCGTCCGGCCATTCCTTCCCTTACTCCCTGAGGTGTCTTCACCAGACCGCAAGGTGTGTCGTGCCAATAATTAGACACGCAAACAGTTTACCTGTCCTGCAAAGGTCCCCTTCAATCAAAAACTACTATGGACAGCGGTCACGCTTCTAATCTTCTTGGTCTGTTCGCAAGTCCCGCTCTATGGTATCATGTCCTCCGACTCGTCCGATCCACTCTACTGGATGCGTGTCATCCTCGCGTCCAATCGCGGTACGCTCATGGAACTCGGCATCAGCCCAATCGTTACGAGTGGAATGATCATGCAACTCCTTGCCGGCGCAAATTTGATAGAGGTCGACTTTAGCTTGAAGGAAGACCGTGCTCTTTTCGGTGCTGCCCAGAAACGTGACTTGACCAGTTTTACCAACCCATAACACACTAACGCACCTTGCAGTTTTTGCGCTCATTATTTCTCTCGGTCAGGCAACAGCCCACGTCCTCACTGGTTTATATGGCCAGCCGAGTGAACTCGGTGCTGGTGTCTGTCTCCTACTCATTATTCAACTAGTGGTCGCTGCTCTCATCGTCATCCTTCTGGATGAGTTGTTGCAAAAGGGTTATGGTCTCGGTTCTGGAATTTCGCTCTTCATTGCCACCAACATTTGCGAGTCAATCATTTGGAAGGCATTTTCTCCCACCACCGTCAACACTGGCCGTGGTCCTGAGTTCGAAGGTGCTGTCGTCGCACTCTTCCACCTTCTCTTCACATGGAATGACAAAGGGCGCGCACTTCGCGAGGCTTTCTGGCGCGATCGTCTACCCAACATCATGAACCTGCTCGCGACTGCCGTTGTGTTTGCCGCTGTCATTTATTTGCAGGGCTTCCGCATTGAAATCCCGGTCAAAAGTAGCCGTTTCCGAGGTCAACGAGGCTCATACCCCGTGAAATTGTTCTACACGTCCAACATGCCAATCATGCTCCAGTCCGCACTTACATCCAACGTATTCATCGTCTCTCAAATGCTCACTAACCGTTTTCCATCCAATTTCTTTGTCAAGCTTCTGGGTGTCTGGGAGGTATGTTCCAATGTTTACCATTTGTAGTAACTTGCTGAGTTGTGATGGATATCCTAGCCCTTGGAAGACTCGCCTCAGCTGCGTGCTGTGAGTGGTGTCGCATACTATATGTCCCCTCCCCACACCATCAAGGAAGCCCTTCTCGACCCCATCCACATGGTGCTTTATGTCGCTTTCGTCGTAACAGCTTGTGCACTTTTCTCAAAGACATGGATTGAAGTTTCTGGGAGCGGCCCTAGGGAAGTTGCTAAACAACTTAAGGACCAACAGATGGTTCGCAGTCCATGATTCGCTGATGGAAAGTGACGATTGCTAATGAATGAAATGGATGAACAGGTTATGGCTGGTCACCGTGAAGGATCCATGTATAAAGAACTCAAACGCGTCATTCCGACCGCTGCTGCATTTGGTGGTGCCATTCTCGGTCTGCTCTCTGTCGCAGCAGACATGATGGGTGCTATTGGTAGTGGAACTGGAATTCTCATGGCCGTGACGATCATTTACAGCTGTACGTCCTTCTCGTCCTCCTTTTTGTATTCATTTTCACCATGCCACGTTTTCAGATTGGGAAATGGGCATTCGCGAATCAGGCGGACCAGAGATGGCCGCTGCCCTTGGCGATCTCATGTAATACAGTCACTTCAATTACCCTTATCGCATACCATCGATCTACCGGATGCAAGTTGTCGCGTACGACACTGTCCAACGACCTTTTTTGCTGCATGGGCTTGATAATAATCATCATGATAATAGTAAGGGAAGGATGTCGCGTAGTCGCTCGTGCATTGGCCAAGACATTAATTTATGACCTTTACTTTCCTGCGTTTGTTATCTGGCTTTCTTTGTGTCGATAGTTACCAAGGTTCGTATGTGTTTGGCTTCCAGAGGTACTGATCTCTTACAGGTGTGTCCGCTTGACTCGCATAAGCTAAGTTTTTACCAGTCGCACATTGAGCTACTTGACACATTCGGCATACTGACTTCACAGATTTCCGATTATCATTAAACAACATCGATAAACAATTGAAGTGTCAAAATTCCGATTGATCTTTGTTTCACAGATTCACGTCAGTTTCGCCGATTATAACGAACGACAGTACTTGCGCCTTTGTCCCTAGTCGTTAACTTCGCTTCTCAGCTTCTCGCATCGCACTCCTCACACGATTATCTAAGGTGATCCATCCATGCCCTTCGAACTGTACCACGCGGATAGGCTGATACGTCGCTACAATATTGGCTACACGCCTTTCATGTGTGAGGTCGTGAAGTGCGCTATTATCCCCTCCATCTCGCAAGCTGTCGCGCATTCAAGTTGTCCTGTGGCCATCCGATTTGGTGAGCTCCTATGTTGCATCTTCACCTCCGTTGGCCGAAGCTCCTTGCACACCTTGTCAACGCCTTTATCTTGTGAAGGAATTCGCCCGCAACATGATGAGTTATAACCTTGTGATCGGGGCGGTGTTTTAGGGGAACAACTTATACAAACCTCTGGATTCCATGACAGGCCTGGAACATACCTTTCAGACTATGGTTCGTTTATGTATTGTGTCTACGAGACATATCCGTTGTTCTTGGGAGCTCTTCTGCTTACGCCCATCATCTCAGTTTTTTCCAACCGTTGAAGGCCCGGGAGGAATATAGACAATACTCAATCGCGAATCGCTCGTCATCGTCCCTTCACTGTAAAACTTTTAGGACTTGGACTTATGCCTCAGAAAAACCTTATTTGGCAACAATCGTAAGATTCGGTTTATCTCCACTAATTCTAACTATGTCGTGGGTGTTACAAGTGAACTGATTATCACCCAAGATGTCTATTGCCTCTGACTGTGGCCCCACCGATGACTTACTAGCCCGTGATCTGGATACTTCTCTCCTGCCCAACCAGCATAGATGTGCTGTCTGGCGTGAACACGTCACTCGTGAACTTCTAGACTCTTGTCCTTCCCCTCCCACACCACACCCATCTGAGACTGAAGGTGATTCAGATTGGCACTAGTATGAACTAGTTTTTGTATTGCGGGTAAAGCTAACAAAATGTACATGACAGCCATATCGTCGACTTCCCAACCGCCTTGCCTTTTCGCACTTGAAAATGACTTCGGACTTGCTTTAGTCAAGGCTCGGAGACTGGAGCGCAGCGCAGAGAAGTGCCTAGTCCGGAGGTGTCTGAAGCGTATCAAGACTGAAAATGAAGTTCTATGACAGTATAAGTCATGAGGGCCGCCGGATTGCACGTGGCATTCGACGTCTAGCTATAGAGGGCGGATATGTATTTAACTTCGCGAAATTTTGGGGGGTTTACAGTTCCATAGAGGGCGACCAGGGAATACGTGGAGCCGGGTAGTAGTGAGATGTCTGCGTTAGACGATTCAGACATAAATTCGGAGGTTAAGAAGAATTCTGTTTCTGCCAACGCACCGGTCGGCACTTCCCGAGTTTAGGTGTGTCGTCATATGTTTGGCACACTTGCCGAACTCACACCTCAGGAGTCTGAAATTGCACACCTTCTCCACCACCATGGAGATCGATAAACCCACGGACCTGGAGTACGTTGAAGACGACTTTGAAGAGGGAGCACACGAAAAACTGGATGAGGAGATTCGCCTGCACTTTCTCCCCTTAACTCCCCAAAACTTGGACTTTCTCTCACCCTACGTCCTTCACTCTATTCTTAAACAGTTGGGAAGTCGCCTGCTCCCAAAATATCGCGCTCTTGTGGAATGCGAAATCATCATAAAGAGCGAGCCCGGGCTCCGAACTCTGTTATTAGAGGGCTCGAAGCGTGGTTATAAGTTTGTGCGGCTTTTGAGTAAGGACTTGTCTGTATCCAGTGATTGTACATCTAACGCCCCATTGTAGAATTGCTCCGACGAAGTGAGTGACAGTTCAAGATCGCGTGGATATCATATTAACATTGAGATTTTGAAGAACACAAGTACAAACCATGCGGTGGGCTTCTTTTTATGTAATTTTAGAGGCTTTATTCACTTCTTTACATGATTAGCTACTGCAAGTGCTTGGGAAGAGGAGTATGTTGGGGAGGGTGCAAACCTTCTCTGGGGTTGTATACAAGAGTGCTTCAAGGAGGTTCCATTAGATCATCAACATTCTTATGCGAAATACTCCTCCATTGTCCAATCTTCGGGAATGGGTAAATCTCACGCTGTCGATCAAATAAGCAAATTCCACTTCGTGATTCCTGTTAACCTACGGGAACTTAACTCAAACGGTATGCCTTCTTATTCATTCCTGTGTTTCCCTTCAATGCTGAATGCTCTCAACTCCAGGATATCCTCCTCCAGACGGTCCAGCGCATATTTATCTCACCAGGAGTTGTCGACAAGAACGTATGATTATATCTTATCTAGTCTAATCTTGGAGAAATTTCCAGAGATCACAGTTACATGTGATTCGGAGTAGTGTCAACCGGAATACCGGAAGATCACATGACCGGCTCCACAAGATAGCCGGAACTATCACATGCAAGGCACGTGTTTTAACACATGCTGATGCACGTTGCAGGCACATTTCCAGATAACTACATATATGGAAAGTGCAGTCACTACATATGGGAATATGGTGAAATAGGCGAGAATAATACTTATCTACGCACAGACCATGCACCACAGGTATATATACCCTGTAGGATATCCCATGTAGAATAACAAACGAACAAACGAACTCAGTGTCTAACACCTAGTTCAATACAGTCTCAACTGTTCTCTCATTACTCAACAACACTCAACTTCGAGAACCCAGCTACTAGCTATCAAAGGTACGCTTGCGTCCCCGCATTGCTGTTGCCCCAGTTTTGTTGCTACAGGTTATGAGCCCTGTTTAAGGCCATAGCAGATCACATACGGCAGTACTGTCTACGTCACTGTCTTCTGTTATGAATCTTGAACAGCTCGTAGCTGAAGTTCTTCACGAGTTACCGTTTGCTTTTGCCATGTTATCTCTTACGATATATTCTTCGTTTGTGTTCTGGTATGAACGCTGGAGGTACAACTACATTGCCACACTCTTCGTGTGCTATGCAGTTCGTATCATCGTTAACTCGCAGTCACCTGCTATTCCTGCTCCCCTTAATGGTCCCAACGATGAGGGTGATTCCTCTAACGTTGAAACCCCTCCAAGTATTCACCAGACGGTGGATTACTATTGGAGTGAAGCTGTTAGGAACTACCAACAGTATCAGGGTAGGACATTCCATAGAGCCGATGAGCTCAGCGGAAATATGGGACACATTAGAAGGCCTTTGCCTTTTAATATGCAGGAACAGCTCACCTTTGTTAATCATGACCGTTTCTACGGTTATATTGACAGTCACATTCCGGTCCCTGATCCTCGGTGGGCTTTGCCCTACCAGTTTCGTGTCTTGTTCAGACATTGGCAATCTGTTATCATCGAGTCTCTTCCGTATGATGAAGAGATACTCATTGATAACGTTTCAGATGCCGATTACCTTCGAACAGACATCCGACTCCGACTCGAGGAGTTTGCCCGAGAACAGGCCCAGGCCGATCTCCAGGCAGAATTCATCTCGAGGCACCTCGCCCGAATACGTC
>Ga0307518_10001081_pt1 | contig 20448 bp, 20 predicted proteins | sample 25_EM_MG_FD_203889 | JGI IMG/M metagenome (GOLD analysis project Ga0307518, IMG submission 203889) | Populus trichocarpa ectomycorrhiza microbial communities from riparian zone in the Pacific Northwest, United States - 25_EM | ecosystem: Host-associated > Plants > Roots > Unclassified | place...
ATCAGTTCCAGTATCTCCAGATCGGATCTCGTTGTATCATCGAAACCTGGGGTATCCACGAGAACTATGTTACCAAAGCCCATGTCCCCGCACTTTGTGACCTTGATTTCGCTTGTGTACGAGGTAAAATCGTGTCCGACACCCTCAACATTTCCAGTGACTTTGCTTATAAACTGGATACCTTTGAGATGCATAAATCGCAAGGGAGAGTAAGCAAATTTCTAACCGAGCTTCTTCCAGAACCAGTAGGCCCCATTATGCTGACAAGTCAAAAGAATATCAGAGCGATAAGTTAGGTAAGGTCATCCACTCACGCAATGATGACCTCGTCATGAGTCAGCTCATCCAATATGTTAACTTCATTATATCCACCCGATAGCTGCGCTTGCATCAGAGAGCCGATAACTTCTGGCAAGGCCGCACGTACCTCGTCCGCTGGGTCATCTTCCACGTCGAGTGTATCTCCTGTGACCGACGCTTGGCATGACAATTCACCAGAAAAAGAAGCCAACTCACTCCGATCACTACCTCCATTTCCACCATCAGGTCGACACAGTTGTTGCGTAGATTGCTTGGGTGGAGCGCTGATGGTTTATAGAAGTCTCAGAAAGGCGTCCTAAAGCTGAGAAATCCACACATGTAACATGAACCGACCTTTTCGATTTCTTATCTTTCGATGGCTGTACTTGATTCGGAGAACTGATGACCACTGGCGATGTCGCACATACTTCATCCTCCTTGCTACTAGGACCAGCGCCCTGAGAGTGACTGTCAGCACCAGGCTCTATTGGTAGTAATATCAGCTACCAGTGATGGATCAATGCTTGAACTTTGTTGATCTAAATAGATTCTTAGTAGCTAGGGGAATTTGGGACGCAAAGGTCTTCGTACCAGTGCGAGGTTTACTATCCTGGATCGACTGGCGAGAGCCATTCTTGGTCATGGAAGAAGAATAAGGACCCGCGGATTTGTGCGATAGCTGGCCGAAAGGAGACCGTTAGCTGTATCAATGGGAACAACAGAAGCGAAATGACTACGCGTTGTAATTCTAGTCCTCTAACAGGTGATTTCACTATTCTGAAACAACTGTTAGAAAGATGGAACAAAGCCGGGAAATACACTCACACAGGGGAACCAACATGAGTCAACTTCTTCGATTTGTCAGTTTCTTTCGATAACTGCACCTCACCGGACTGTGGAGGTTCCTATGGCGACATGGTTGAAAAGGCACCAACACTTCCCAGAACACTCACCATCATCTGATCAATCTTTTGAAGGATGTACGAAATCTTGGGACGATTTAAAGGCTCTTGTTGCCAGCACGAAGTACACAGATCCCACCAGCCATCCGTCAGACGAGAACAGGTAGATTCGTCACAGGGCCGGTCTGGTGGTCCCCGAAAAATCCGGGCTATAAGAGCACGCTGTGTTTGAATCCTATTGAAAGGAGGTTGCCTAGTGAACAACTCCTATACGAGTTGGGGTGAATCAGATGAATCCGCGCAAGTCACAAACGTACCAGCATCGTCATACCGAAGGACCAAATATCGCCCTCGGGGGATGTCGCGGCGCCATCGAGGGCCTCAGGTGCCATCCAATTCAGGGTCCCTCCGTGCGGATCACCGACTTGCAAACTAAACGAAGAGTTGACCATGTACGAATACCCAAAATCAGTGAGCAGGGCATGGCCGTTATTGGATATCATAATGTTGGGCTAACTATATTGATCAAATCGAACACTTCAATGAGACAAGCGACATACACCTTTCATATCACCGTGGTAGACTGGATGCGGATGATGGCTATGAAGATAATTCAGCCCTCTTGCAACTCCCTTCAGCTAAAGCAAATGCGCGGGGCGATCAGGAAAACTTCCTTCACAGATTTTGTATTAGAAATTTACCAAAGGGCGGGGATCCACATCTGTGTTTTGGACGTATTGGTAAGCGTTCCCCTTGTGCATCCACTCAGAAACTATTGATATTGTGAAATCGAACTGAGTGACAATGCCAAGAAAGGGAACGATATTTTCATGACGGAGCTTCGACCAGAGGTGGACTTCCCGCAGCACTCGCTACAGGGATGTCCGTCAGTGCGATCCGCATGAAGAAAAGGAGCGAACCTCGATAATTGCGTCGCTCTCCGGAGGACAGAAGCCAATCGTTTTCACGGCCACCCTTATGCCTTTTGGATGAAGAGTCCCTTCATACACACGCGCTTGACCCCCGCGACTGACACAAGCCTCGTGCCGGTCGACAAACCCATCTAGATTGATACAGTACCGAAGTGCTCGTTGGGCAAACCTTTCGAGTGAAGATGTTACATCCATGTGATTCCCCACCCCTGAAGAAGGCTGAATAGAAGGAGGAAAGAAACACTTGTCTGGAGAGGGACGAAGGGTTTTTGAATTCCGAACCCTCATGCCCACCATGTGTGTAATACTAGCGCTCAAGCACTCATGGTCCATGGGGATATCGCTCAGGCGGCCCAATAGCTGGATGCATCCATAATCGACTTTTTCCATACCTATGTATGACGAAAACATGTTGGTTCAGACACAAAGAACCACATGGAGTGTTCCGAAAGGCATGCCCCAGGGGCCGTGGGAAGAGGGGAAACCTTGATAGTATCTGACTTTCTGCTTCCTCTTGTTGCCCCTGCCTCCGCTCAGCGGCACCTCTCTCCCTTGTCTCTTCCTGGTGCTTGCCTTACCCCGGCGCCTCTCATTTCCTAAATGCACGAGTAAACATCTCTGCTTGATGCTCCTCCCTTTCCGCGCGCCCCTGCTGTAGGCATTACTCCTCTTCGATCTCCCACTGTCTGCATTCTTTCTCTGTAACTTTACCGGCTTGTAGCTGGTTCCACACTGCATCGGAGACCCCTCTACCACATAAACACGCACACTTGGACCAAGAATCCCCACTGTTGGTGTCGGGGTGCCGTGTCGTGTTCTGATCATTGTACGCTTTTCCTTCCTTGCCTATCTCCTGTTGCGATGATTCAGGTTGGACTGCAATGGTGCTGACGAGGAGGCTGGGCTAGACGCATCTGATGTGGACGACTCGGATTCTACCGGTGCCGCGCGGGTGGCTACTTCCTGTTGCTTTGATCCTGAGGACCTTGTTTGGAACAAGGTGACTATGTGCCATTTGTTTGACTTCCGAGCGCTCTCTCCTGCATCCACCAACGATATTCAAGATGCAACCACCCGAGTCGAAACCCAACAGCAACCACTACACCATCCTCCGTATCAAACGAAAACGCACAGACGAGCTGTTGGATGCGTTGGGTAATTTGGCCTCATCCCCCATGCCACCGTTCTCCAGACATCGCTCACCACAACCATGCTGAGCAGTCGTCGAATCCTGTCCCCGCAGAAAAAAGTCATGCGGGGGAGGCCTAGACGTTTTCAGTTTGCGCAGACGGTCGAGGATGACATTTGGAAAGACGAGGGGGCCAGGCAGAACATACAGGTCCGTCTTTATGCTGCGTAACAAGCTCAATGGATCGGAATTTGTGCTGGGTTACTCATTCATAACAGAGTCAGATCTCTAAGCTAGCGCAAGACTACCTCAATGGCAGTAGGCAAACTTCGCCTGTACGCGAAACGAAACATCCGGCCACAGCGCGAACAGGGGAGGAGAAGAATCGGCGATACATTATTAGAGCTTTTGAAGAAGAAACCAGGCCTTCTTCCAGGAGACGACCTACCAGTCCGTAAGTGCACTGAAACTTGAGCGCATACGGGGAAACACTATTCTTCCCGGTGGACTTGTATTTCCCGTGTCGGCTTACTAGACCCACGGTCGTTTCCGCCAAAGATGACCCCAAAAACGACTTCAAGATGTACGACGCCATCCCCGCCAATCAAGAAGCCCTCGTGCAATCCCTCGATCTTGAAATGGAGAAATTCTTGCCCATGCTGCAGGATTCAAATCTCATACATATGCAAATACTTCAACAGCTATTGTTCTTCCTCGCTTAGTACATGTGTTGGTTCAGTGAACGACGTCGCTTCTAAAGGCAGCAGTACATCCAAGACGGGCAAGAGCGCTGAAACAAGTGATGATTATGTTTGGGATGTGTTCTACAGACGACCATATTCTCTTGTTGAATGACAGGCCGTCACAGCCAATACTGTGCACGTGTAAGTAGCTTGGCTGAATATGAATGAAGAACCGCCGATTCTATGATCACTCAGCACTGGCGTCCCTTGGCTGTCCGATGGGGGACTATCCAGTCCCGAAGAGTCAGAAGAAGAGGATGCAGCTGATGAGCACTCTAACAGTGAGTGTTGCTATGATTTTCCATCATACATGTTCGTTGGAGATTAGTTGACATGAATTAGCCGAAGAGTACTGTAAAAATGACTATCCGGACGAAGACTCTGACAGCGATGGGCTACATGACGACGAAGGGAGCGGTAGAGTAACATTCCTTTTTATTTGCCACTGCCTCATTGCGCAAACAGATGTTTTCCACGAAGACGACGACATTGCTCGATATGATGATTTCAGTGATGACGGTGAATTATCCTGGCGATAGCACTTGTCGCTACGTCAGTACGCTTCTTATCTTACGCTCATGCATTGATCTTGGAACATATCGTGGACGTTATTTCGTTAGATACTCTTCATCCACAAACAATACCTGACCTCCCGAGTCCCCACGTCCCCCCCTGTCAGACTCCCTGGCCAACACTTGATGGTGCTTTTGAACTGTCGGGGTACTGCCTCTTGTTAAGTTCGAGCTGGCGCAGGCGCAATCTGGTATGAGCAACAGCTAAATGGCGAGTATTCCGCACAACCCACCTGATCATCATCATCGGTAAATCGGCGTCCTTTGGTTCGAGATCGTCTAAACGTCAAGAACCCAAGCAGCGCCAGTGCACCCAATGCAAGACAGAACACGGCAATGGTGACCCCCGCTCCGAGGAACCCTGCGCCAACGAGGCTGATCGGTGATAAAGCTGCAGAGTGAGCTTGCTGAGCGGCAAGGGTGAGCGCAGCACAACCCCGATCCTGTGTGTTCCCGCATGCGCTGCACCACTCTGCAGTACCATTCACCATGTAACTCTGATCCCACAAGAATTACCCCAAGAAAACGTATCAGAGGAAACGTTGTACGTACCGACAGTGTCTTGGAGAGAGATTGTAAGTTTACATCCCCAGTGGTGCCCATCCAGTTGTACGTAGTAAATTGGGGGTCCGATCCATTCTTGAAGTTAAACCGAACCGTGGCCTGAGAGGGATCATTATTTGGCTGGCGCACCTCAAATGCAACCGCAGAAGCGTAGTCCACTGAGAACGATGTGAAGCCATACAATTAGCAATTGATCATAGCACTCATTAGTCTGTCCAATCTCTCGTCGACGCGCTCGAGAGCACTCAGGGCAGAGACGGACCGGGAAAATGAGAGGCCGACTTACCTATGCCGGCAAGCTGGGGATTCGCGGCTGCTACGCCAGTGATATTGAAGAGCGACAAGAAAGGTTTGTAGGATATCGCGGAAATGTATAATTTTATAGGGTTCTTGTGGTCGAGGATGGTGTTGAATGCTTCAAGAATCGATGGGATCAATGTCTGGCCGGCGACTAAAACATGTCACAATCGTCTCGAAATTGTCCGTAGCCCAAAGAGAAAGCCCAACGTACTGTTTCCGATACCACTAGGATCCACAGAGGTGAAAACGTTATACTCGTGCCAGTTAGCCAGCGCACGCGCTTGAGCAAGGAATGTCGGTGGAAGATTTTCAGCAAATGTGGCGTTGTGAATGTTGTTGACGTTGATGTAATCAAATACCTAGACGGGGGTTAGATGATCAAGCGCAGACACGAATGACAGGGGCTACGGTACATTCCACTAAAAAATGGTGCTCAGATTGGAAAGCAAGGGAAAATAGACGATAAGTCTCACCATGTTCTGCAAGGTTGTAGGCCTGCCGCCCAGATAAGGGGGTAACAACTTCAGGAAATCTGCACTCTGAGATGCCATCGCTTGGAACTGGGAAGAGTTGTAGAATGCGGACGTGTGACTATTGAAAGTCTAGATTTTGGCCTGAGGATTGTGCACTTTCGTTGGAAACACAAAGGGGACACAAACGTTGCAATCAACGAATCCTTCCAATGACACATCGTAATCAGGATCATCGCCATTAACTGACCTTCAAGTAAGTTTCTCGTCACCGTGATAATCAAAGCACATACTGGGAATGTACTATTTGTGAATTGGACACATGCAATCGCATAAGCACGTCGTACAAACTTGCAACAGGGGGGACATGAGACAAACCTGATAACCGTCGATGGGTGCTGTAATAGTGGTCCCATTCGCAAGTGTGATGTTGTTACTCGGCGTTGCGGGCCACAAACCTTGCGTCAGTGAAACACAAGAATCAAAGATCACGCCGCCCTCGCCACCAAGGTCTGCACGGATGTAGACCTGAGACTGATCGAATAATCCGGTGCTTAAACCTGGAATGTACGAGGGAGACGACCCGTTCAGGTAAAGAGATCTTAGATAGGTTCCTAGCTGGTATTCTTGTTGCTAACAAGGACATCTGAGCGTGCCCCTAAATGGTGCAAGAAGAGGAGCAACATACGTTTCCTAACGGCGTGACTACCGTGTCTGTCGGAGTGTAGGTCTCGGGATTCTGATAGAAACCCATTCGATCTCCATGACGTACAAGCAGCACCACGCCCACAGGTTGGCTGTTGTCAGACATGATGCAGGGATCAAGATAGGAACTTGCGACAGTACGGGATCAGGATGGGGACACAGCCTCAATATGTTTGCGCACCTCGACAAATTTGAATAAGCTCCTAAACTTGCATCCGAACAGAAATATAGAACGGCCAAGGATGAAGCAACTCCGTCTTGGTGCGCTTAATATACTCAGCTTGGCGATAAGCCAGTTTGCTTCCACATGTCTTTCGGGGGTGTCCGACAAAGCCGACAACTTCGAATATAGTATCCCTGAATCATATAGATAAGCAGATTGTTGATTGGCACTCACGCTGTCCAATATATGCCATTGTGACATGATTGGGTGGTGTGCAAGACTTGCCAACACATTGCCGCCAGGCGCAAATACATCGCGTTAGAATTGCGTATCCACCACCGCCGTCAGGCTTGAGTTTAAGTCTGTTATCTTGAGTCAAACCGTACGGAAGGTCGCCAGGGGTAGAACTTGTTGCACGATCCTTTGACAAATCTGACGGCGGCTCCTGCGGAGCGATAGGGGTGACTTCAGCCCTTAGTTCTCGAGTCCAAGTCCTACTTGCCTCTCAAGTCGTTTTCGTATTGCTTGCACTGGGTTGGACGGCCTTCACTATATTTCCAAATCGCGACATGTGCACCAGCTGGAGATTTCTCCACTGAAGGCGCTTTGCTTGTCATCGTAACATGTACGTCGGGTTGATTAGGTGCAGCATTTGCGAGTGCAGATATGGATGTTACATCGGAGCACCATCCCACTATGCGACACAGGTCGGACAACTGATGTGAACGATAATGCGAAGTACTCCCCAAGGTTCCGTGTAGTCGCCAGAGAATCATTATGCATCGAAATGCCTCTAGGCTCTCGCACTTGATCGGGGATCCTCGGATCACATGTCCTCCCTCCAAGACGAAGCCTTTGTTGCTCTTGGTTTAGTGGCAAGAATGACACTTTTCCAGTGCTTGGAGCCACGGTTGTCCCTGTTCTGCGTCTTCAAATCGGGCGGGAACATCGAAGTAAAAGTCACGCAAACGTCACGTGTCATTGAACTTGCCAAAGTTCGCATTGGCATGACTTACAGGTCATTGCAAAAGGTATCGGCCAGCGTTTATGATGTTACATGATGTAGTACACTCTCGGAAGTATATATCGATCAGGTTCATATGCCTGACATGCCCAACTGCCCATCCGACACATAATGGAAACCGCCAGCACACCTCCACCCCGATGATTGTCGGATCCACGGAAATCCCTGTACACAAACCCCCATCATCCTTAACCGCCGCTGTGCCTCCTCAATCTTCCGCATCCTTTCTGCTTCCTGCTGCCGTTTCTTCATCAGTTCAGCAGAGGCCCTCTCCCTTGCAGCCCTCGCCTCTTCCTGGCGCCTCTTCGCCTCAGCGGCCTGTCTCGCAAACTCAGCTAGCCTCCTCGCAGCCTCATCTCTCCTCCTCCTTTCCTCCTCCTCCTGCTTTCTTCTCAGCTCGGCAGCAGCTCTGTCCCTAGCAGCCCTTACCTGGGCCTCTCGCCTCCTCGCCTCCGCGGCCTGTCTCTCCATCTCTGCGAGTCTTGCTCTCTCCTCCTCAGCCTGGCGTCTTGTATTCTCTAATGCACGAGCATACATCTCTGTCCGACGCTCTTCCATTATCGCGCGCTGAAGCTCTCCTTGAAGGCGCCGTTCCTCCTCCATTGCACGTCGTCTACGCTCTTCCTCTGCAACTTTGTCAGCTTGCAGTTGGTTCCATACAACATTGGAGACCCCTCTATCGCGCGGGCACGCGGAATTTGCATTTCTAGCATTGTTATTGAAAGTAGGTATCGGCGCTCCCCCTCTTTGTCTCTGTCCCCTGTTGTGAGGATTCGTGTCGGACTGCAATGGTGCCGACGAGGATGCTGGACTAGACGCATTTGACGCAGATGCTGTTGGCGGTGTCTGGGGTGGCTGCTTCCTGTTGCGAGACCTAGGTGGTCTCTGTTGGGCGTTCGGAGCCTGAGGGGGCTTCGGTGGGTTCTGACCCTGAGGGGGCTTGGGTGCACGATTCGTCGACGAATCTGACGGCTGTTGTGGAGGTGGTGGAGGCGGCTTCGGCCCTTGGTTTGCCGAGCTCGAACTCGAAGACGTAGGCGGAGGAGGAGGAGCGGGGGAATCGCTGGAACTAGCCATAGGAGGCGGCGAAGGGTTGTTACGGCGGGAATTGCCTATAGTGGGCACATTCAACCGTCCTCGCTGGTCTTCCCAAGTGGACTTTAGAATTGCGATGGCCTCGGAAATGGTCAGTGATGCAGACTGGCCAGGGTTATTGGCTGCGTTGGAGAATGCCCGCTGGACCATTCGTTTTCCGATTGTTTTCATGTCGCGTGCGTTTCCCCATGACGACAGCCGGGACATGCGCTCAATGATGGTCTTCATTTCTGCATATTCGGCTGAGGATGTATCTTTCAGCTCGGTGATGTTGATTCCAGATTTGCAAAGGTCCTTATCGAGGAGCATCAAGCATTGATCCGAGGTCATGTTTTGGAACATAATTTCCTCCGCGAAGCGACTCGATAGACCAGGATTGACACTGAGAAGAGAATTCATCTCATGCTCGTATCCAGCCAAGATAATGATGAGTTTGTTCATGAACCGTTCTTGTGTCATCAAGCCGACAATCTCGTCCATGGCTTCCTTTGCGAAGCGACCCTCGCTCAAGCGATATGCTTCATCAACAAAGAGGACTTTGCCGAGAGCCTTTTCGAAGACTGCCTTGGTTTTGGGACCTGTGTGTCCGATATATTGCCCAACGAGGTCAGATGCAGAGCACTCGATCACCTCGGCTGAGGACAAGAACCCCATGTCATAGTAGACTTGACCAAGCTTCCTCGCAGTGCTCGTCTTTCCGGTACCTGTTTCGACATCTCTTCATATACGCACTTTTAACCCAGACTTGAGCCACTTACCAGGCGGTCCCTTGAAAATGAAGTTACTCGGTATCTGTGTCCGCATGTCTAGTCCCTGAGCTTTCATAGCCTTCGCGATCTTCTGGTATTCTCCTAGCTTCTTAATAACGTCATCACACCCGACCACATCCTCGAACAATTTAGCCAAGTTGGCAGAAGCATTTTCGCCGCGCTTATAGTCGGGGTCAAGGTCTTGGGGCTCAAAGGTCACTTGCGCCCTTTGCGCTGGCGGAATGGACATCATGCGTTTCTGATACCGAGCTTTGGCCAGACCTAGTATGTTCTCCACTTCCCCTGCGTTCCCGAAATTAGGTCGGTTTTTCATGCGACTGAGAAGTTCTCGTGCTACATTCTTGGCATCATCAGTAGCGGAAAGGTCCTGATCTTTGAGCTTGTGGTCTAGGATCTGCATGAGTTGCGGTTCAGTGAAGTCTTCGAATTCGAATGCATTCTCTATTGCGAAACGACGAGCTAATCCGGGGTTGACGTTCTTCCAGCTTCCGATTAACACTATCTCGTTGAAGCCAAATAACCTTACATACCTGGAACATTTCTTGCATTTGCTCTTTGTATCCCAATAAAAGGACACATCTATCCTCTCCAGGAACACTTTGAATCTCAGCAACAATGGTGTCAATGACGGTTGTCTTGAAGGAATCTGTATTGCCAGAGTTTTTGCCACTGTACAGCATGTATGCCTAAAAGTCATTGGGTTTGAACAGGGCTAACGTGGAAAAACATGCAGACTAACCTCATCAATAACGAGTATCTTGCCAACGGTACTGTTGAGGATGGCCTTCGTGTTCTTCTCTGAATGACCGAGATACGCGCCAACAAAATCTGACGGGTTCTTTACAACCACTGCCAGAGTGCTCAGCGATTATTCGCAGTAGCACACTGATCTTGTCCTACCTTCCCCATTGCTGAGGAGACCAAGCTCCGAGAGAACTTTGCCATACAGCTTCGCGACAGTCGTCTTTCCTGTCCCTGGCGACCCAAGGAATACCCTGTTGAGTGACATCTGCATTGGCTCTTTCTCCTCCAGTTCCCTGTGGTAATTGGTTTCCACGAGCGCAAAAAAGTTTCGAACCGACTCTTTCACAGAGTCTAGACCTATAAGGCCCTGGAGCTTGGCCCATGTAGCACTCTGCGGGAGCACTTGGGACGGATCTGGTCCAATCAAATCCTCCTTGGACATGAAGAAGTCGTTCGCGGACATGCCGGCCCTCCGTGCTTTCTCGACACGCTCCGCCTGCCGTTCGCAAACTTTCGAGAACATGTTCTGGAGAGCACGCGCGTTCCCGAATCCGGGACGTCCTCTCCCCCGTCCGAGTCTCTTAATGGCAATTCGACCATACAGCCCACGAATACCGTCTTCGACATCCATTTGGCCCTTGTATCGTTTAAAGACCAGGTCCTCCAACATTATCAGAAGCTCTGCATCTGTGTAGTCCGCAAACTGCAGGCTATAGGGAACACGACTGGGTATGCCAGGATTGTGCTCGAAAAACTTTTCCATCTCCTTGTTATAGCCAGCAAGGATGAACACCAACGTGCCTACACGGTTCTCCATTTCCGCTAACAAGAAGTCCAAGACTGGTCGACCAGACTGGTCGTAGTCGCTCACGAGTTGGTACGCTTCGTCGATGAATATAGCTCCTCCCCCAACCGCCAGAGCAGAGTCAATGAGCTTCTTTGCTCCTGTAACTCCATCATTGGCAAGGGATGAGCCTGTCGTTTCGAGAAAGGCATCTCCTGGGAGCACTTGGATGGATTCTAGGAACTGTGCATACAGCCTCGCAACAGTGGTTTTGCCTGATCATGATACATAAGAACGATCACCGTTTAGGAAGCTGAGGATACCTCACCTGTTCCAGGATTGCCCAGCAGCACAAGGTTGAACCGCTCCTTGTCCAAGGCTACACGTTGACGCTTCATAGTGTCAATCTTCGCCTTGATGCGCAGGATCTGCTCCTTCACTTCCTCCAGTCCTGTCATATCCATGATCTTGTCGATGGCATCGTTCTTCACGCCCTCGACCCGTTTCTGGTATTCCCACTTATCCCTTGCCGCGGACTGAAGGTTAGGTCGCGGAGCATTCTGGCCACCTTGGTTGCCGTGATTCCCGGGCTGGTTTGTGGGCTGGTTCTGTCCCGAAGACTGATTTGGAGAAGGCGTCTGTGGACGGCTAGATGGATTAGACTGGGGCTGTGGAAGGACCGTTTGGGAAGAGGAGGAATTGTCGGCGTTGTTGGCAGCCCTCACCGCTGCCTTCTTGATTTTCTTCTTCATCTCCTCGATCTCCTTCTCCTTCTTACGAGCTTCTTCTTCCCTGTCTTTCACTTTCTGCATATCTGCCAGTGCTTCCGCTTCGTATTGCAACCTCGCCTCGAGTTCAGTCATTCGGAGGTCATGTTCGCGTTCTGCAGCTTCACGTTTCTCTTTCGCTTCCAAGTCAAGTTTTGCCTGCTTCTCAAGACGTTTCAGCTCCTTCTCGCATTGTTTGCACTGAGCTGGACGGCCTTCACTACATCTCCACGTCATGACATGTGCACCAACTGGGCACTTGTCACTGAGAGGCGCTTTGCACATCATCGTAGCATGCACGTCAGGTTGATTGGGTGCAATCCGGATGGGATGGCATTTGCGAGTGCAGGTATGGATGTTACAGCGGAGCATCGTCCCACTATGCGAGACAGGTCAGACGACTAGTGCGAATGATCATGTTGAACGAAGCACTCACCAAGGCTCTGTGCAACCACCATCCGGAGAGTACGCATCGAAACCATCAGGCTGATCGATTTCATGCGTCCAATTCGGATGCCTCTCACACTTGATCGGGAATCCTGAGTACACATATCCTCCCTTGCGCAGGAGTTCAAGGAAATCAGTCCAGAGCTTTCCTCCTTTCTTGGATCGTTCGAACGTGGTCGAGTTTCCAATGAGGATAAGACCATTGCGTGCCCGTGATATGAGCACGTTGAGACGCTCCGGAGAATCCATGAACCCGATGGCATGGGTCTTGTTAGAACGACAGAGACTGGCGACCACGATGTCACTCTCCTCGCCTTGATAATTGTCTGCGGAAGCTTAACAGGAGTACCGTATTTCTTCAGGTATGACACGCACCAATAGTAGCCAGGCGAATGCGAGTGTTCTTCTTCTTCGGGTTCGCATCCTGCAACAATCCAGCCCGCGAAAGGTCACTCGAATCCAGGTCGTTGAGAATGGGATCGGTCTCGTTCTTGAGTGCGTCCCGCAACATGGACAGTTGGCCAAGGTATGGTGTCAAGATGACGATGCTGTCGCTTCCATAGCCCTGTTGAGCAAGATACCGCACTATCCTAAGGACCATCTTCACTTCGAACGAGTTTTGCTTTGAAGACGGCGAGCCTCCATCTGATCGGTCGGAAATGCGTTTGTCGTCGTCCTCCGGGTGGCTGTGGTCCAAGAAAATAACATTTTTCTGCAGGCCACGAATGTTGTCTCTGTTCTGCGTCTTCGGTGCATCGGTGAGGCCTGGATATGTGAGCGCACGTATGAATGCGGAAATTTCGGGACGCATGCGGTGCTGAGCGGAAAGGGCGACATGTGGGAAGCCCCTCAATACAAGGCGCTCGAATAACGACCTGTTCAAGTCATAACCATCGCCCTTCTCCACTGTTAGTGTGTAGTTATTCACTTTGGGTCGTAATTGCCTAGGGGGGTAATGGTCAGCAGAAACGATCGAAAGGAAGATTCAGGAGACCTTACTTGTGATCACCGATGAGGATCATTTGCGTTGTAGATGCGCTCAAGGCCGTAATGACATGGCTCTCAAGTATTTCTCCTGCTTCTTCGACCAGCAATACACCCGGACAGACCGCCTTGAGGTCTTCTGTATACTTCGCAGCACCAGTCGTAGTGCACCCGATGATTCTCTTGGTCTTCAGCTGTACGACGAGCGACTCCCCAAATTTGCGCTGAACCTCGTCCTGACGATCGTTGAAACTCTTGCCTGCGTCATAGATGTCCTCGATCACATCCTTGGCGATGGCCGATTTCCAAGTGTCCAACTTCTGCCGGCGACGTGCTACATCCATGGTCCATATATGCTCTGCATTGCACACGTTGGGCTCATCTTTGAACGTCCACGCGTCCTCTCCCTGTGCCCATCGAGAGATGAGGAAAGTCGAATCTACTGGCTTCCCTCCGGGCCCTATTAAAGTCATCCCATCATCAGGTGTGGGAACTTCAAATGCATCAAAATATTCGCTGTCCTCGAATTCGATATGGACGAGCAGTCGGTTGAAATCCGTATCCAAGGTCCTGAAGCTCGCGTATGAGTCGCGGAGTCTGTCATGATAGTGGCCCGCTTGTGCCTTGATCTCGTCTACGATCACCCATTCAGCTCTGGAGCGCACAAATTTTTCACCTTTGAGCTTGTTCACCCCAAGATCTTCGATCGATGGCTTGGGACGGCCCCCGAAGCGGACGATATCCTTCCTTTGGATACCAATATCAATAAGGTCTTCAAGAAACTGATCGAGTGCGTGGTTCGTGTAACAAACGACGAGGATGATCTGATCAGTGTATTTGTACAGTGCCTTAGCGAGCAATGCACCGATGAAAGACTTCCCGGTTCCTGGTGATTACTGAGGTCAGTTACACGAGTTGGGCATGTGGGAGAGAAGAAACGGACCAGGAGGGCCTTGGATCAATGACAGCCTTTGATTCAGGCCTGCTAGTAAGGATTCCGCCTGACGAACGTCGAGTCTAATGGACTTGGGAGTGTCGAGAAGTGGTTGAATGTCTACGGAATGGTCCCGAGCAAGGCGATAGGTAAGTTGTGGAATGGCGATAGGGGGACTCCCAACGGGCTTCCCATTTTCCCAGAGCAGGATCTCCTCGGATAATGGGAGAACGAGCATTTTCTGCAACGCTTTCAGAACAGGCTCGAAAGAGAATATGGCTGTGTCGATCTGGATAAGACGAACGTGTTTGGCGACTTTGAACTGCAGGAGAGTCTTCGAAATGCTAACTTGTCCTTCGATCTGGAGGATGATGATGGGAGGCTGCTTCGCGAGGAGTTCTTCCTCGCGATGGATAATGCCAAGACTGAGGACAGTATTGTCCGTGACGAGGCACGCCAAGGACTGATGGCGAAGAAGCTTTGATCCACGATGATCATTGGTAAGGAACGTTCGTCTATCTTTGTCCTTAACATTCTTGAATATAGGGAAATCTGAAGCACATCGGAGTTGGAGACCCCAGCGTGTCCTCCGATTATCAGGGCCGGTATAAATTCCGACCAGTTGGATACCATCAACGACCAGACCCCTATGCCTTCCTTGTTTCTTCTTCAGCGCAATGTCGATCTCTTCCTTCAGCTCAGACATCATGTCCTCCCGCAACAAACGGAATGTATTGTCGAGGTAGTCCCGAATACGTGTCTCCTTGCCCTCAGGGTCGTCGAGAAACGAGGCGGGAAGCAGGGCCGGCTTCCTCTTGCTCAGTAACTCGTCGGCGGTCGGAATGATAGCAATCTTGCGAAAATCATGGAAATCATTATCATGACGTCCGCCAGGTGTTTCCGGGCCTGTAGTAACAGGGGCGGTCGTCGTCGTCGTTGAAAGGATATGCTTGATAAGGTACCCTGCCTCTCTGACCTCATGTTGGTCGGAGGAGAGGATTTTATCTATAAGGCGACTTGCGAGATTTCGATAGGGAGTGACATCTTTGTTGGTCATCTGCAGGAGAAAAACAAGGACAGATGCGAAAACATGTTGCGCTCGCTGGCTCAAGTTGTCGTTCTCAAAAGCTCTGTAGAACTCGCTCCAGAAGATAGGTGGTTCGACAATCTTGACAATTACGGCGTTCAGTACGTCGCCACCCATCCCTTTAACACGAAGCAGGTACTCCAGGACGTCAGAACCAAGTTTGTCCAAGAAATCTAACTTAAGGTCTGCGCGCATTGCCGTTTGGATTGCTTCGAGTCCGTGAGAGCTTGCTACGATCTCGTCTATGCATTTGGCAGGATCAGTTTGTGCGCAAAGGCCCTCTAGAAACAAACGGGTGGCGCTTGAGCGCTGCTCAAGAGTTGTGGTACCACGGAGGACATCATGAAAACGTTTGTCCAACTGTTTGGTTCGCGGGTCGGTCATTGGTGGTGGAGTAAACTGGGGGACGAAGGCAGCGGGGTGCAACACGTTGAGGCTGAGGTGTGTACTTACATACACCCTGGGTGCTGTACACCAGCAGGCTCAGCTAAGGGAAACCCCGGGAAGTACAAGGATCGTCGGTGCACCGATTTGGCAATGCGCGTGTCTTTGGGATCCGGGCTGAAAATAGCTTCCATCAACCCCAGCCAAAATTTTACAAATCAATTTGAAGATGACCGAGGAAGTACATCTGAGGAGCAGACTCAAAATTGACGAAGTTTTGAATTAGATCTGAAGACTACCCGAAGGCACTTATCCTTATAAGGGGTGGATTCCACTGGATTCCACCGGCTAGTGCTTGTCCCATTATCTGATGGCCTAGTCAGGACAACTTCTTTTCAAGCGTATGAAGGGCAGGAACGAATAAAATACTACTTGGACCTATGTCAACGAAAGATGAGCAGTAGTAGTAACGACTCGTAAAGCGTCTTTCAATTCTGCAGGGCCTCTGCAGCTTGGAGAGAAGGATTTACTGATAGCTCGACTCTCCATCGACAGTTCTTTCTAAAAATATGTGGGTTGGTCCTACATTGGGTGTAAAACGTGACGTAGAACTTCAAGCTAAAGATCAGAACTCGGAGAATGCAATTCACAAAGGAAGCCACGGGGTATGGGCATTTGTGCGGGATCAGCAAATGCCTGATGCTTACGGTAACGATAGCGGGTACTAAGTGATGGTACAACAACGCGAATGTCTAAGTGCCAAAGCAAATGGCTTTTCGATGGTGCATAAAGATATCGCGACGCTGGAACTATTAGGATCCAATCGGGGATCTGATCCAATATATCAGACATTGAACAACCAAACATACCTATTGAAGCTGCGAAACATCACCCAGACGAGTCGAACGGCTTCAGAAGCCACGTACAGAGACATTCCAAGCATTGGCCCGTAAGACACAGGCTAACGCGACGCAGAATGTGCAAGGACACGTCGAACTGGACAGTTTAACCCATAACTCACCTGTTAAGACAGAATGCGAGCAGCTCGAGCTTGCCAGTCGACGGAGAAGGGCCGGCGTTGGAGCAGTCGACGTATTCGCGCAACAGATTGCGGTGATCGAGGTCCCGAGTCGAACATTCATCTTTGCAAGAGTTGAGTGCAGGTGAGGCCATGGGAGCGAGATACATTGATGAGAGCTGGTAATGGCGACGGCAAACGGAATGGCGTAAACGGCACAATCAGCGGCAACGATGTCGACTCGACACGAGTCGAAGCAGCGCAGCTGGCTGGGCAGAGTCAGCGCGTGCATTACAATCGAAGATTGCGAGAAAAACGACTTGCCTGTGTCGTCCACCAAAGCATTGCTTTGAGGCATCGACGCGGAAACTCAAATTCGAAGCTATAAGCGTCAGTCGAACGCGAGAGATCGGAAGTGCTTACCTGTGGTCATTGTGGTCGATGTGGAGGCTTATTGGAACGCTCGATCGCAAAGCTTTGCCGTCGAATATGGAAATCAACACAGCGCGACTTCCCAAATCGGGCAACCATGTATCTTGTAGTTACCTAATACTTATACGGGTATATAGAGGTTTACCTACATCCTTGCTACATCCAGCTAGACACCGTTCTATACGGATGGCAATTATATTATACTCGCATGCACCTCATGGAGGAGGTTAGCATCTGGGCACTAAGAGGTACCCAAGAACAGGAATGTACTCCCACAAGTACATATAACCGAATAAGGATTGTGCAGTAGACGGTGTCACGAACCCGTCCGAACTGTGAACTAAAGAGAACAAAGGTAATGGTATCATGGTATGCAGTAAATTCGCTCGTCCGGTAGGGATAGGGTCCAACAATAAAAGTATGCAATGTGAGTCGCGTAATAAAAGAGAATGTCAATGCGGAGTACATGGCAGTCCACAGTACCCCAATAACACGCCTCGAAAGCTCTACAAGAGTCCCATCAAAATGTACTGTTCTTGACAAGAAAGCGACTACAACATCTCATCTCCGGCCACGAAAAACAGGAATAAAGGGTATACAGCAAAAGATAGCCAGTACAACGCACCGAGTGACTGGGCCGATGACTTCTGGGCGGAGACAGGAGATGATGCGGTAACACCAGATGTCGGAGACTCCGATGGTGGTGTAGTGGAAGATGGAGCAACCTCTGCACTAGTGTAGGTACGAACATAAGATATATCCCAATAGGCGTTATCGAAACGAGGGCTTCCAGGACCCACGACACTATCATTATACTTGACGCCAAGTACTTCGTAAGCTTATTTCTGGCTCATGTGGGAAGATACTCACACATAGCCCTGTTGCACCAGTCCCACACTCTGGACCGTACGCAAAACTCAAGCCAGCCCTAAAGTTAAGGAACGCGATTAGCCATAGAGCATTCTTGTTAAAGAGCAGCTCACCATACACCACATAGGGTAGTATCGAGGACGAGGTTTTGAGGGGAGAAATACTGGGACATGTTGCAAGTAGCTGAAGAGAAGCTGGCATGAGGGGTTCCAAAGTCTGCGACATCTAGCGAAGATGTGGAAGTAGCCTGAGCGATGGGTGCCGGGATATTTGGACGCTATATTTGGACGGATGAGGGAGTCTCCACCAAACATTGATCGGGAAACTTACACTCCAAAACCAGATACTGGATTTAGGTTAGAAGAAGTTGAAGCATCGTTGTTCGGTACACTCACTTGATACCATCTGACTCGAATTGCGTCGCCCAGACCCCACCCCCCGCTGTAGCAAAAGGTGCCAGATAACTATTCGGTGAGCTTTCCATCACGGTGCACCCAGAGGCTGTGGAGCAATCCGTTTCCGAACCGAATGTGCCAAGTTGAGGTAATGATCCATTCTGCGTGCAGCCCGGCGTGGTATGAATTGCCATCTGGTTTGCGGGCATGAGATTAATGGCTTCTATGATATCAATCTCGCCATCGTCGGGCCACTTGGGTCCTGCAATTCCCCGTCAGCCATAGCCCTTCACCCATCACGTGGAATAACACACCAAAACTCCAAAAGGCTGGCCACACCTGGTGTACATGGTGAGTTTTTAGCGTGGAAGCGACGTAGGACTCACGGAACAACCGTAAGGAAGGTGATGGACATCGATGAGCCACAAGCTACCAAGTTCGTACGCGTCATGAGTTGTAATACGAATCTGCAATAATGTTGGTTGTGAGTGCTAAGGAACCGAAGACCGAGAACCTACGGCATTGCGGTTTTCGCCAATCGGTACATTGGTCGTGTTGTCCACCTTAAGGATAACATGACCTTGGTCATTCACGTATGCGAGACGCTGACTCATTGCCACCTCCTCCGAGACCCAGTTGACATTCCCTGGAGAAAAAAAAAAGTGAGTTTCAAACGAGGTAAAGCCATTCGTCATACCAAGGGTTAAGTTGTCTGGGGCACCATAGAAGTCCCATCCATCAAAGAAGGTGCTGCCAGAGTAGTCCCGTATGATATTGTATCCCAATGTAGTGGAAACAAGGAGGCCAAAGGTACATATGGCAAGCAGCGCCGCCATGGTTCGACAAGAACGGGGATTGAAGGGGTGGTTTATATTAACGTCAGCTGCGTGAGAGAATGGTACGAGCCGTGGCGTGGAAAGTGATGAACACCGACGAGAAGGTGCACGGACCAAGGATTTGTAGCGTGGTCGTAAGATGACACAATACGATCGTTAGAACCACGTTGTTTCGGCTTCAGTGCTAAACCAATTAAGCCAGCAGTGTGCGCGGAAAGCGATATGGGGCACGAATGCACATAGCACCCAGACGTAAGTGTGCATGGGAAGTCTTCCTATGTACGCAGGGGCATGACAGGGACATCGATCGATCTAGGACAAGGACTGAGTACTCAGTCTGACAAGCGACTTTTGAACCGAGGTACGCACCCTGTACATGTCATTCAATGCGGCGTTGGATGGCCGAGACAGGTCAAGAAAGGTTACGCAGTGGGTGACCGCTCGACCGTCGAGCTGTCTGGAGTCTTCGACGCTGGTGTGAGACGACGTCACGGGAGACCATCGAATCAGTCGATGCCGGTAAAGGCTTAGCCATGCTTTACGAGAAGTCGTTCCTTCGATAAGCGCCCACACCTGACTTCCACGCACATGGCAATAAGTGTACTTTACTGCTCATTAGTGTTTACTATCTCTTCAATTGTCGGTTGACTTACTTTAGAAACTGGAATCAAGCCTGACGTTGGCCCTTCCCTCCTTCAAGTATTGAATACCGAATGCCCCAACGTTTCGCACCTCTTTTGAGAGGCTGCCAGGGGAAGGGCCCGCTTGACAATTGCAGGGGCTCTGTCAGATTGGCACTTGCCGAGATACTTGCATGAGGCTGTATCGTGAAATTCAAGTATAGCATCGTGACACAACGGATGGGTCAATATTTAGGCCAGTGCTAAACGTAGTGGAAAACTTGAAGTTTAAACTTGAAGTATAATCTGGGAAGAAATGTGTGACAAAACTTCAAATTGTGTACCAGATTTTAAATTTCAATTATTGTTTTCACATTTAGTCCAACATTTAGGCCAGGATGAAATATTGATAACCTCCCTGTAGTCCTCTGAGTCATCCTGTCAGTACCCTAGTACCTATAAACCATAGGAGAGTCA
>Ga0307518_10001082_pt1 | contig 20444 bp, 16 predicted proteins | sample 25_EM_MG_FD_203889 | JGI IMG/M metagenome (GOLD analysis project Ga0307518, IMG submission 203889) | Populus trichocarpa ectomycorrhiza microbial communities from riparian zone in the Pacific Northwest, United States - 25_EM | ecosystem: Host-associated > Plants > Roots > Unclassified | place...
GATAGCATGTAGTTCAATTATTAATTCACAGAGGAGGAGTTCATTGTTTTTTTTTTCTTTAATTTATGATTTTTTGGATTTTACTTCGTAATTTATTTCAATCTAAATTAAAAAAAAAGGTGAATTCATTGTCTGGCACCTTGGATTTGTTTTTTTTCTTTATGGTTATTTTTATAATTTAGTTTTTATTTTATTTTATCTTTTAATACTAGGTTTATATTATATTTTGATATATTTTTTGTGGGATTGTCTCGGTCTTAAAACTGATTTTGTTTTTCCTTTCTTTTTTGATCGATTTTTTTTCCAATATCATCATTAAATATTTGATTATTAGGAATTGAGTTTTGTAATTTGTTTCAATTCGTTTTATATGGTTTTATCATAATTTTATGATCAGGGTTGCAAATGTAGTAAGTTAACCTGGGTTGATCAATATATTATTATCTCAATTATTTTTTTTTTAAAGATACGTCTTGATTTATTTAGTCAAACCATGTTTTTATTGATTATCTAGATTGCCTTTAAAATTATGAAGTCAACTAAGTCACATCGAGTTAAACCTTATATAGTTTTAAAAAATCCACTAAAAAACAGGTTAGAAACTCCCGTATATTTTTTTAGGTTTAGAAATTTTTTTGATCCAGATCATAGCGTAGTGCGACTCACTTATCTAATAATAACTAAATGCAAAAGCATGTTTGTAAGTAAAACCATGAATCTCAATTTAGTTAGTGATATATTACTCCATCATCAATTGAATCCCTTACTTTTTTTATTTTATCAATTTACCCTTATTGTAATTAAAAAAAATGTTAAATGGTGAAATAAAAAAATAAACCAACTTGGATTAACCTGTTAAACTAACAACATGAATCACGATATTATGATAATTTCATAAAAAAACAAATAAAAAAGTAGCAAAGCTCAATTTTTAATAGATTCAATGTTGAATGTCAAAATCAATAAAAAAAAATTAAACCCATGAGACCGGGATAGCTCTATGAAAAGAAAATTAAAAAAACTACGAAGCTTAATTCCCAAACAACTTAATATTGAAGGATGAAATTGATTAAAAAAAAAAGATTGAGTTGTTGGAGGGTGAAAATAAAAAAAATAAATTAAAAAATAAACAAAAAAATAAATTGAGTCACCTTGGGTTAATCTGCCGAGCCTACGACTCGAATCATGAGATTAGAATAATATCATGAAAAGTAAATTGAAAAAAATTATGAAGTCTAGTTAAAAAAAAATACTCAATTAAGAAGGACAAAAAATGAATAGGGTTAACTCGAACAACCTGTTAAACCCATGATTCGGATCATGATATCAGGATAATCCTATGAAAAGAAAAAAAATTATGAAATTTAATTTCCAATCAATCCAGTGTTAAAGGATGAAATAAAAAAAAAATCTACTAGAAAAAAGTGGCTCAAAAAAATTGACTTAAGTCAACCCAAATTGACATGTTAAAACTATGATATGGGTTATAAAATTAAGATAAATTGAAAAAAAACAACAAAAAATACAAAATCTCACTTACATATTGAAAGTTGAAATAAAAATAAATAAACTAAATTTATAGGATCAGTACATGACCCAATAAAAAAATTATAAAAATAAATTATGAAATATAATTTTTAAAATAATTTAATATTAAATAATAAATTTAAAAAACAAAATAAAAACAAAAATCAGACTGAAGAAGGGTATATTCAGAAAACAAAAAAAAAACTATTATTATAATGAATAGTATTTTGTGTGATTCCTCGTAACCACGAACATTAAAGACAAACTCTCTATGTAGAAACTAAGAAATCCGAGAGGCCCTGATTTTCTTTTCCCCTCTAGGATTCCTGTTGACGCGTGGCCTCTTATCACACGTCCTTATTACATACATGGCCTCTTCGAGTCAACAAGACAATAATAGATGCCAAATGCCCCGAGTCATTTTCACTCTTCTTCTGCCAAAAACTTGAATCGATGTACCTCAAACTTCTGTACATTGTCAAAGCAGTCATTATTGACATTAATTATATTAAGGGTTGACTATTTTCAGGATTTCGAGTGTTTTTTTTATGTATCACGAGTGGCTGTAGCACCCGGCAGCAGATTTTTGAAACCTCGGAGGAAGAAACTCGTTGCACCACGAGAAAGATGGTGAAAGGAAGCCAACGTTTTGCATGCACTCGAAGAAAATGAAAGATCTGCATTTTCATCTTCCACGTACCTTTCTACTACATACATGCATCTCATGGACACGTTCATCTGCCCTGTGCTTGGCTTCTTGTAATTAATCCACGGTAGCTGTTCACGACACCAACTAGGACCGTATATACATTAAAAGCAAAAGACAGCTATGGATTTTGACGAAAGTTTGAGACCTTGAAAAATCACAGGCAAGAGAGAGAGAGAGAGAGAGAGAGAGCAAGGTACTGCTACTTTCTCGAGGCCTGATTTGAGCAGAGTTATCGAGATGGGCAGTGACGGACACCGCGTCCAAAGTAAGGACAAAAAAAATCGAGAGATTGGACGACTGGTTGCATCTTTTGCTTTTCTTTTAGTCATCGCTGCCGAGGAAGGGTCAATGTTACCTTTGCTAAATATTTTGAACAACTGGTAATCAACGATGCAGATTTTGCAAGCAATCTCTATCTGTACCATTATTTTTGGAGCAAAACTTGTCGGCAGAACTTGACCCGTGGACATCACTTCGGAGCATAACTTGTTGTACAGTAAGTTTTAACTTTTTTTTATTATTAAAATTTGAATTTTTTATTTTTTTAAATAAAAATTTAATATTTTTAGATCGTTTTAATGTAATAATATTAAAAATAAAATTTAAAAAATAAAAAAAATATTATTTTAATATATTTTTAAATAAAAAATTTTAAAAAACAACAATTATCACACAATGTTGAACAAATATATATTCCCTTCCTTTTGATTTTTTTTTTAAACTTCTCCTGCGAGACACGAATCATCCTGTTGTATTGGAGATACCCTAATATATTTATATGTTAGGCTCAAAGTTTAGAATATTTATTCGAATTAAAACAGTCAAGGGCAGATATGTTTTTTCACCGAAGAATGACAGGTGGTGTTGGGTACAAGACTTCGTGATATTGCAGTCTTTTACTCACCACTCGAACCAATTTATACATAAAAATCAGCTTGCATTCTCTATCTTTACTGAAAATTTTATGTTATTTGGTAATTATAATTTTATCAAGTTAAATTTATTTTCTCGACTAAATTTATAATTATAAAAGTTATTTTTTTAATGTTTTTAGATAATTTTGATTTTTTAATCTGAAAAATAATTTTTTAAAAAATAAAAAATAATACCTAAAAAATAATACCTACGCACACACGATCGCTAAACCTTTCTGGGCAGCACCGGCAGAATAACATGTGCGCAAGCGGGGAGTTAGGAAGATAGCACGTTACTACTCGTAGGTCAGGCCAACCAAACCAAACCTCGCCAGGGAATTCACAAGCCACTAGGTGCTGAAACTTGAAAGACCCACCAAAAAAAGAGAACCATTTCTCAGCAGCAGCGAAGCCAGGCTAGGTAAGCAACTAATAGAGTATGCCAGAGGTCAAACCCAAAAACAGGAGGAGCAAATCAACAGATTACAGATCCTCTGTCGTTGTCTCTCCGTACACCTCCTTATCATCGTTTCCTAGGTACTTACTTCCCATATAAAACCCGCTCTCAAAAATTAACAACACAACCCCTTATTTCCTTGTATCTCTCCTTAGCTCTTCCTCTCCTAGGTTTCCCCTCCTGCTGCGAGATTCCCTCCAGTTGCTCTAAATAAAATTAAAAACAAAGAATGAATATAAAATCAAACTGCTCCCCGTTGGACCTGCTTATTGTTAATATAGCACTTGCTTGCATCGATGGTGCTCTTGCTTGTATTGCATTTTCTCAGGTTTGTTTTCCCTTTTCTACTTCTTCGTCTTCTTCTTTGTGCATACCGTTTTGGTCTGTGTTATTATTGATGGCATTGGAATTTACAATCTGAGCTTCTTTGATAACTGAAACAAGTAGTAATGATGGGTTATTGATTCTGTTTGATTGAATGTACTTTGAATTAGGTTTGGATTGAATAAGGGAAAATGGGAGATTTTGCGTCGTGTTGGAATTTGAGGGATAAATTAAAAAATATATATATTTTGGTATCGGAATATATTGTTTTTCTTTCAAGATTCCCAATTCGTGATTCTTTAGATTCTGGGCAAATAGATACCAGTCAAAAGAAAATGTTGGAGTGGAGCTATGCTCACCAAGGTTTTTTTTTTTTCTTGGAAAAAAACGAGAGTGCATTTAAATGCTGGAAATTGTTCTTGAATACATGATTTTGAATGGCCAGAAATTTATCCAACGAAAGTTGCAGTTTGGATATGTGTGAGGACTATGCAGCGTCTACTTCCTTGGTAGGCAATCTATAGACCTGACATACTCACTAAAACTAATGAAGGGATTCGATCCGCGCTGGGATTTTTCCAAAATGGCACTCTAACTAGGCGAAATGTGTACATTAGATTTATCTCCATTATTAGTCTGAGCATGGTGTGTAATGGCATAATTTGCTCTTGCACATACTTTGTATAAAATCCCATTATATGTTATGTTTGTTATTTTTCGCCCTTTTTATTTTATTCTATTTGTTCTGACATGTTATAGCTATTTACCAGTTTACAAGGATCCATCTGCGAAATCAACAAACTGGATGGACACGCCAGAAAGTAAGCCCTATTTCCTTGCATTATGCTGAATCCATTTCTGTGAGGCAACCCTCAAAAATATTGCATATCATTTTCTTCTCCCTTTTCTGGATTTTCACCGCATGCCATGGCAGCCATCAGAGGGTTCTCTGCTACAGGAAGCTTCAAGCCATTTTTTCTTATGAAAATGAATGCAAAACTTGTTATTTTGTTATCATTTAGTGTGACTCATTAAGGATACTCATTTGGTGGCAGAAGTGTTAATTGCAGGTACTCCATCTCATGGTTGCCTCTTGCAACTTGGGTAAGTCTGAGGCATTACGGTTCTAACAGTGAAGATTTTTCTTTATCTTGGTATAGTGTTAAGTACAACGATGCTTCTGAATTCATGTTTTGTAAATCATGGTCATTTTAGCAATGGATTAATACGTGGAACAACAAGATTCATAAAAAAAGTAAGACGCCGCACCCCTCTACATTTATTGTCAATCATTTCAAAAGCCAGATGATTCCTGGAAAGAATAGCATCCTTTGAGCAATTTCACCATATTGTACAAAGATTTGAGAGGACCTGCATTTTCAACTCTTTTCTTTTTTCATGAGTTTCCAAATTTACTTTGAGCTTTCTTTTGAACTAAAATGATGTTTTAGCACAAGGTTTGGTCATGCTACCTTCTCTTCCTACACATTCCAACGGATATTGGAACTGATGCTTTTTTAAGTATGCTGTTTCATAACTTGTCTCTTTTTATTAATTGTATGAACCTAATCATGATAAAATGGAAAATCACATCCATAGAAGGAAATGTGCAATGTCTAGGCCATTTGGTCGAGTGCATGATTACTAATTATGTTGATTTTTGAAATGTTTCAATTAGCTTTTAACTGATTAGTTTCCTGAATATCTTGAAATTATTTTTCTGAGCACTTTTCCATCAAAACACCCTCGAGATTTCTGATTTTTCTTTTTAAAACCTTCTTTGAGGATTTTTCAACGGTTTTATACTTTGTCAGCAAAAGGGATCCCTTTGTCTCGGTGCTGAAATATGGAAGTATTAAGGTTTCGTGAACGAGTGCCTGATACTGTTCTGCAGAAATAAATTAATCTTCTGGATTTTGATTTCTATTCGGCAGGTTACTTCATCTACTTTATATCTACAGTTATTGCTACTTGTGATAGGTGGCCTTGCTGGTCTCATGCATGTGGTTTTGTCCTCATGGGTAAGCTTTCCTCCAGGTTACTTTTACATGCAGTTTTATTCCCATCTATCCGAGTGGTCTTAAGAAACTTGTGAAATTTCATGCAGCATTTCCCAAAATTCTGTTCCTTGCAGCGTTTCTGCTTCTTCTATCTTTCTGGTAAGAGTAAGATTATTTAGGATCATTTAAAGCTTCATTCTTCTTTCTGGGCTAGGTTCTCTATTTTCACTTGCTTTATCTGTAAGATAATGTATTCAGTCTTCTTGGTTCTTGTTTGGAGATCAAAGATGACTTTGCCTTTGTCCAACTCTAAGAGAAGATCAAAAAGTATAACGACAATGGAGGACGGATTTACAGCAGAAAGAAATGCTTTGATGTGGCTGTAATTAATCACTGGAGCCTTGAAGAGGCGGTACTAATGTTGTAGGAAGATATTATTTTCTAGGTGGTGGAAAAATACTGTAAGGCAACAAATACTTCTATGGATGGTGTTTGATGGGTAGATTTGGTGGATCAGGGTCCTGTCTATTATGTTTTACAGGAATGTGTAAGAGGAAGAGAGAAATAATGTTAAGAACAACAAAATTAGAGACTAATCAGATTAGGCAAATACATAAAACCTGGGAAATTGCAAACTGGTTCGTTCATGATAGACTGGGTCAGTTGCAAGATGTCATTTCTGCTGAACTTCTTAGAACTTCCTCTTGTGATTAGTTGTTTATGTTCTGTAAAAAGAACATGCTGCTGTGGCTTGAACTGTGATGGAACAAAAACTCAATTTAGTTCACATATAGAACCAACTTCACCAAAAGCACGGATTTATTATGTTCTTGCTTTGGTTCCTTAAGCTGATTTCTATTAATTGATGTCAACATGGTTATGTATTTTTGATCTTATAGTTTAATTCTGGGAAACTTTGGGCTTTGGACGTCTTAAAAGTTAAATCTACAGATAACATAGTAGGTCATAATGTTAACATTGCAGGAAAACTTGAAGTTCGCATGGTACCTTGCACATTATGAATTTGAATAATGACACTAGTGTACAAATGAATGTGAAGGTCATCTTCTTAGCATTGACCTCTATGAGACATTGTATCAAGAGTGGTATACTGTAATTTATGAGCTACATATATCTTTTTCATTGGTAATGATTTATAGGGTCGACCTTTGCCATCAGGCAAATGAAGAAGATGACGACGAAGAAGAACATAGCTCTCAACAGCCTTTGTTGGAAAGTTCAAAGAATAAACCTGGTTCAACGAACACAGATAATTTCTGGAGTTGCTGCTCATTCCGAGGCATTCATGTTGGTGGTCGTCAGAAATTTGTTATCACAGTACGGGAAGTAGTTTTTGAGATTCTGTCATTTTTATGTTCATATTTCTTCCATTGATTCTGGAATATAATGGTTCTCTGTCTCTCTCTGATTTTTTTTTTTTAAATAAAGGTTGTCGTGTTGATCTTTTTCTTAATGCTGTCGTTTGCTGTGATAATCTGGATTGGAGTGGGAAAGAATCCAATTTGTTCTTCAGTAGCTGCCCGGGTATTAAATTCATCTCTTCTTGCTTATATTGTTTAGATAACAGCACAGGAAAATATTATAGCTTTTCACTTTAAAGGATTTAATTGTTGGTTCTTTAAATCTTCTGGAAGTTGTGAATGAATTGTTCACTTCTGTGAATGACAGAAAAGCTGAAGTAAAATTATTTGTGACACACACACACACTTTTTATCTTCAGAGCTACAAGTTATTGTTAATTACCTTAACATACTGTGCAGGTCTATGTAGATTTTTTGGCCTCTGCAATCCTCATATTGGGAGGGGCTTTAGGCTGCTATGGTAAGTAACTGAAATATTTTGCCATGTCAGCTAAATTTATTTGGAAATGCAATAGCATGTTAAAATATATTACAGTTTGAGAAATATCCACCGTAAATGAAATGTGATGTTGTCATGTATACTTCTGCTCAGCAAAATATTCTACTGATAAATTGTCTACAATAGATTCTGGAAGAGTAAATGTTAAATCATTAAATAAGTTTACTGGTAAGCTCCTTAACAATGCTTTCATTTTTCTTATTTCCTTTTTGCGAGAGCCTAGTTTCTCTGTTGTATACATTATCCTGTCCATTTTTATGCTGATTTTGAGTTAAACCTTGTGTATGAATAATATGGTATTGCTTTCTAGAATCCACTTTTATCTTGCTTTCTCTCCTACTTCTTAACCAAATGACTGGATGGAAGGTAGATTTATTCAACTATTCTCTCCTTAAATAGAGGATACCAAAAACATATAGTTAAAAGGAGGAACTTCCAGCAAATGCTTGTTCATGGCTATTAGAATTCACATGTGTAGAAGGATCTCGGTCAATGAATAGCTCTATTTATGCAAAGCGAAGAAGAATTATTGTTGTATACATCTCCAATGAGGGTCTTCCATCGAGTATTTCTTTCCAGCCATCAGCCATGTAACTTTTCATGTTCACCTCTTATTTTTTTATGCACATGTGTTCACATGTGCGGCTGCATAATGCACAAGTGCACCAGCACAGCCATTTTATTTAGGTTAATCAAGAGTTGCCATGAATGCTCCAATTATTGTATTTAATAAATCACATGGAACTTTAGAGAATTGAACGTTAGTTGAAATAAATGGAATTTAAACCTTTAACTTAATGTAGATTTTTCTCAAAAAAATTAAAATTAAGAAGAGGAAAACACTATAAAATAATCCCAGAATCTTGTGATAAAATATGGGTACTAAGTACAGGTGGACCATCAATGGTGACCATACCAGAACCCTCTCCCCAAGCTCCTTTATAATGAGGCCTGGATTTGCTCCTTAAGTACTGTGACTGTCTGCAACCATGAGTTGTTTACATTCATGCATGTGTTTAAAATTGCAACTTATGTGTCTCTTTTACTTAGAAACCGTCTTTGTATTTTACATGGCATGCTAACATGAATGGTTTCATGTGTTGTTAACTATACAAGTTCATTCTTCTTTCTCTGGACTATCTTTCACTGGTTGTTTTTCCAGGTCTTCTCCTATTTCTTAAATTGAGGAATGTAAGGTCTGAGACAGCTTCATCTGAGATGCGGAAGGTATTGTCTTTGTGATTTGCCTTCTGTTATAGTTTTTGTTCAAGATATTTCCTTACCATCTTAATGTCACCAATTATATTCTTATCCCTTTGAAGGTTATAATTTATAAAACATCCTGGCACTTCCTTCTTTGCAAACTGGAAAAACTTGATTGTGTTTAGATTTTGTAAGATTTTCCATGATATGCAGGTTGCTGGTCTGGCAGTTGTCTCTGTTGTATGTTTTACGTCAAGTGCTGCAGTGGCTCTTCTTACAGATGTACCTGTAAGTGGTTGGTGGCTGTTATCAGTTCCTGCCTTGGAATGTACAATTTTTAATCTAATTTCCTTTGGCAGCTTCTATATGATTGGAGTATGGAGAATAAAAATGAAGCAAAAACACTAGTTCTTCTAGTTTTTTACTATTTTATAGGTACTTCCTCCACCTTGTTTATGTTTGCTCTTCAGCATACCAAAAGATTGCTTGTTTGATACAGTGAACTTTGACATGCTGTGAGCACCAAGTCCGTCTACTTGATTATCTAGCTCCATGTCTTCTAATACCAAACTTGATAGCAATAACTTGGGGCACCAAGGTTCAGATTAACTGAATGCCAAAAGGTGCTATCATGCCTTTGCTTTGAAACTAGAATTTACTTATGTTATGAATCTGTCACAAATGGAAGAAAGTTTGACAGTTGGAGAAGGGGGCCCAGCCTGGGATATTCATATGCATCATTATGATATTACACTATTGGGCGTGGGATGATATCAGTTTGATACATCCATGCCAAACATGTAGAATTAAAGATTTGACTTCACTAGCCAGGTTGTCTCCTTTGAGAGATACTTACCTTAATAACCAAAAAATTGAAGTAACCTATGGTTTGATAGGTTGTAATTGATAAAATCAATTTCATTGTATAATTCATTTAATGTCATTTACTTTTTCCTCAGTTCTTGATTTTAAGGGAGTAGGGTCTTAATTTTTTCAATTATGTAGGCAAAACTAACTTTTATTCAGCTGATTGGCATGTGTTATTGTAAATTTGTGAGCAACATGTCTATTATTGCTATAAGCTTGTTGTTTTCAGGTTCGTCTGTGCCCTCAGCCTTTGTATTATGGGCCATGAGAGAATTGCCAACCCCAGTTACAATTACACAAGCACAATCAAGAGCAGTAACTTTTTTTTGTTATGGGGCAGATGGAACACAAAATCCTCGGCACTGGGTTGCTGCTACAACTTCAAATAATCAGGTTTCTACGTCTTTGGTATTTTTTTAAAAATAATTTCCTCAAGCCCATTTAGGTGTTGACTTCAAACAGCATTTCTGAGTTGGAAATTTGAAATTTTCAGAAAATTCAACTAGAAAATCCTTATTATGGCATATTGGACATTGGTTAGTAGGGGTGATCATTTTCGGTTCGTACCTAAAAAATAACCATACCGATTTTTTTTCTTTCAAAAAACCGAAACCGGTTCAAACCGACCGGTTTCGGTTCGGTTATTTAGAACAAAAACCAAAACCCAACCGATTGGTTTCGGTTCGGTTTGGTTATTTTATATTAAAAACCAAAAACTATATTGTTTTTTGGGGTTTTTTTTGTAATTTCTAATGGGTTTGGTTTCGGTTTGGCTCGGTTTTTTCCAATTTGGCTCAGTTATTAATTTCGGTTCGGTTTTTCGGTTTTAGGCTTATGAAATCGAACCGAACCAGTCAGCTTTTTTAACTATTCTAATCGTTTTTTTTTCATGGTTCAGTTTTTTTGATTATTTGTTTTCCAGTTTTCTTGGTTTAATCAATTTTTTTATTTTTTTCTCACCCCTGTTGATTAGGAATCCCAGTAATAATGCCTAGCACTATTGCTTTAACTACCTAGGAGTCTGATAGAGAACAGGTGCCAAACACAAAAGTCAAGCGACAAACCTTGTGCATCATCTTATATGATGATGTTGTAAAATATCTAAGCATGTCCTCCATTTTAAGCTAAAAGTCCACTCTAGGTGCTTGTACACCATAAGAGGGAAGTTTTTCCATCGAAGTGTCTATGAGTAGGCTTTGAATCGCCAAAACTTGGAATTTCATATCGGGCACATCATAATAACAAGGAAGTTTTATTCTTTGTCACCCTCGTATTCCTTGCTTGCATCATGGTAATCTTGGTGCTTTTGCGATGAACTTGTGATTGCAGCAATTACTTTCCCATTTCATTTTACCTGTGCATGAAACTGAACCAAATATACTAAAAGTCTCTATCTGCGATTTCATTTCAGGTGTCAAAAGCAAGTCCAATATAAGCATCATTATCATATTCTGTGCTAAAGAATGCGGAAAGTATAGAAAGCTGTATTTGTTACGGGTGGAAGTCCAATTGTGCAATATGACGAGCCAGCAGCTTCCTTACTCTTCACGTTGAAATTTCTTACACTCTTGGTTGGGTATCAAATTTTGACATCAATGATTGTACATAACTTTTAATATAGCAAGCGAGACTAACGTTTTGGTTAACGAGAATTTCCACTTTCTTACCATCTCCTTTGAAAACTCGCCATGGAAGGTCTATATGAAAAGATTTTTGCTAATAGCTCAAGTAGATTTTTCCTCGTACACCTCGTACAATTGTATTGCTAGAATGGTTTGCAGGCTTTGTGATGCCTGGGTCGGCTCTGGTATCTTCCCAGGAACAGCTTTCTACATGGTGTTACGCCATTTTCTGTGAACACAAAAAAGTTAATAATCTCTATTGATAAATTAACCAATCTTCTACATGTATGGCTCTCTCTCCCTTGCCAGAATCATATAATAGTAGGATATATAAATTTAACAAGGAGACGGTGACTCAATGGTTCAGTCCACGCATTCTCAAAACTTCATCAATAACTTTTGTACTTTTTCACTTGATCTTATAACTTCTTGGCCCATTGAATATTCAGCTTAATTGACCCCACTAGATGTCAGTCTCGCTGGGCAGAAAGGTTACATGTGCCTCCTGCAATTTCTCACTTTCTTGGTTTTGCTTCATTTTTTTATGAATTTCACAAGCACAAGATTAAGATTTCAAGCGGAAAAAAGAAGACATTGGGAAGGGGCAAGATGCTTAATGGAGCTAAATCAAGGATCAATGAATGATTTAAAGATAGCAAGAGGAGGAGGCTAAATCCAAGAAAATAAAGGAAAAGAAGGGCGGCTTCTTTCACTAATACACTCGTGTAAAGACTTCACCAAACAAAATTATATCGCGTTTTCGAGCCCAGAGAAAAATTATCCTCAGCATGCTTGTATAATGTTCGATTTTCCATATTTATATGAGGCAACAAATATCATAGATCGATCTTACATGATGAGAGGGAGATGAGCCAGAGTTTTGGAGTAAAAATTTAAAGTGTAAGGACTAAAAGTAACCATTCCAAAACGCCAAGGACCGGAACGCCAATAATTCTCTGCATTCTAAAATTCCTAACGTTCATTTTTTTTATTTGAAAGCATATCGAATATTTTTTTATTTTTTAAAATTTATTTTCCATATTAACGCCTCACAAAACGATGAAACCCTCTCTCCCCGCGTTATACAATTCCCGCCAGCATCCACTTTACTTACGAAAAGCAGATGGAACTGCTGTCTGTTCCTCATGTAACTCAAAAGAAAAAGAAGCACCGTCCTATAAAAATAACCTTTAAGTTCAATTCTTTTCTTGCCACCAGAGCAATCACCCACTCACTTTGCCCCACTCCAGACTCAAAGCATCAATCTTTCTGCTTCTGTCTCTCTCTACAAAAACAGAATGGCCTCTCTCGTTTTCACTACCTTCAAACAACCCTAACAACTCAAACAAGATACCGAAACTCAAAGAAACTCCCAAACCTGAAAGTATAACGCATTGTACGTCCTCGTTGATTGGCGATGGCGAGTTCGAGCGGGACCAAGAATGACGCAGGTCCGGCGCCGCGGTCGCTGTCTCGGAGAATGACGCGAGCACCGACGATGATGTTGGATCTTCCTGACGAGGATAACGCCTCCGTTGACAGTGAGCTTGTGCCGTCTTCTTTGGCCGGTATCGCTCCTATTCTTCGCGTTGCTAATGAGATTGAGAAGGACAATCCACGCGTCGCTTATCTCTGTACGTAACCTCCTCCACCTCTCCTTTGCATACCTCTTTCTTTCTTTCTTTTTTCCTCCTGGATAAACAATTCATTGCATAATGGCTTTTATATTTATCTATGTTTTTGTGCAAGCAGGTCGATTCCATGCATTTGAGAAAGCTCATAAGATGGATCAGACGTCGAGTGGACGTGGAGTTCGACAGTTCAAGACCTATCTGCTTCACAGGCTTGAGAGGGTATAATAACTGATTTTTTTTTTAGAAAAATATTTTGTTCAGGTTTCATTGCTGGGGATTTTAGGAATGATTGTGGTGTTCTTCTCGAATGAAATTTGTTTCTTATAGCTGTTTTCTTCTCTTTTCTTTGTTTCAAGTACCAATGAAGTGAATTTGTATAGCTGCATTGGTTGTGAATTTTCTTAGTATTCTCGATGAATTCCCTTTTGTTAATTTTAGCATTTTTGAACTTTTAACCGGCAGGCATATTCACTCCTCGGCAGCTGGTAAATTTATAAAAAACTTACAGCAGTATTCAAGATTATCTGATATACACTGTACATAATTTGTGTTCTGAAGTTCAAGATTCCAGTTGAATTTTGTTCATGTGCCAATCGGGATCATACTATCAATCTAGGAAAAGTTAGGCAGTTGTTTGATCACATATCCATAAAAAATAACTGAACTGCTTACCTGATGTTTTTATCCTACTTGTTTTAGGGTGCCTGAAGTTTTTAGTTCAACTGCTTTCCTGATTCTTAGTAAAAAAATAATTACCGTACTGCTGGCCTGTATCTCGAAGAAAGTCATTATGGCACTGCTTGCCTGACTTCTTGGAGCATTCTTGGCATACTAGCTGAAATTTGGTACGACTTATATAGCTAATCGGAACATTTTGGTTCAGATGCTCTTACAAAGTATTAGAAAATGCATGTATAGAGTCCTGTCTAATATTGTGTGGCGTTTGCATGATTCTGTTGGGCCTGAACATGAGTGGGACATTGCGCAATCTTACAATGAACTGGATATATGAAGGTCCAGTGTAGCATTATACAGCGTGTTGCTTTCTCACTAACCAACAGAAGCCTTATCGTTAGATGCGCTAACCATGAGAACAATTTGTATAATCCTGTTCATGATGCTCTGCAGCATAGATGGATTGCTATTTATGTGATTGTTTTCTACTCTGGCATTTCTTTGATTTTAAATTCTTGTTTGGTATCCCATTCTTGTCCAAATTCTTTCAATTGTAAAAAAATATATGTTCCGTAATTTATTTATTTTGTTCTCTTACTCTCCTGGGGATTGCTCTTGACTGGATATATTGCCAAAGTAAACTGTAGTTTCGTTAAGAAGGAAAAAGTTGGCCTTTTGAAAATCAAATAATTGAGGAACTGCATAACCGATTGATGGTTTAGCCTAATCACAGTTTCCTAAAATATTGTAATTGGTCATTAGGTAACCTGTTCAACATACATACATATACATATATATATATATACACATACATATATACATACATACATATATATTTCAATAACACTTTCAGATTGCAATAGTCCTTTTATGAAAAAAGAAGATATTATCAGATTGCTGTATTAAAAATATACTCGAATTATATTCCAGAGTTCTCAGGAAATGATTTTAGACCTTTTAAATTTCCCTTTTTTTTAGGAAGAATTGGAAACAAAGTTTCAGCTGGCAAGAAATGATCCAAGAGAAATCCAGTTGTATTACCAAAGATTCTACGAGCAGAACATTAAAGATGCACAACATACAAAAAAACCGTGAGTCTTGATTAATTTTAAGGAGCTTACTTTCTTCTTTATTTTTTAGTCTAGTTGTTGTCTTGCCAAAGTTACTAAGCATTTATCATATCTTATTCTTTGTATCTTGTCAACTCTTGCAGGGAAGAGATGGCTAAAATTCTTCGCATTGCTACAGTATTATATGATGTGCTGCAAACGGTGGTACCAACAGGAAAAGTTGACAATGAGGTTTGTTTTGATTGCTTTCAGCGTCCTGACATGAGTTCTTAAGGTATATGTTTTAGGTGCTTAATCATGGATGTTAAATTGGTTTTATTGTCACAGACAAGGAAATATGCTGACGATGTTGAGAGGAAAAGGGGACAGTATGAACACTATAACATTCTTCCACTGTATGCTGCCGGGGTAAAACCAGCGATCATGGAACTTCCAGAGGTTGGATATATGTACTATATGTAATCTTGTTTTGCTTGTGCTAACCACATTAATTATGAATGCCTGAAATTCATCATGGTCATCCTTGAAAATATAGATCAAAGCTGCACTTCATGCTATACGTGATTTGGATAATCTTCCGATGCCCAGAATTACGCTGCCACATGTTTCCTCTGATGACTTGCCGAAGGAAAGTGTTAAATCTGTCAATGACATACTCGATTGGCTTTCATCCATTTTCGGGTTTCAGGTAACTTGCACCTTCAGTTCTATCTTTGCAATATGTTTTCGTATTTACATCTAAAATGTCATCAGTTTTGGGTCTTTAGTTTGTTAGCTCTACTAATCTGCATTTATAGCTTCTTCACGTTTAAGTTGCTTTAAGGACTCACAGACATGAATGCTTGGACCTTCGGGTTGCAGTTCACTATTATTCATATACTTTATTCCTTTTGAGAATTGGCAGCAGTATTGTTCTTCATGAAGCTAGGTGAATCTTATGTGGCAATGAGGAGATTGCAACGAAAGTAATAAAGAAATTAGTGCATCTCTTTTTAATGCTCGTGAAGAAAAAATCAGAATGTTTCTAAAAAGAACATTTGGAAAAGAAAAGAACTCTCCCTCCCTCCTCCCCTCTCCTCCAAATCATCAAAATGAGGCTAACATTTGGAAAAACAAGATTAGTGTTGCGTGGATTTGACAATTTGTTTATCTTGTCAGATATCTAGTGTGGGTTCAGTAATACCTTTGAGCTGCCACAAAAACATCAGAGTTTTGATGGTTATAACGAAACTTGTGTGCCATGTTCATATAACCAAGTCAGCTTTATGCATAAAAGAATTCTGATTCAGTTATATTTCCTAATTATATTCTTATCTCATCTATAAAGTTTAACGAAACGAACATTAGTTTATCTAACTATATAATGCTTCTTCTTTTTTTATCTTGTGGGGGATCAAAGCGAGGAAATGTGGCAAATCAGAGGGAGCACCTGATATTGCTACTAGCAAATATGGATGTAAGGAATAGGAGTCTTGATGATTATACTGCGGTAAAAGCTTGATCGCTTTCTTCTATTCTCTCTATAGAAGCTTTTTTGTTGACATCTTTATATCATTTTCTTTCAAAGATTGAATTAAAGCTTATTGCAGCTCAATAGTAGGACCATACAGAAATTGTTGGATAAGATTTTCAAGAATTATCGTTCATGGTGTAACTATTTGCGATGTAAATCAAATCTTAAGTAAGTTATTGTGCCACTGTGTCTTAAGTTAGATTTCAGTAGGTATGGTGTATTATTTCAGGTGGCTGAAGTTTTTTGATCTTGCAGGTTTCCTGAAAAGTCTGACACCCAACAGCTAAAGCTTATTTACATTGCACTCTATCTTCTTATATGGGGTGAAGCTTCAAATATACGATTCATGCCAGAATGCATTTGCTATATCTTCCACAAAGTACGTTTTTTATAAGACCTTTTCATGGACTACTGTCAAGTTTGAATTAAATAATATTAGCATGGCACACGCACACCCGCACGCACACACATGTTATTCGTTTCATTCAACATACCATCTTGTATAGGAATTATGATTCACATGGGCCAGCAGCATTGTAGGCCTTTGTTTTTCCTGAAAGAGATAATAAAATTTTAAATTAATTAAAGAAAGGCGCTGGGTATTTTTTTTTTAATGGAAAAGGTATGATCTTCAACAGAAAAGGAATCCTGAATAAGTAGAGCAAGGAAACTTTCTGTGGAGAACATAAAAGATTATAAGAAGAATTAAAAAAACAATGGCTTTCTAGTCTCATTTCATATCCACTAAAGAAACTCCTAAATGCCCCCAGATACATTGTTCAACGAAGAAGCTAGGAAAATGATTGGTCCCACATTTATTATGTGAAAAAGGATTGAGTTTTTTCATACCACTGCAAATATTGCACATTTATACATAATTTTATAATCCTTTCTCCCCAAACCCACCAACTGCATAAAAAAAAACTCTTCCATCTTGCTATTGTTGCTGATGCTCACCAGTGGTATCAGAAATTGTATTCTACATATCCCAAACCAGACAACAAAGTATCAAAAAAGGTCATGTGTCTACCCTTTATTAAGGCATATAAGAAAAGCATCATTTGAAAGTGCCTTATGAGGTCTTTTTACTTGTTATTAGTTGTTAGGATTATCTTAATCATCTACTATTGACCGAAATAAAGGTCTTAACCTTGGTTTCCAAATAGCAGAATCAATCTGTCTCTTTTGCTTGTTACGAGTTTTACAAAATCAGTTTACCAGAAGCATTTGTGCCAATTATGATAGCAGAATCATTGGAAATTAATCTTTGGCATATAATTCTCCTATCTTGGAAAAGCAAATGAAACATTCTTAGGCTGGTATCTGTTTAGCTTCCTACATAATGATTTTTTGATGTTCCATATCTGTTTTGTATGCGAGTGTAATGCTCTCCTTATTTCCCTATGTATAAGATGGCACATGAAGTCTATGGAATATTGTTTAGCAACGTGCATCCTGTTAGTGGGGAGACATATGAGACAGCAGCACCTGATGATGAAGCTTTTCTGAGGACTGTTATAACCCCAATCTATCAGGTTTTGCGCAAGGTATTTTTTAACTCAATTTTTTGCTTTTTTTTTAACCTTCAATTACATGTTACATCTGGAAAATAATTTCATTTCCTTAAAAAGGAAGCAAGGAGAAACAAAGGAGGCAAGGCTAGCCATTCAAAATGGAGAAATTATGATGATTTGAATGAGTACTTCTGGTGAGATCCTTTGAAGAGTAAGTTTTGTTCCCACATTTAGTCAAGATTACTGACAGTCAACTTTTTTCATCTTTTAGGTCTGATAGGTGTCTTAAATTAAATTGGCCAATGGACCTTAAAGCAGATTTTTTTGTTCATTCTGACGAGATTCAACGTGCAAATGAGGTATCTCTCTCTTCTATTCCCCTCCCCACAAAACCAAAAGAAGAGGTTAAGGCATCAGAAAATATTCCGGACTCCAGTGTGTTGTAGCCTTTTACTTAAGCATGTGAACAACTGTGCTTCACAAAAATGAGAAATTACGGAGCACAGTGTTTGTCATCAACTTTTTCTCGCGGATCTTTAAATTCATCACCATTTTTGAAACATCTTTCAACTGGTTGGTTTTTTATTCCTCTAAAACGTGATGTAATGATGTTTTTTAAGCCATCGATAATTATGTTAGTCTCTAATGTTGAACTCTTGAACTTCTTCCGTGTTCCTGAATTTTTATATTTTATGTGTTCCCTTGGGGAGTGGTTTATCATGCATTTCTTCCAAGTATTTTTTGTTGAAGTTTTTGTGCTTCTTGCAGAGACCTAACCAAAGCACTGGAAAGAGGAAGCCTAAAACTAATTTTGTTGAAGTCCGCACGTTTTGGCACCTCTTTAGAAGTTTTGATCGAATGTGGATATTTCTTATATTGGCTTTGCAGGTGGCCTAAAATGTTTTGAGTTAATGCGTTCAATCAATTTTTCTGCTAGGAATCAACTGAATATGAACTTGTTTTCCAGGCTATGATAATTGTTGCTTGGAGTCCTTCTGGATCTATTATAGCCTTTTTCGATGAGGATGTCTTCAAAAGTGTTTTGAGCATCTTTATTACTTCTGCATTCCTTAATCTTCTGCAAGGTATTGGTGAAATTCTCAAAAAAAAAAATTTCCTTTCCAGAAAAGATTGTTTTTTGTTATTTTAATTTTTATTGCTTTTATTCCATTGGAAAGGAAAAACTTTGCTTGCCTTATTTTCAAGCGAATTAGCAGTTCTTGTGGAATGTGGACATCAACCAAATCAAAGAAATCCTTAAGGCAATTTCTAAAGTTATATGAAACCTTAACATGGATTTTAAAATTTTTCCAGATGTCTATATCCTGCAATGGTTGTGTGTTGTAGATTGAGCAACATTTCTGGTTTTCCCTTGACATTTTCACCTTTTCTTTTGCAGCTTTTCTGGATATAATTCTGAGTCTTAATGCATGGAGGAGCTTAAAAGCCACACAAATACTGCGGTATCTTCTGAAGTTTGTTGTGGCTGCTGCATGGGCTGTGGTTCTGCCAATTGGTTATTCAAGCTCTGTGTTGAATCCAACAGGACTTGTAAAGCTCTTTAGCACCTGGTCTATGGATTGGCAGAACCAGTCATTTTATACCTATGCCATTGCAATTTATTTGATACCCAATATACTGGCTGCCATATTTTTTCTTCTTCCGCCTTTACGGAGAACCATGGAACGTTCAAACTGGCGGATTGTCACTCTTATTATGTGGTGGGCTCAGGCAAGCATGTTTAGCACTGTTACTTCTGACTCAAGTGTTTGTGTGCATATGTGTGTGTGTGTGTGTTTCTGGTTTGGTTGATATTCTAGATTTTGTTTTTTTCCCTCTTCAACCTAGGGGCTGCTTTAAATTTTTTTTTGCCTACCTGCAGCCAAAACTATTTGTAGGAAGAGGCATGCATGAGGATATGTTCTCACTTCTGAAGTAAGAAAACAAACGTTATTGATTGTTATTTTATTTTCATTTTTATTTTTTAGGAGGGGATTAGTGAGGTTACTAGAAAGTTGCATTATTTGGTGCAAATATTTAATATATGTTAGAATTCTTGTTGGGACATTCAACATGAATCTGATTCTGCTATAAATTAGAGATTCTTTCTCCTAAAATCTTGATTTTCTCCTATGCACAGGTATACACTGTTTTGGATCCTGCTGATAATCTGCAAGCTAGCATTTAGCTACTACGTGGAGGTTTTCTCTCCTTAAACACCTTAGTTGTTGAATTTCAGTACTCCTTTGGATAAGATTTTGTTAATAGTATTCTGAGTTTAAATGCATTAAGTACTCACAAAACACACATCCATGTGCATACATAGAGATGTTATAAGTTTGCTTATATGCATGTTTTTAAAATTTGGATATATACACATGAAACGAAGATATTCAGATAAAGAGCATGGAATTGTCATGATTAAGTTTAGGAGGAACTCTGAAGTCTTTCCGCCACCACCTAAAAGGGTGTTCCTCTTGTTGCATAGCATGCCACATATATTTGTACTTCTCAAATTAAAGAACAGTTGCATG
>Ga0307518_10001083_pt1 | contig 20440 bp, 18 predicted proteins | sample 25_EM_MG_FD_203889 | JGI IMG/M metagenome (GOLD analysis project Ga0307518, IMG submission 203889) | Populus trichocarpa ectomycorrhiza microbial communities from riparian zone in the Pacific Northwest, United States - 25_EM | ecosystem: Host-associated > Plants > Roots > Unclassified | place...
CACATTTAATGTATATAATAAAGTATCATGGTATAATATACATTTACAGTTGTCTTCGCGTAGATGCTGATTAATATATCATGTATTTTCTTAATTAAGAATTTGTATAATTGTTACATAAAAAGTTAATGACGATATAAATATGATGATGTGTAGTGAAAAACAGAGAAATTTTTTTTAGGTTACTGAGAGCACGTGATGATGGGTCAGCAAACTATTTAATTATATTAAAAAATTATATACTCATCAAATAAAATTGAGTATCAACTCTAAAATAGGTAGTTGTTTATTTGAAATTGTGATAATTATATATATAAAAAAAGTTATGAAATTCATTTCTTATCCAATTCAATATTGAAGTAGGGTGAAATAAAAATATCAATTGAAAAAATCAAATTACAAAAAATAAAAATATCAATTGAAAAAATGAAATTACAAAAAAAAAATATCGGGTAATTCGATCGGGTCAACATGTCAAACCAGCAAATCGAGTCATAGACTCTGCTAGAATTAATAACTTGTTTTTTAAAATTATTGTTTATTTAACTATACGATAACAAAAATAAAAAATTACAAAATCAAGCACCAATCCAATACCGATCAAGACTTCTTTTTGACACCATGATACCTCATAAAAGGAAAAATAAAACAGATTATAAAATTCAATTCCTAGTTAATCCAATATCAAATGATGAAATTAAAAATAAAATAAAATAAAATAAAAAGACAGAAGTTAAACCAGCGAACATTTTCATAGTCTTTCTAAGATTTAATAACATTGTTTTTTCCGAAACTAATTTTCTAGAACTATATGATAAAAAAATAGATAATTATAAAATCAAGTTGAATTAAAAAGTAAAGAAAAAAAATATTTTGCCAAACTCGTAAATCTTGGCAACCCCTTCAACATGACCTAAATGGTTCAGATAAGATAAAGGTTCAAAAACACCTCAATGGAGGCTCTCGACAAATTAAACTCATTAACATGAACATCTATGTTTTCTTTTTGTCGTCGAAATATAGTCAAACCAGAAAATTTCTCTTTTCTTTGCTGTTTTAAAGCGACTTATTCAAGTTTATCTTGGTGACTACAAAATCACTAGGGAGACGTGTTTTTAACATATTTGGACAAGATGGAGAGTTACATATATGGTGTCCAACATTTCTATAATTCTTTTCCTCATCACTGAGTAGTTTTTTTGGCTTTGAACAACTAGAACGGGATTTCGATGGAGAATAGGGTCGTTGGTAAAGGCTATGGCCTATGGCCTTGCCTTTTGATCTATGAAGATCTTGTTTTGATGATCATGCATGAGAATGTTCCTCATAGTGACAAAACCTACTCCTTAGAATGATGGGGGTATTGTATCTACTTTTTCCATTTTATTTTGTCTAGTCTCTTCTGGAAAATAGAAGTGCCTATGCACAAGAGGTGCAAATTGTTGAAAAGTTGGTGACACATGGATAGTGAGAGCCTAAGCTGTTATGGGTAGCCAAAACATCCATTATGAGTGCTTATTTGTTGAGCATGTTGTTAGAGGTTGATCGGAGTTGATGAAGATGGTGGAAGGTCTATAACTCTTCTACCTGGTGTTTCCATGTTATCAGTCGTGAAAAGATCTCAAAATCAAGTGCTAATAAAAGGGTGAAAAGGGTTTGGATAGGAAGTTAGCAAAGCTTTTGTTTATTTTTCCACATACAACACCATTGATAAAGTTAGTGAAAAACTTTTGAATCTCTGGGATTTTTTATGGCTAATAATGAACTGCAGTGGGTTGATGTTACCTTCAAAACAAACTCTATGATACTTAAGTTATTTTTTCAATTTTGTTGTTCAATGAACAATAAGTAAAAGGATCACGAAGATGAAAGATGGTTTTTTTATATGTACGTAGTGGAGTGATGAATGTTCTGACCAGTATTGTTTGTTCAACTGAAGTCTTATAAAAAGGTATTCCATGACTTACCTTTTTCAAGGCGATTAGGAGAGACAATGTTACTTGTAACTTACCTTGTAAATTTACTTAAGGAAAAGGGAGTTAATAAATTAACCTTCCAGCCAGTGAAACCTATCCTGGGGCTGGGCTCAGGGTTGGGCGAGTCAATAGTTTTTTTTTTTTTTTTTCAAAGCAGTCTCATTTATTTAAAAATAAAATTATTAAGAAATGAAATAACAGGTTTAAAAAAAATTGATGAGGTTTTGTTAAATTTTAACCAAATCCTCTAGATTATGGGTTGACCTATACAGGCAACTAAGTTTTTTTGGGATCAATGGAATAGCCTGTCAAAAAAAGCTCAGGGCCACTAGATGGACTCAGGTCTCATAGACGAGCTTCAAAGAAGATAGAAAATGAGCTCTCCTTGTTAGAGGTTGACCAATTTGGTCCTCTTTCATAAAAGAAACTTTTAGTTTGATCCTTAAATACAAAATTAAATTTATTTATTTATTTATTATTATTTTGGTCCCAGTAAAAGATGTGACTGCGTCTCTGCCTTTTGTCCCTGAATATAACCACTGCAGTCTTCCTGGATTCGTCCTGCTTATAACCATTTTATTTCTTAGGAACATCCGTCAAGTCAGTGTCTCCTTGGCGAAGACCATGATCACTGCAACTACAATGGCAGTACTGCTCAAACCCATGATCACTGCTCACCGCCTTCTCCTCTTCCAAACCCAAAAACACACTTCAATTATTGCAAAACAACAAAAACAACACGGGTCTCTTCTTGTTGCCAGCTCTGTCCGTCAGAGTGATAACTACTGTCAAAATCTGGTCGATGAATTTGACCCAAATATTCCTATAGAGAAAGCCTTGACCCCACCTAGCTCATGGTACACCGACCCTTCTTTTTTTGATTTTGAACTCCATCGTGTCTTCTATAAAGGCTGGCAGGCTGTTGGTTAGTTCTTTACTTTCTTGTTTTTCTCTTCTTCTCGAGTATAATTAAATTGGTTTCATGAATTATAGCCAAGTGTCATCGTCAATTTCTTGAATTTTCAGGATATACTGAACAGATAAAGAATCCTCATGATTTTTTCACTGGAAGGTATCGTTTATTTATGTGTTAAATGCCCACGTGTTGAAAAGTGGATCTTTCGTTTGCTTGTTTGTTTTTTCATGAATTCTTGAATTTCTTGTTGAGTTCATGAAACAACAAGGGAAATATGCTTGAATATGGATTCTTTTTTCTATTTTATATAAGTAGATGGTCTATACGGCCTTGAGCTGCACAACATGGGATATCCCTCCTCTTTTCTAAGTCCCCCGCATCCTGGATGCTAGCAGGATTTGATACCAGTTGTCTTCTTCCACCGGTGATTAACTTACCAGTTAATAAAACTTGGCACTAATGGATTCTTGCATGTGTAACCAATTCATTTGATTCTTATAAAAATCAATGAAAATCATTGAATGCGGATTTTGTTTTGATGTGCATTTCAATTTCCAATCAATATTTCTTTCGTCCACCCCTTTATTCATTGTTTCTGAGAATGAAATGGAGGGTCAATTATATATGGCAGATTGGGGGATGTAGAGTTTCTGGTGTGTCGAGATGATGATGGCAAGATTCATGCTTTTCACAATGTGTGTCGCCATCATGCCTCTCTTGTTGCATCTGGAAATGGGCAAAAGTCTTGTTTTGTATGCCCTTATCATGTGAGTTCACTTTTGAATTTCTTTGGTTTTGACCACAAAACAAATACAAGTGTACTAGCTCACCTGCAAAATTCTAACTTTCAATGCATCTTGGAATAGTTCGTTTTGATCGACCATTTTGTTTATCAAGTGTGTGTTAAATTCATAGCTAGAGGAAACTATTTCAACTTCAACATATAAATACATCTAATTTTTCTTACAGGGGTGGACATATGGGTTGGATGGAGCACTTCTTAAAGCAACCAGGATAACCGGGATCCAAAATTTTGATGTAAATGTATGCTGAAACATATGGTCGCAATCCTATTTTCAATTCATGTAAGACATTTTCTGGTTTTATCGATAATTTTGTTGATTTATCTGATCATGGAACATAGGAGTTTGGGCTTAAACCACTAAATGTAGCAACTTGGGGGCCATTTGTTCTTCTCAATTTGGACAAGGAGATTTTACCTCAGCAAGAAGCTGACAATACAGTGGGGAGTGAATGGCTTGGTAGCTGTTCAGAATATCTTGCTGCAAATGGAGTTGATTCTTCTCTAAGCTATCTTTGCAGGCGTGTATACGATATTGAATGTAACTGGAAGGTAATTGTCCTTAACTTGCTATTTTGTCTTGAATTATCTCAAGGTCCTTTCATTTTATTCTGCCTCCTAGTTAATCATGTGGTGTTACATTTATTCATTGTTGTCGGAATGGATTTGATGTCTTCCCGATTAGAACCAAGCCTTGTAGAAATCAGTGGCCATCACTATTGCTATCTTGATTTCATAGACTGCTGATGATCTTTTTTCTTCTTCTTTTTAGGTGTTCTGTGATAATTACTTAGATGGTGGTTACCATGTACCATATGCTCATAAAGGCCTTGCATCTGGTCTTAAGCTTAATTCTTACTCCACCAAGGTATGCTTCTCTCATCTTCTTCTCCACATATCCTTCTAGGCATTTTGTGTTCTGTATCATATTTCTCTTACCAGTCTAAAAGATTACTTCAAATGTCTTTTTTTTTCCTGATATCATTCTTATTATGATTGTTGTCTTACATAAATGGTTGCTCTTTGAGATAGACATATGAAAAGGTTAGCATCCAAAGTTGTGATGGTGGCTCGACAGAAAGTGAAGATGATACTGATCGACTTGGGTCAAAAGCCTTGTATGCTTTCATTTACCCTAATTTTATGATTAACAGGTACCCTCTTGGCGACTGTGTGTTAATTCCTTTGTTATTTCAGTTCTCTGGTAACTTGAGTGTTCTATGGATCTCGTAGGTATGGACCATGGATGGACACTAATCTGGTACTCCCGCTAGGACCCAGGAAATGCCAGGTGATATTTGACTACTTTATTGAAGCCCATCTCAAGGTACTTTCTAGGCATATGCCTGCTTGTGTATTGCGAGGATACGGGATGATAAATATTGTGTTGTCATTTATCAGTAAATTGAAAGACGAAGGGTGGTTTTTTCTTTTCTATTTCTAAATCAAAAACAAAAATCAAAGAAGGCATGATTTTGTTCATCGGTAGTATTTTACCTGGTGGTTCTTGAAGGGGTTTTGGAGATGGACTCGTGAGCCTGATAAATTACAGGGGTGATGAGCTCCATATGCTATACCTATCATGTATGTGTAGATTGTAAATAATTTATCTGCTTCTTTTTGCAATTCTGGTAACCGATAATTACTTTTATGCGCCGGTGAAGATGTTCATTTGAGGATTTTAAACATTTTGGTGTCAGGACGACAAAGATTTCATAGAAAGAAGTCTAGTTGATAGTGAGAGAGTGCAGGTATGTCATCCACGCTCCCTTACCGTAAAAGATTATGGCCAGTTTAGAGTTTTTTCTAAGATTAATATAAATATGCAGATAGAAGATATCGTGCTGTGTGAAGGTGTTCAGAGAGGCCTTGAAACACCAGCATACTGTAGCGGCAGATACGCTCCCACGGTTGAGCATGCCATGCACCATTTCCACCAATTGCTTCACTATATACTCAAAGAATGATTCCTTGTTATTATCTAGTGCTTGCAATCACGACCCAAATGATTTCTTGTCTCTTGCATTTTCCGTTGTTTGGTGTGCCTTTTAAAACTGCGATTTAAAGCGTGAAAGAAAAGGGTGTGTACCTCATTGGGAACAAGGCAATGGCACAATGTCAGTGTGCTCATAACGGCAGTCAGGCCTGTCTTCCATTTCGTTTCTCAGTATGTATTCATGCAGCTTCCAACATCGACCCCCCTATTACCGAGGCATCTGCACTGTCAAAAACATGAGCAGCGTTTTATCTCATATAAGTGGTGTAAGACCAAGCCGGCGTATGGAAAAAAGAGCGGCAGCCACACGAATTCGCCATCTATGATCTATTAAAAATTGCAATTAGAACTGAAACGGTGCAGAGACTATTTGGAAATAATAAGCGAACTTCCACTTCAAATTAGGGATTTCCCAATCTGATGATTAACTTCCACATCACTCGCCACCGCCTTCAACTTCCAGCATCAAGACACCAAGTGGAGTCAATAACCATAATTTCCTCATTAAACTTTGGTGATTTGACAAAAATGAAAGACCTCATATCATAGTTTTTAAACCTGGACCGGCCCGGCGGGTCGACCCGGGACCCGGTGGCTGGACCGGTCCAGGTTTACTAAAAAACCGTCTGGGGCAACAACCCGGCAAAACCCGGTCGACCCGGCGGGTCGATCCATGACCCGGACAACCCGGGCAAACCCCTTACGAGACCCGGTGTTTTGGAGTTGGGTCCGCGATCTGAGTTTGGAGATCTTGAGGGTAGGCGTTGGTGATCTATTAAAAACTTTGAATCCTTGTTGCGTTCTCGCTTTATTACTTTGGACTTTCTATTACTGTTGAAGAAAGTGGCAACTCCACTCACTGCTCATCTGCTACTGTTCCTATTTGTTCCTTCTAGCTGATGATTGTAACTTAAATGGGACCAAACTCACAGTTTCAAGAGAAAGAGAAAGGCAATAGGAACGAAACTCTAAGTTTCAAGAGATAGAGAGAGAGGCAACAGGTAGTACCAGCACCATCAAGTCTTTAACATCTCTCTTTCTTTCTAGCTAATGTTTTAAAGCATGTACAAACCAGATCGTGTTCATGGAGGCGTCAAGGAGCAAGGACTGTGCTTCTGAGCTTTCAACAGATCGTGTTCATCCCTGCACAAAACAAATGGTTCAAAAAAAAGAGACAGCTGGTTGCTTGTTATGAAGCCAGAGAGGGAAGATAAACTTTGTGAGGAGATGGCGATGAGATTAAGTGCCCTTTCTCTGCACAAAACAACTGACAACGTCATATTTATCCCTCTCCCACGCCCTGCCAGTCCCACTTCACCCCTTCAGCCTTCCTTTTCCATTTCTTATTTCCCACTTCACCCCTTCAGCTTTCCTTTTCCATTTCTTATTTTTAACTACACAGACCCGCCCGGGGTTGACCCGGGCAAACCCGGAAAACCCGGAACCCGGTCTCTTGACCGGGTCACTTCCCGGGTCGGGTTTAAAAACTATTCCTCAGATTGACAAAACATTCCATGCATTAATTCAAAAATATGTTTTGATTCCATGATTTCATAACTATAAACACAATCTAGAAAAAGTATGCCAAATTAAACTCAAGGAAGTTATTTTTCTCCTAGACAATCCTCGCTAGAAACTGGAGCATAAAGTTATTGGTGAAAAAAATAAAAAATTCTTCACAAGTATGTCACCATCCGTGCACATCTGTATCGTCCTATGAAACAAATAAGAAGAAACCGTGCTGATGGACTAGTAAATCTATATTAGCCAGGTTGATGTTAGTACTGTGAGTCTTTTGAGACTTCTACCGATCACCTGAAAGACAATGATTGAAAAATATCAGACTTGATATGCCACACGTTATGAAGAGAAGATGAACAGGAAAAATAAATGATTCTTACTTGGAGAGTTACCACTTCGATGAAACATCTTTGTAAAGAACTTGTGCAAGGGAGTTCGTGGAACAGGTATCAGTTTACCAATAGCAGCAAGCGGCCAACTAGTTGGAAAGAATAAAAAGAGAAAACTACAGTTTAGATAGGCAAATATGAGCCAACTGGTATGATAACATGCATGTATGTTTCCATGCGCATCAGATAGTTGATGTGAGCTTTGCTACAGCCTACATCTAGACATGATACGGGCCACATGATACGGGCCTTGTTAATTACAGTTTCTGGAACAGGATATCTCGAGCTTGCTATCTACAACCATGTTCGTAAAGAGCATTTGACGAAAATCATAACATAATTAGTTACTATAATAGAACTCAGAGAAATCCTTGAAGGGCTGCAGTTTACCTGATAATAGCAATAACTGCTGAAATCAGCCACTGTTTCCAATTGAGCTTGACTGTAGAAGTGAACTTCCCAACAAACTCAATAATGATAACCTATAAAAAGCAAAGGAAAAGCATGTTCATGGATAGCACACACAAGACCCAAAACCTAGGGCATTGAATAAGTTAAAAAGGTCTTACCTGAAGTACAAGTGTTATTCCAACTATAACAACGAAAAGGTGGTTTTTTGTAATCCCTTTGAAAATATTTAATTCATCTGGCTTCCGGGCATTGAATTCATTGAAGATCTGCAGTTCAGAAAATTACTCACCTTATCATGCTTCGTAGTTATGAACTCTTAACAACCAGATCATATCAACAATGCTAAAATGGAATTTAACTGGAATCATCGTGATTGTTTGTTGCTTCATTTTGTTTAAGAGGAGTTAAAGACTAACCTGACAGAGCACAAATGCATTGAATATCAAGGTATTCTTCACCTTGTTTGCACGCTGAGGGGTTTCATGTTCCAACCCCAGTAAGCTCTTCCCTCGAAAATTAAGGACAAGCAACACGCTCACTTGATATGCTGCCTAAATTTTTAGGAACCACAATTGACAATTACCATTATTGTACTTTATGTGAATGAAAAAACACTAAGCACCAGATAATTTATAGCAATTTAAAATGTTAGCACTGACAAGATATATAGAATAAAACCAAATACTAATGTGTACCTGTATCAGCAGGTTCCTCCACATGATATTTGTAATTAGTGGTTCCCTGAAAAAGAATATACACCATAAAGTAAATCATAGAAAATGCAAACATGATATTTGTAAATAGTGGTTCCCTGAAAAAGAATATACACTATAAGGTAAATCATAGAAAATGCAAACGCACATCTGAATTAGTTTGATAACAGAGAGCCAAAAGGACCATAAAAAGACCAGAACAGAGGCATTTTGCCTGGGAAATATCCTTGTAAAACAAGGGTTAAAACTTCTCATGCTGCTACGAAGGGCGCCACAATTGTTACAGAAGAAACATCTACACTAATATTGAAACAAGTTATCTAGTAACAGAAAGCAACGTGGAGCAGGCTAATAGCTGGATTTTAGGCTGAGCTGGGCAGGTTTCAACTTGCGGTAGGGGGGGAAGCCATAAGTCAGGCTCAAGAATCAAACTAAAAACAAAGCCATCCACATCTCTTAAGAGTCCAGATGAGATGCTGGGTTTCAATTTGTGGTGGGGGGGAGCCACAAGTCAGGTTCAAGAATCAAACTAAAAACAAAGCCATCCACTTCTCTTAAAAGTCCAGATGAGATGCTAGTTGTATACATCCAATATCCACTTCTAAATTTTCCAGATACAAATTTCCTTTCATCAAATTATAACAGAAAGCAGGACACTGTTCTAGCTTAGAACAGCTTGATTTAGTTCTATGATATTTAAAATTTTATACACTGACAAGGTGCAAACCATTTCAACATTTCGTACCTACGACCAACTGGAGGTCTATGCATCAGGTGATCTGTTGGAGGCTCAGTAGCCAGTGCCAATGCTCCAAGAGTATCCATGATAAGGTTAACCCACAGGAGCTGTATTAAAAGATAGAACCAAAACATGAATACAGACTACCTGAAACAATTATCTTTTTTAGTTGTGTAACTAGGAGACTGAAAATACCTGCACTGCATTTAATGGGACATCACCAGAAGAAATTGCAGCCACAACATTTATAATAAGAGCTGCAACATTAACCGTAAGCTGAAACTGGATAAATTTCTGGATATTTGCATATACAGATCTACCCCAACGGACAACCTGCATTAAGGAGACATTAAAAATGATTGAAAATGCACTTACAAAAAGAATGAAACATTAATATCTGAGCTCCTGTGACAGGAAGATAATTTGGAAGAACCTGTGCCCTGCAATAGCATAAAAAAGAAAGAATTCTAATTGAAACTAAAATTAGCAGAAAAAAGTGCCAACCTTCACGACTGAAGCAAAGTTGTCATCCAAAATTATGATATCTGAGCTTTCTTTAGCAACTTCTGTCCCTTGAATACCCATTGAAAGGCCAATGTCTGCCTGAACACAAAAAATGAACAGTAATATTATGATAGCAAGCCAGTAACTTGTGAGAAAAAGATTAATGATCATAACCATTGATACAGAAAACATAACAAGACTAGGGTTCTGCACTATTCAGTAACACAGATTTTAAACCAAACCAATTCAAATTTGTTTTGTTAAAAAACCAAGCAATTGTAATTATTAACCAAAACCACTGTTTTCGAAGGAAAAAAAACAATTGAAATTGTCCCACCAGATCATGAAAGGTGGCTGCATTTTAAGCTAATGGAACCAGTTAGGAGAGATGAATCAAATAAATGATCCTAACATCCAGAAGCATTTTATCAAACACTTGATTGACAGAGATTTCTGAATGTCCACCAAACTTCCTCCAAATGAACAGTGTGACGTACTTCTTTGGATGCATGTAACAATCATCACAACATTAAAAAAAAAAGAGCGTAAAAGAATAAAACAGTTTACCTCATGTAATGCAGGAGCATCATTTGTTCCATCTCCAGTTACAGCAACAACATGTCCCCTCTTTTTCAAAGCTTGCACAAACAAAAGCTTGTCATTTGGAGAAGACCTCCCCATCACCTAAAAAATATTGAATGGAGGATGTTTGTATGAAATTTGATTCTCGAGATATTAGACAATTGGAAAATATAAACACAAAAAACTAATTAAAAAACAGAAGAAATTCATACCGAGATCTTCTCTGCGATTTCCACTCTTTCTGCATCTGAATAGTTACGAAACACTCTTCCTTCAATAACATTAGGCTCCACAGCATCTTCTGCTGAACTCAGTATCCCACATTCCAAGGCAATTGCTTTAGCAGTTTGAGGATTGTCACCAGTTACCATGCGTACCTATGTACAAAAGTTCCTTCTTATTATTTCAATAGCTGGCACAATCAAATATGCATATGTTAAGGAAAATGGGTCCAAGATTCAACACACATCAACTTGAGTCAAGAAAAATGGAACACTAGACTGTCTAATTGCAACTCTCACAGGCATAACCATATAAAGTTCTATTTTGCATGCAATTCCAGAATCTTGATAGTTAAAAATGTCTCCAAGTAATACATTAATAGGGAAAAGTTCTTCTTGACCCCGGTAACATGAACTAGGGAAATAAAGAGTAATCCACATTTCACTCAAACTTCTTGACAACCAAGAATCTTGAGTTCTTGTGTTGTTAATCAGGACCTGTTTCTAGCACTTGAAAAGTACATTTATAAAGACTCTGATTGAGAAAGGGAGAGAACTCACTGGGAAAAGAATTTCCCACGCTTTCATAATCACCTCCCAGAAAAATTCTAAATAAAATTTATGAACAAAATTAATTGTCCTTGACTACGTCTATATATATTAAGACTGGGAGAAATAAAAGCACAATCCATCTTAGGAACCAAAACCTGTTTCAGTGCATTACCCTGAATTTGAGAAAACTCTCAAATATTGATTTGCATTTGACCAACAATATTCCAAATCACCAGCATAAAAGAATGAATTGCATTAACATTCAAAACAGAAACCTAGATAACACTTATTTTCAACACAATCAATCCATCTTTATATTTATGGAACATATTGCAAATCATAAAGAGAGAGACAAACTATTTGAGCATCAAATATCACAATGACTTGACTCTCGAGAAGAGGGGGGAACCAGGACATAGAAGCATTGCAATCCATATGGAGCAAGATATCGAAACCATGAGTTTAGTAATTCCAAACGAAACAGGCACACAAAAATTTAAAAATAAATATATAAATTTTGACCTAAAATATGTGGTCAGAAATTCAAAGGGCAAACTGAATCATTTATATCTGAAATTTGCTTTTTCAAAACAATCATTCAAATAACAATGGACACGAGTTCAAAGTTATTATAAACCAGCATTCAGCATGCTGAAGAATCAATCCAACAGAGTTTTAAAAATATGAAAAACAAATTGGAGAGCAACAAGAGAAATTGCAGTGTCATACAAGAAATAATCGATAACAATTGTCGATCACAGACAGGTTTTCAGCTTACAACATTTGACAAGCAGAAATACCTTCACACCAGCATTTTTGCACAGTTGAACAGCATCTCTCACACCTGGACGACATGGGTCCTGCATAATTTTATATGCAAGTTAGCATGCAAATTTAAATCTTAACAGTCAGAGTGAAATAAAATTCAATTGTATATGCAAATATGACAGCCGAGTGAAACAAAATTTGTTTACATAAATCAACAAAATGAATAAGTTAATTAGTTACATCTCATAATGTCATTAGTTAAATAGCATTGTCGGTGAGATAAAATGAGGATGTCATCATAAACAAGTGGGAATAAAAGATCATCTTGACCATATGGCAGCACATACCTTTATGCCAACAATAGCAAGCAAAACAAGATCATCTTGAGGTAATTCCCATTGAGTTTTCTGTTGTTCATCGGCTGGAACTTTGTCCATGTCATATGTTCTATATGCAATGGCAACACAACGCAAACTACTGGCAGCCATATCTTCAATAGATTTCTTAAAAAACGACACCTGCAATCAACGACCAGTTTCACTAAAACAAATCCTACTACAATGTCAAGATACCATCAACAATAATAGTTGCCTCTTAACATGATCTAAACAAACATCACTGCTTTTTAGATTTAAAGTTGTCTAAATAGAGAGAAGTCTGATGTGAGAGAGAACAGAAAAAAATCACAAGGACAAAACTTATCAGAGAAAGCAATCACTTAAACCAACCTTGTCTTGATCCAATGGCACGATTTTACCACTTGCGTTGATGTATTCCGTACATGAGGCTAATACTATTTCGGCAGCCCCCTTCCAATGTATATGCACTTGAGAGTCAGGCTGTAAAATGAAAAAATTTGTAAACACACATCTAAAAGTAAAATACAACATTTCTAGAAGTTCACAATTTTCAATTTATTTCCGAATTACATATGGACTATATTTCTAGCCTGCATATAAAATAGTGGACCAAGATTTTGAGAGTTTCTGAATTGCTTAGAAGAATAAATTTGACTATGCTAGTTTTATTCCCCAGCCAAAACTCTAGCAAAAGAAAGAATTCTGGGTATTGCTAGTCAGTGATGTTTAAATGAAACAGTTTGTAAACACACATCTAAAAGTAAAATACAACATTTCTAGAAGTTCACAATTTTCAATTTATTTCCATATTACATATGGACTATATTTCTAGCCTGCAAAAAAAATAGTGGACCAAGATTTTGAGAGCTTCTGAATTGCTTAGAAGAAATAATTTCACTATGCTAGTTTTATTCGCCAGCCAAAACTCTAGCAAAAGAAAGAAATCTGAGTATTGCTAGTCAGTGATGTTCAAATGAGTCGAATTACTTCATACCACAAGAACGTTCTGCACATCACGGTTTTAGCAGAATGGTGCGATGGATGAATCATTAAGGCAACTTTTCAATTGCTATTAACATATACATGAGTTGTTACAAAAAAACACTAACAGTGAACTCTTGGGCTTAACATTCTTAGAAATGGAGGATAGTTTCTACTTGGCAAGCAATCAATTTTTCCCAAAATACAATCTCGCAATTAACTTTGTAAATTTTCTTTTTACTAAAGTTTCTATAGCAAATTAACAGTGTAATTATATTACCAGTTGTAGTGCCACGCCGCCTTTTTTCTTCTCAGAGTTGAATGGGAATACATGAATGATACTGGATTCAGATCGAACAGCATCGAAATTCATCCCCAGCTGTAAACAAGGTAAACCCATGATCCGATATAAAAGCTATTACACCTTATAGCAAACGAGATGAAGTTAAGAAAAGTGAGCAAACCAGACCTTGACTGCCCATCCAAGAATGGCCTTTTCTGTTGGTGATCCAGAAATCTCTGGATCTCCACCTCCCTGCCAAAAAGCAGTTACAGCACATCATACAATGCAGAAGATTCTTGATCAGCTGCTCAATTACAGTCTTCATATTTAAGAAAAAAGAGAGAGCAATCCCTTGAACTTACCTCAGGAACAAAAACACTGCCGGTTGTGTTCTGTGCAATGCCTTCCATGAGTAAAAAAGACAAAATAGGAGGCAACTGTGATTTACTGTCTGGAGGATCAATTTTTTGTCCTCCAGAATAAGCTTCTACAATGGTCATCTGTGAATAAAAGAAATGTCTTTGAAAATAATGCGAGAAGAAAGACAATGATTTACTGTCTGGAGGATCAACACTCTTTTCCTCGTGATTTACCTGATTCAAGGTTAAAGTTCCAGTCTTATCACTGCAAATAGTTGTGGCAGAGCCCATAGTTTCACAGGCAGAAAGTCGGCGCACCTGCAATTCAACTTCTATTAAGCCACAGTGTGTCAAGGTTAGAAAAAGCACCAACAATAAAATAGAACATCACATACCAAAGCCTTATCCCTCATCATTTTTCTCATCGAGTAGGCAAGACTGTCATAGAAAAAACAGAAATGTCTATTTTAAGTATAAAAGATTCAATCATAAACCAGCATATGAAAGAAGTCACACCATCTGCCATATAATGGTAAAGTTGGGTATTAATCTGCTACAAAAGGTAGTAATATAGTGTGAGGGTTTTTCTTCCTTTCTTCTTTTTCGAAAAGCACAAAATACATGTGTTAATGAAAGAGGTTAGTAATATGAGCTTTTGATGATCGTTGATGAAAGAAATAATGGCTGATGTTTGGATAAACAATGCTGCCCGAGATATTGGAGTAATTTTCTGAGTAGGGAAACTCACGTTAAAGTAACTGCTAAGGGAAGCCCTTCAGGCACTGCAACTACAACAATGGTAACCTATAATGGTGATGAAGTTAGTAAATCAGAGGCATATAGAAACTAGAGGGAATGTTTGAAGAAAGAAGCTCATACCGCAACAGTGAGAATTTTAATGGCTCCATCTACTGCTGTACTAGCTTTTGTTTTACCCGCTTTAAACTGAGGACTTCCATCAAAATTTTTTGTATGGCCAGTGAAATATCTGTTGGGTCAAATTCACAAATTCAACATACAGATATAAAGAGATGTGAAGAGGACACAGAAACAGATATCACAGTTACCTGACTAAAAGGACTATCAAGACAAGCAAAGCTACTGTAAGCCCCACAATACCAATGAAAGTTGCAACCCCATTCAAGCGCACCTGTAAGCAATCACTAATAATAAATATAATGTATAAGATATAAAACGTTAACACAAAACAATATTGAAAAAAAGACCTGCAAAGGTGTTTCTTCACCAGTGTCTTCTGAAATACTAGCCATGAGCAACCCCCATTCAGTATTAATTCCAACACCGGTTACCTGCAAACAACCAGAAAAAGAAAAAGAAAAGAGACGTAAGCTAGCAAGGTAAATATAAGCCAATAAACCATCAACCCCTCCCATGAAAGTACAGCCTTTGCATCCTTAACTATATTTGTTAGCTGAGAACAAGATTTTCACAATCTCTACAACAAGCAAGAAAAGTTGCATTCCTACTTCAAAGTGAAAGTCTTGAATAGCTTCAGGAACATTACAAAATTGGTTTTAAATAAGAAACCAGGACGATATTACCAATTAACATGAAAAAAAAAGGAACGAAGGAAAAAAAATGCAAAATGAGCATGAGGAAAATCTACATCAATGAAAAAAAAGTCCTCAAAGTATTCCCCAAATTACCAAAGGTCATTCATCACAATGGTGGTTTCCCTTAGGAGGACTGATATCCTCTCATATTCTTTAGGACATGATAATCATGTTGTTTTAATCTATGCCATTCAAATTAAAGAATGGCTAAGATCTTATTAAATGACATTTCAGACAAAAGCAAATCTAAATTTCACAATATTTGCTGCCACCTGTTTTAAATAGATATTCTTCTGTTGGAAGGAAAAAAAAAGGAAACAGATCCTATTCTGTCTAGAGTAGCCTATATACGTCTCTAGTTTGTAGCCATCTTTAATCACTTACAACATCCATTTATTGTTCATGCACAGATGCACAAGCTGGGTCCAGAGTTACTAATTTGAAAGCAGATTTCTTGTTGTACAGTCTCTCTTTTTTAACTTGGTCACTTTTTTCTTTTATAGTTTCTACCATAAGTTTGAAGTGTACAGGTACTTATACAAAATATGCAAATAATAGTGTTAGAATTTGGATAAGAAAAGCTTACCCATTCATTAAATTTGGAAGGCTTAGATTAAAATATAATGCCCTGCAGAATATGAGAGGATCCGAATACCCATGAAACATAAAATGAATGGGGTCTGACATAGGTTAAAAACAAGCCCTTGGTCCCTTAAGGAAAAACAAAAAGGTTGCAGCACATACTATCTGCTTTTACATAGATATTCTTCTGTTGGGAGATAAAAAATGAAACATATCCTATTCTGTCTATAGTAGCCTATATATATCTCTAGTCTATAGCTGTCTTTAATCACTTACAACATCCATTTCTTGTTCATGCACAGATGCACAAGTTGGGTCCAGAGTTACTGATTTGAAAGCAGATTTCGTGTTGTACAGTCTCTTTTTTTTAACTTGTTCACTTTTTTCTTTTATAATTTTCTACCATAAATTTTTAGTGTACAGGTACTTGCACAAAATATGCAAATAATAGTGTTAGAGCTTACCCCTTCATTAAATTTGGAAGGCTTAGATTAAAATATCATGTCCTGCAGAATATGAGAGGATCCGAATACCCATGAAACGTATAATGAATGGGGTCTGACTTAGGTTAAAAACAAGCCCTTGGTCCCTTAAGGAAAAACAAAAAGGTTGCAGCACATACTATCTGCTTTTTCCCTCTCTTTTACTCTTTTTTTTCCTCTTAAATAAATATAAACCAAAAACAATGTTGAGATCTTAGCTGTATCTCTCCACAAGTTGCTTAATGAGCCAAGATGGATTTTTAAAGAAATTCAAAACTATTGTACTTAGCAGAGAAAGAATAAAAATGAGAATGCATAAGCTTTACCAGCATAGTACCACTACCATCCGCAACTTTGCAGCCAGACATTAGAAATGGTTCCCTGGAATTCTTATGAACCTGCAAAGAAAGCAATCATACCTAAATACAAAGTGTGTAATAATGCAATTTCGACATGCTGAAAGATAGGTCCAAGGCTTACAATCTTGCTTTCTCCAGTCATGCTTGATTCATCAATAGCTAGAGAGTGACCAGTAATTAAAATTCCATCAGCAGGTACCTAAAGAAATATGAAGGATGCGGATGAAGTGTAGAAAATGAAATGAAATGAAAAATACCAAAAAATGTGAGGAAAGAGGAGCTTACCTGATCACCAATGTTAAGGGGTATGACATCACCTACAACAATATCATATATAGAAACTTCAATTCTTCTACCTCCTCTGATAACCTACACATGAGCCTTTTAAAGGTAAAGTACAAGACATACAGGTGCCCAAAACTTTAAAAAATGCCATAGTAGAAAAGGCACCTCCAAATGTATGTTTCTCTTCTCCTCGTTTAGATTTTGGAACTGAAGAGATTGTTTGTAGTCACTTATAGCTGAAACAAGAAAACATGGTGAAAGTCAGTATGCTCCGTTCAGTATAGGAATAATGCATAGCAACCGATTCTTGTGGATGCTTAAAGTTCAAACTAATATTAGCAAACACACACAAAAAAAGCAAAAGATTCATATCCATCAAGAATATATACATCATCTTCATCAAGCTAGTCATTAGAAGAAAATTTGCACTGTTCGCAAAACGACCAGAGAGCATAACCAGATTTTCTAAGCATCTTATATGACATTCAGTCATAGTTGGCTGGCCCCTTAACAGGTCTTTCCTATCATACTGGATAACTCATTCAAACATTAAAAAATCCAATGAAGCAAGCAAATCACAGTTGAAGGCTTCTTTGATCTTCCCAAACAAATGAATAAAGACTAACATGATAAATGATAAGTGCAGAACAAGCTGGTAGAGCATAAAAATATTCTGCTAGTACTGAAAAAGTATAGCACTTTATAGCTGCTCAAGAGTTAAAGCGTTATTAACTTATTATACCACATAAGTATTTGAAGACAGGAAATACTAGTGTTATAAGGGAATAACACATGGCATTCACAAATATATATATATATCAATGGAATTAAATGTATCTCCATTTTTTGTTCACTTCCGCATCACTGGTAGTTCTGTTAAATATGCAATATTGTCACTATTTAGCTGCTCTTCTATTTCCAATGTCTGCAGTTAGCAACGGTTTTATGATTACTATTGGAAATGTTTCGTAAATTCAACACACATGCGTTCAGCAACAGATCAATAGAAAGAAATGCAAGGAACACAACACAAACATGTCACAAGGCACCAGGCATCATCATACAAGACCTGCCACAGTTTTAGGACTTTCAGCATAAGACCAAATAGATTTGACTAACTTAACATTAAACTGAATCATATGGGTATTATCCTGAGATTAAAAAAAAAATAATAATAAGCAATGGAGATCCCTAAATTTGCTACTCTATCCAAATATTATTTTTCCCAATTCAAATACATAAAGCACCATACATGTATCTCCATACCTGTCACAACAATGACAAGGATAACTGCAAAGGCAATGCTGGCCCCATCATACCATCCTTCCTTAATACCCTGGAAGAAAAAATCCAAGACACTATGACTAAGTAAACAAAAATTTATTGATAGGATGCAGGTCAAGAAACCATTAGAAACATATAGCACGCAAATTGACATGGAGTTCACATCCAAGAAACTATGTGAACTCAGTGGCAATTTTCCAGTATTTTCATGCACCAATGCCATCTTCATTTTGTGTGCTTATACATTTACATGACAGTACCAGCGTTTATATCTGTGTGGACACATGCACATGATTCTTTTTCTTAATCAACCATCAGTGTTATTTCCCAAAGCAGACCAGATTATTACAACGTATATAATGTAAGCACAAGGAAACCAAAATTTATTCACTTCCAAGAAGCGAGGATCATGTTGTCAGAAGTTGAACAAATCAATTCATTGAAACCTCTGAGTGAAGCATTCTTCTGATTTATACTGTCATCTAATGATGGCACAATCAGTTATGCCCTGCAGAAACTCACCTCTGTCTTTATGCCCAGCACCAAAGAAGCCACTGCAGCTATCATCAATATGATTAAAGTAAGATCTTGCCAAGCTTCCCAAAGGAACATCTACAGAAAGCACCAAATTAAATTTAATGTTTTTTCTTTTTATTTTTTTGGTTCAAAGAAGTAGATGGAGAAACAGGAAGGTAATAAAGAAAAACTAAGCAATGGCACTTGAGTACGAATTTGCAAAAGAAGTTACCCAAAAACTCCTTCCTTTTTTCTGAGGATATGTATTTGATCCAAATGCATTCTTCCGTTTTAGTAAATCAGCATCATCTCCATAAATTCCCTTCTCTGTATTAGTTTTTAAGGCATCTGCAACTCCTTTTACCTGGTGCATATATATAACAAGAAAGGGAATGTAAGATAAGAACAGTAAAACAATACATAAAATCAATGAGAAATACTTGTGGTAGACTTACCCCACCAATTTCCTCCAAAGCATTATGATTATGATCTCTCGTGATTGTAGAAAGTTGATCTTGGCTAATTCCAAAATCACCAACTGGGGGTGGCAGAATGTGTAATTCTGCGGTTCCTGTCAAGCACAAATTCCAGTTGGTTCACATACAACCAGCATGGTACAACATTCAGAACCATGCTACTTGTGACAAGAACACAATTAAAAGCCTGTAGGGCACTGAACATCTCAGACAAAAACAGAAATCATAAAATACCCATTCAACTAACACACCAAAAGATGAACATGAAATCGATCTATTATACACAATACACAATACATAACTTCAAAACTGCTGCAGTACCACTACACCAGAGTAACCTTCAATTAAAATGAGAAACATGGAATACAAATAAAAAATAAATAAGACCAAGAAAAAGGAATGCCTGAGATTTCTAGAAGGATACGATGCCCTCACTTGAACTATTGAGTGAACAAAAAAGAAACATGAGGAAAAAATGAAACAAAGAAATGATTAAAAGACCAAACAGCATATCTGAGATTTTGAACAAAGAAATGATATGCAATACTGCTAAATACAGCAAACGAAAAGGAACGCAACAAATACAAACAGAAGTTAGTGAAAGAGTGATGAAAAAGGAAATTAACAACCACCCTAGTCGAAGTAATTGAAACAAGAACTCAAATAGATAGTGAAAACATATAATGGTAATCATTCATCCATAAGAAAAAAAATCAAACATAACCATCGTTGCAGCCTAATTAAAACATGTCATACTGTTGTTACAAAATCGCAAGCAAGCCGCATTAAGGATAGTAAAGGAGCAAAAAA
>Ga0307518_10001084_pt1 | contig 20436 bp, 18 predicted proteins | sample 25_EM_MG_FD_203889 | JGI IMG/M metagenome (GOLD analysis project Ga0307518, IMG submission 203889) | Populus trichocarpa ectomycorrhiza microbial communities from riparian zone in the Pacific Northwest, United States - 25_EM | ecosystem: Host-associated > Plants > Roots > Unclassified | place...
AGCCCCCTTGCCCCTCTGCTGCACCAATCTCTAGGTGTAGTATTGCTACTTCAGTCCCAGTCACCCCAATCCCCGCTTTGACACTTCCTAGGCTATAGGAAGAGTCCAGACATCTATCCCCTTCGTCTTCTACTGCTCCTGTACCCCAGGAGTATCCTGCATCTCTGTCTGCATCACCCTGTTGGTGTAGATCCCCTCTCCCCCTCCTCAGCACATCCTCTCTGGACACCGCGGAGGCAAACCACCACTCGCACATTTTCGTAGTCCTTTGTTGGTGTTGTGTTTGGGTTATTACTCCGACCCAAATCCACACTTTGACTCACACCGGTTCCCACTGGGCCTGGCCACCGCGTTCTCCTTGTGCTGCCTCTTCTTCGTCCCCTGCCTTCTGCTTTCCGGTCGCCTCCTCACACACTTTCTTCTCCACATACACCTGCTCCCTTTCTGCTTGGAGCTGGGCGATCTCTTCCCACTTCCTCTGCTCCACGTCTTCCTTGGCCTTTTGCTGAGCCGCCACCCAGGCTCTTTTCTCTGCCGCCTCATGCACACGTTCCTCCGCCGCCTTGCGCTTGTCTTCCGCCATAAGCCGGGCCTTCTCGGCGAGAATCCTCTCCCACTCTGCCAGAAGCCAGGCCCTCTTCGCCTCCTCTTGCTCCTTGCACTCGGCCTCCTCACGTTCCCGGCACGCCTTCTCCTCTTGCCTCGCCTGCTTGTGTCGATGGCGCTCTTCTGCCCTCGCCCGGGCCATGTTGACGTCGTCATCATCGTCCGATTGCAGCTCTGGTGTTTTGGCCTTCGTCCAGTCTTGCTGACCAGGCACGATGGGGATAGAGGGGGTGGGTTGTTTGGATGTGGCAGACATGATGGGTGTGTTGGAGATAGAAGTTTGGCGATCGAAATGTACATATACATGCCTGCCACATGAGGCAAGTAGTATTTAGTTGAGACGCTTACTTGTAGACTGGTTAGCATAGAACTTGAGTCGTTCGCTCGTCATCCCCGTGCACAGTAAAACTCCTACAGGGTGTTTTTTTTTTTTTAAATTGCTGAGAACAAAATCCATCAATTCACTTATAAGAACAAATTCAAACTCAGACAAAGGGTGTGGACTCACCATTGTTCTTAGCCGGCCTCATGCTTGCCTCATGGCGCCTCATGGGTTCGGCCCCTAAGTGGGGGATACTGTCATGACCATGCCCAGTTCCAGTTGCTCGCCCAGTTACTCCGGTTTCGTCGCAGCTCTACAGCTCGATCCCAGCCCTTGTGCTTCATCCCTGGTCCCGGACTAGGCTCACACACATAGTATCTGTTAAGTCAGTACTCAACCCTAGTTGTCTCTCCAATCCAGTTTAGTTCCACTTACCACATTGTTCCTACACTCGCTCCGTTGTCCCTGTATGCTTCCAGTTCCCTGTGTTTGCTTCGAGCCAGACTCCCTGGTTATTTTACTGACCTATTCCTTTTACTCTTGTGCCCTTGTTCCAGTTTCTGGTTATTTACTTGTCACTGTATATACTCAGGATACTTCCGTCTCCGTATATAAAGTCCTGTACTCGGTCCTGTATCTTTAGTCTGAAATCAACTAAGTCACCCACTCCATATCTCTTGTCCCTGCTCTCTTGTCTTGACCGGAATCCATGCAAGGGGTCAACGCTTTACTTCTGTCGTTGTACCCAATCGGTCTACTCTGCCCCCTGAGCAATTCCCAGCCTAGGCCAACCCCTGCCTCCCTCCTGTTCGAGTTCTTAACCAGATTTCATCCAGACTTTGTCCGGAGTGGACCCAGATTTGACAGCATCAGAGAACATGATAAAGGTCTCAGGTTGCAAGGGGTCAGGGGAATAGGTGATGGAGTAGTTGAGAGTACCCTTAATATAGCACAGGAGGTGTTTGACAGCAAGCCAGTGGGTCCAGCCAGGATTGGAGTTGAATCTGGCCAATACTCCAACAGTATATGTGATATGTGGATGAGTAGTGGTAGCAAGGTACATCAGAGCACCAACAGCAGAGAGATAAGGAGTCTGATGATGGTTTCAGCTTCCTGAGCATTCTAGGGGCTCTGAGTGCAAGAGAGGCAAAGTCCAGGGCTCCCTAGGCGATGAGCACTCTCATTTTGCATCTTCTCTACTGCTCTTCCAGTCCTCAAAGAAGGATAGGCTCAAGGAAGCCTTCCTAGCAGAGGAATTGCAGTGTATGCAGTGTCCTGAGTCAACTACTGCATCTGAGGCTGTCCTGTTCATGTCTGGCAGCACCTGCAAGTGTCCACCCTCTGTTTCCTGCACTTTCTGTGAGTACTTGAACCACTGTGTCCATAAGTGCCAGAATCTGGTCAAGGCTACTTGTCAGGTCCAGTTCTACTCCGGTAGAGGCTCCGGTCAAGTCTGGACAAAAGCGAATGAGAGGGAAGGTTAGAGGTTTGGACAGAGGTTAGCCCAGGCTGGAGTTGCAACCGATTGGATTCAACGACAAGGACAATGAGCATTGATCCCTTGTATAGGTTCCAGTCAGATGAAGACAGACACAGACAGAGGAACAGGAGTAGTGACTTAGATGATTTCAGACTGAAGTATACCAGATAAACTAGAAGGTACTTATACTAAGAAGAAACTAGGGTTGAGTACATACAGTGACAAGTAAACAACCTAATAGCAGACAAGGGATGACCAGAGTTAGGACTAGGTCTGGTCTGGTGAAAATGCTATAAGGTATAGGGTATATCAAGTTCATGGAGAACTCATGTCAAGGCAGGGTAAACAGTGAGGTGTGGTAACAAGCGAATAGAGTATAGACCAAGGGTCATACTTAACAGGAGGTTATCTGTGCAAGCACAACTGGAGGAAGTGATGAGCAACCAGAGTTGGGCTAGAGTGCTACGATGCAACCGGAGTGACCAGATAAGACCTGGAGTTGGACATGGTCATAACACTACTACCTTGCTCAGAAGTCTAAGCGCACTAAGTAGGGTGGTAATGCCACAAATCAGGCCTCTGATGCCTCTAGCCCTTCCCAGGTCATGGAGTTCACTGGAAATGCAAGTCTTCATTCCTTTGACCCCTCCTCCCCTCTATCCCCTCCAACACAATGCTGACATCCATTGGAATGCAGACACTGGGGCCACTGCTCATATGACCCCCCATCGCCACTGGATCTGCAATTATACTCCAAAATGTGCCCTTGTGAAGTTGGCAGACAACAAGGTCATCTATTCAGCTAGGGTAGGGTCTGTAGTCTTTCAACCAGCTATTGGAGGGAGATGTCAAGTCCGGGTCTACTCTGGTAGGGGTCCAGTCAAGTTCGGATGGAAATGAATGAAGGGGAAGGGTAGAGGCTGGACAAGGGTTTAGTCTGGCCAGAGTTGGGACCGATTGGATTCAATGACAAGGGGATCGAGCATTGATCCCTTGTGTAGGTTCTGGTCAGGCAGAGACAGAGGCAGAGACAGACAGAATAGGAGTAGAGACTAAGTTGATTTCAGACTGAGGTATACAGGACGGAGTACAGGGTACTTATACTATGGAGAACTAGGGTTGAGTATTTATGGTGACAAGTAAACATCTTAATGGGCGGACAAGGAACGACCAGAGTTGGGACTAGGTCAGGTCCAATGAAAATAAGTAAGGTCCAGAGAAAATGCTACAAGGTAGAAGATATAAACAGAGCATGGAGAACTCACAGTACAACAGGGTAGGCGGAGAAGTGTGGTAATGACTGGATTGAGACTAACGCAAAGGGTCGCACCTAGCAGAAGGGTATGTGCACGTCTGGGACTGGAGTGATGCATAGAGGTCTGGAGTTGAGCTGTAGTGCTGCAATGTGACCAGAGTAACATAATTGTCTGGAGTTGGACATGGTCTTGACAGGAGAAAGCAGTGTTCTGTGGAGTTTACCAATGTCCTACATGTCCCTGATCTCAGTAATAATTTGTTCTCTGTGCTATACTTGTATCAAAGTAAGGACTTCCTTGTGAGAATTAATGCAATGCAGATGGCCTTCAGATGTCATCCTGGACCTGTACTCTTGGTGGCAAACATAGGGACAAACAACTGCACTTTTCTGGACAGTGTCATATCCATACTTTTCCCAGTCACAACTCTGGTCTAACCCTAGCCCACCTGACCTTTCCTTAGGTATTGTCAAGTCCAGGTCTACTCCGGTAGGGGGTCCGGTCAAGTCTGGACAAAGATGGACAAAGAACAAGGGCAGGGGGCTGGACAAGAGGTTAGTCCAGCCGGAGTTGGTGACCACTTGGATTCAATGACTAAGGACAATGAGTGTTGATCCCTTGTGTAGGTTCCGGTCAAGAGGAGATGGAGATGGACAGGAACTGGAGTAGATGACTATGGTTGATTTCAGACTGAGGTATACAGAATAAACTACAGAGTACTTATACTAAGTAAGAACTAGGGACGAGTATTTACGGTGACAAGTAAACAGCCTTAAAGGCAGACAAGGAACGACCAGAGTAAGGACTAGGTCAGGTCCAGGTAAAATAAAGTCAGGTCTGGTGAAAATGATACAAGGCAAAGGATATAACAGGCACATGGAGAACTCACATCAAGGCAGGGTAGATGGTGAGGTGTAGTAAGGACTGAGTAGGGATTAGACCAAGGGTCGTACTTAACGGAAGTATATCTGCATGACCATGACTGGAGTAACTGTGAGCGACCAGAGTTGGGCTAGAGTACTGCAATGCGACCGGAGTGACCGGATAAGATCTGGAGTTGGACATGATTATAACAGGTACAGATGCAACTCTGGATCTAGTCTGGCCATCTCCAGCCCTATAGCTGCACTCCAGCTCAACTCCAGTCACTACATCCATCTCCACCTCAGGACTAACCCCTGTCTTTCTCTAGACAGATCTGTGGTCTAACTCTACCTTGTTGGACCTGTACCTACCACTAGTTGCTACTCCAGTCTCAGTCCAGCCACTCCCTTCATCTTGTCTGCAACATAGCCCAACTCCGGATGGTACATCCAACTCCAGCTCAGGTCTGCTCCTGCTTCTGCTCTGCTTCCTCTGTCAGGTCCACCAATGGCTTAGGACATTTCCATGTCCAATTCCAGACCTTCCTCTGGCCACTCTGCCCTTCCTCCACCTGTATACTCCCTCTGCTCATACACTCCCTCTACTCTTGCACTTCCTCTGGTCCTACTTTCTCTGGTCCTGGACATCGCTCCAGACTTAACATTAGTTAAGTCCACCTCCGACCCTTACTTGTCCTATTCCAACTTAGTTCCCTTTACCTACTTGTCCCTGCATCTGCTCCGTTGTCCCTGTAAAACTAGTTCTCCGTTTCTGCTTCTGCTCCGATTTATTTTCCTGCCCCTGCTTTATTTTCCTGTACCTGGATTATTTTCCTGTCCACTTCCGCTCTGTCCCTTGTCTTGACATTAGGGTGTTTACTTGTCACCATATATACTCACCTCTAGTCTCATTACTATATAAACTACTATACTCCAGCCTAGTAGTTTCCTTAGATCAAATCTCAACTAAGATACTCCTCACCTCTGTACTACCCCATGCTCTCCTAATCTCATCTTGTTCTCCTGAACTCTGGCCAACTCCAGCCTCTGTCCTATCTCATCCCCTTGGTCCTATGTCTGCTCCTAGCAAGTCTCCTACTCGCACAAGGGAAAAAGCCACCTTTGTCCCAGACTCGATGCTAGACCCCTTAGGGCTTATCCCACCTCTGGGATGTCCTTTGCTCTGATCAAGCTGCACTCAACTCTGGACTACTTTCCTGCTGTCCAGACTTACTCTGCATGACCTGAACTTACTCTCTGTGCTCTCCTAGTGCCCAAACTTCATTCATATGACCTGGACTTGACTCTCCACACTAACTAGCACCTACTAGTGTTTGGACTTACCTCCTCATTAGTCCCCTGCAACCCTGGACCTTCTAGTAAGATCATTGAGGAGAACCAATCCTGACAGACAGAGAAACTGCCCCACTGGTTGAATTTGCATTTGCAGCTACCACTACTCCTCTAGATCTCGACTTGTGGCATAGGAGGCTGGCCCACCACCACCTGGCTGGTGTGAAGGCCCTGTTCATCACAATCTGGTCACTGGGATGGCCATAGACTCAAAGACTGCCCCTAATCCCATCTGTGAACCCTGCCTGGCTGGTAAGATGCATGTCAACCCCTTCTCTAGCTCCTCATGGCCACAAGAGGTGACCTCTGGAGTCTCACATGGAGAAGTGCATTATTCTAGGCTATTCTGATGGTTACAAAGGCTGGAAGTTCTATAATCCCACCTCTAAGCATACTCTGATCTCTGAAAGGGCTGATTTTAATGAAAGGTACTTCCCAATGTCTAAAAGATCATCCTTACCCTCCCAGCCTCCACCTACTGCCTCTACTACTGTCCCAACTTCACACCCTGTTGAATACTACAACCCTGGTGTGACTCACCTATACCTGCTAATCCCTGGATCCAATTATCTCAAAGTCTTTGCTCCTACTGTTCACCTTTCCTCCATCCAAGTCATCCTTGCCCTAGCTGCACTTCAGGACCTCCATTTGTACTCCCTAGACATCTCTTATGCCTACCTCAATGGGGAAATGGACTGTGAGGTCTATATGGTGCAACCAGAAGGATTTATGGAGGGAGATCTCAAGGCCAAGGTGTGTCTGCTCCAGAAAGCTATCTATGGCAGCAAACAGGGTGGAAACTGCTGGAACAAGACAATGTGCTCTGTGCTTGAGTCTCTTGACTTCAGCCAGACCTACTCCAATGCCAGCATCTATATCTACTCCAAGGACAATGTTACCATCATTCTCCCTGTCTTTGTATTGAATATGATGCTAGCCTCAAATCCCTACCACTCAACAGGCTGGTGATCTGCTCACTAAACCATTGACTACACCCAAGATGAGGGAGTTCTGTCAGATGCTAGGACTTGGTAGATCTGGGGGGAGTTAGTGATTTGCAGAGATGCACAATCAGGGGGGAGTGTTAATATTTGGTGTTTGTGCACCTCTTGTTGTGTTGTGTGGCACATTTGCAGTGATAACTTCAGCTGTTTCCTTTCCAGGTTGATCAGGTGATCAGTGGCTTTTGTATTACTGTTTTTCTGTGTTTGCTTTGTTTGTATACTTAAACCTTTTGTGCCTAGAGTGCTTTCTCTTCAGTCTCTCATACTGTGTCACGACCATGACATCCGATCACCCTGTACCCTATTGTCTGATCACACCCACGCGTTCGCCGTCCGTTTATTGTATGTACTCCCTTTTCCATTTCTCTCTATCTGTCTTGTAGCGCCACCGATCGGTGAGTGCGTTGTCCGATCTGTCTCTCTGTTTGATTACCTAATATGTTTCCTTTCTTGTTTCCAGTTACTATATGTTCCTGTCCTATTCCATTACTAATACAATACTCATCAGTAATCTGGTTATCGCACTTACCGCACTTACTCAGCGTGCAGTGTGACTGCGCTCGTTGTTCATTGGTAATCCCGACTTCCCGTACATCGCTTCATCCGTTCTACTTAGTATAAATACCTAGATACTTGGTCTGTTGTAGTTGCAGTTCGAATATCAAATAAAATACTTCTCCTCTGTTCTCCTTTTGCACTCTTCGTCTCAGTCCTTGTGCAAGCACCGCTGACCGTTTACCCTTGGACACTCCATATAAATGCTCAGTTGGCCTTCCTATCACTCAGGAAGTGCAACTATGCTACATAGCATCTTGGTCTTACTGCTAGGCCAACCCCTGGCCCCCAGGCCCCTCGTAGAGATCAGGTCGGTGAAGAACTGGTCTTGATACACTGGGCACAAGGTTTGTATTCTGTAGCTCTCCTCTTAATTTAGTCTCTGACACTGAGCACAAGTGTGCTCTTTTGTGGATTCTTTGAACATCTGCTTACCAGTTTGCAGACTTCTTCAAATTACCCTTTTGTCATGCAATATGGCCAAAGAATGTGAAGGCACATTCCACATTGTCAGTGGGGTGTTCATAGTATGTTAAGTGATATGGTGGAGTTATCTTTGGTGAAATTTAATGCATTCTGCAGGGTTATGGTGTTCAAGCCAAAACTTGCTGGAAGTGCACAAAGTGCTGCTGAGTTGCTCAAATAAGTTCCAGACTAGAGTCCAGTGTGAGTAACTGAAAATATAGACAGTTGTAGAGAGGTATACAGCACCTGGAGTCCAGTGTGAGTAGAGTTTTAAAGTCCAGTCCAGTCTGGTTCTTTTGCCTTTTTTGGAAGTGGACCAGACTGGACTGCTTTGAGAAGCCTTGGAATGGTTCATGAACTGCTTAAAGACAGGTCCAAAGCAGTTGCAACCGGTTTTTCAAAAAAACTGGTCCAAACCACTAAAAAAACTGGGTTTTTTGCATTTTATTGATGTTTTTCACATCAAAGGTGTGTCAGATAGCATCTAAATACTATGTATACACTGTAGGAATTATGTACAAGTCATTACATATTTATTTGTGCCATACTTCATCCAAAAAGATCAATTTTACACCCCTTAAGACCCACTGCAGGCCAAAATTAGCCTGTAATATAGGGGTTTTTATACCATATATGTATTGCTTACATAATGCAGTTGCAACTGGTCTTTTTCATCATTCTCAAAAGTATGCAACTGGCAACTGCAGTCTGCGGTCCTATAGACTGGACTTTAAAACTCTAAGTGTGAGTAACTGAAGAGGAGAAACACTGGACTCTACAGGGTATGTGCGCTTCTGGGTAAACAAATGTAAACAACAAGTCAAGGAAACAAGTCAAGAGTGCATCTAGTGCTACAATGCAGCTATAAAGCTAAAACTAGTTGGTAGTACATTGCTTATTTGCTCTGACACATCTCTTACTTGCTCTGACACATCTCCTATCAACTTCAACATATCTTCTACCAACAATGTTTCTCCTCTGAACTCTTACTTTGTTCCTTCAGTCTCTAGGTAACATATCCTGTTTCCTTCCTGTCATCTACTTATCACCCTGTTGCTACTTACTCCTTCCATGTGTTTCCTCTTCTCATGTGTTTCTCCTACTCCACCTTTTATGTGTCTTGTGTTTATCACAAGGATTCTGTCCTTTCAGTTAGTATATAAGTCTCTGTGTATTTTCTCATACCTAAGTAGAAATATCAACAAAGCCCCATTCTCATCTTGCTTCTGTCTGACTCTAAGTTACTCCTCTGACTCAACTCCTACTCCTACTCCTACTTCTTTGTTCTCCTCTTCCATTGTAACTCTGCTCCTCTAAAATATGAGGGCTGAGCCTGTCCAAGGGTGTAGCACATAAGCTGAAGCCAACACCCTCACCCCCTACATTTTCCTTCCTCTTCCCTCAGGTGCTGAACTCCTCCCCTGTAGGACTTGTTCTCCTCCACGTTGGACTTGTGTCTCCTCCTTTCAGAGTTGTACCTCCTCCTGCACCTGTTGTTGTAATAATAGACCTTATAGTATGAATAGTACCAATGACACTTACACAAACTTCAGCAACTACCAGTCAACATTTTTGACCAAAATCTTGACAATTACCAGGCGGCCAACCACCTACATTACACCTAGTGCTTAATAAGCATTACCTGGGGGATCAAAGAGGTATACCAGGTATTTTTATGGGGGTCATTAGACTTGAGTGGCACAAACAGCCACTATTTTCAAAAATGGAAATAGGAGTCAGAGTCATAGCCACAAGTCAGGGGAATCCAAAAATAGTCCTAAATTAGAAGTAGACCCTATCACAGGGGGTCATTAGACCAGACTGGCAAATATAGCCACAATTTCCAAAAAGGAAATAGGGATCAAAGTCATAGCCACTGATCAGGTGTAACGGTCTAACTTTTTATCTTATCTAATCTGTGATTAGATGACATCTTATCTTATCATAGTGTAGTATCTTATCTAGTGCATCTTATCTGTAGACCTGTCTGGACCACAGCCTCGTGCTGTGCATGCTGTATCCCTTGATGTCATTAGCATAGCCCTACTGAAGGATGGCAGCTGTACTCACTGCCTTGTACAGCATACAGCCTCATGGATAGCCTCGCACAGGACATGTGTAGTGTAGTATATATACTGCTGCAATCCAGCACCCGGAGGCTCTCCATTCGAGCTCTCTTTGGGTGTTTGCTCTAAGATGCTCAATCCTATTCCTCCTCAGAAGTTCCTTGTGTGGTAGTCCTTTGGGTGTTTGCCCTTAGGGTTGTCTCATCAGGGGAATCCATATATGGTCTTACCTAAGCAATTCATTAGGATTTGATGGAGCTACAGGGAAAATAATTTTTAAACATGATGCAAAAGGAATAATAGCCCCTATCCAGACTAGCAAAATTGTGTAGCATTTATTAGAAAATGTGGTAGCATTCATTAGCACATGTCCAAACACAATTACATTAGTTTTGGAACCAGACATTTTGGGGGGAATTCAGAGATTCCCTTTTGAGGGCAAAGGTTGTGAAAGCCAAAGATTTCTGAATCCCAGAATGTTTGGTGACTTTCAGGGCAGGTTGAGGGGATTGGATCACACAACATGACAGCATGTCCAACATCATAAATATTGTTGATATTGAGTGTTTGTGCACTCTTGCTGTGCTTATGGATGCCTTTTGTAGTGATTACTTCAGCTCCTTTCTTTCATGGTTCATCACATGATTTGTGGCTTGTGTTTTCTTTTGTTTCTCTTTGTTTGCTTTGTTTGTAGAAATTGTCAGAACCGGTTCCTCCAATGAACCCTGACATGAGCAGAGATAAGTGCAGAGGGTTGTCAATGACAGGTGGAGGAGATGCGGAGGAGTTGAGGACTTTGGCTTCAGCGTATGTGCTGCACCCTTGCGATACCTGTGTCCTCATATTTTGGAGGACTGAGAGACAGGGAGACGGAGGTCTGATGAAGGTTGGAGTTTGCCAGAAGGCAGAGGAGACAGAGGAGACAGAGGGGAGTTCACAGGAAGTATTCAAGATGATATTTGAACTGAGGGACAATCCCCTCAGCGTGCGGAGTACTTATACTTTACATCGAATATGTATAGTAACTGAGAAGTGGAGGAGAGACATAGCAGAGATGTAGCTAAGAGTCTGCAGATGACAAATGGATGAGTAACATACACAGAACAGAGATCAGTGATAAGCACAACAGATCAAAAGGTTAATGGGACACAGCTATGAATAATCAGATCTAATCTAAAATGGGAACAAGGGAAGCAGGAACAGAAGCGGAACAGAAGCATTCAATATCCGGAGGCATAAGCATGGAACTATATACTAAAAGGAGACAGAGCATCAATTGTTGGAGCAGAGATGGATACGTAGCATCGGAGGTGTCCAATCACGATCAGACTTGAGTCTATTACAGACTAGAGGCCTTGCGGAGTCACAAGGTGTCACGCAGTCATGACAGAAATGAAATTTTCATGCCCAGAATCCTTTCTCATCAGTCTCTAACACTGGGCACAAGTGCTTCATTGTGGTTTATCTTAACAGGTTATGAGCCCTGCACTCCAGGAACTTTAGGACTACTCTTTGGACCACCCTCCTGCTCTTGCACGATTTTTTACTCCTGCTACATTGATTTCCACTCTGTCTCTCTTTGTTCCACACCCAGAACTCACTCTTCAGTCCTTCCATCACATCCTCAGCACTTCCTGTCCTCATGGCCGATGACTCTACCAGTTCTTCGACCCCTACCTTCGAGAAACTCTCCTCCTCCAACTACTCAACCTGGAAGGGGGAAATGAATGCCTTCCTTTGTACCAAGGGCCTCTGGACTGTTGTCAGTGGTGCTGAAAAGTGCCCTGATGATTCCCATGCTGATCTCCATGCCAAGTGGGACCTTAGAGCTGAAGACTCTTCCTTAGGAGCCTGGGATTCCTTGTGCTTTGGATCATCATCCTGCACTTGGGATGTGGATAGCCATAGTCATGTTCCACATTGTCATCACTGTCAATATCATCAGGGGGACTCCCTGTTTGATTGGTGGTAGGTATTGGATTTGCCCTTTCAAAAGGGTTCTCAAGAGGTTCGTGCCAGTTTTTGAGGCAGCGAGGGAAATGATGCTCATCAAATACGGCATGAGCAGTGGTAAACACTGCATTGGTGGAGCACATAAACAAAAAGTTGTGCTCATTGCCAGGGGCAACACCAATATATGTCATTAGCTCTGACTTGGGAGCCATCTTATTTGCTCTAGCCAAGGCTGGGAGGTAGACAAAGGCTCCACAGCCAGACACACAAAGGTGGTTGATGTTAGGCATCTCCCCTTTAAGCATTTCATGGGGGGTGCACCATTGCAGGTGAGCTACTGGAGTATGGCTGTAAATGTGGGTTGTGTGAGTGAACACAAATTCCCACCAGGAGTCAGGAATGTAGGCTTGATGATGCATAGACTCAGCTTTGTCCATGAGAGTGCACTCTAAACGCTCGGTGTGGCCATTCTGCATGGGGGTTCTTGGAGCACACACTCCGCTGGCATCAGACATTCAGCCAATAATGTGCACATTATGTTGGATGTGCACCATTTCAAGGAAATCTTTGGCTGCTGTAATTGCTGCAACTTTGTTTACTCAGAAGTGCACATACCCTGTAGAGTCCAGTGTTTCTGCTCTTCAGTTACTGACACTGGACTCTAGGTGCTGTATACCTTGTTGTCCATGTATGTTGCTACATGGGTTTTGGACTCACATCCAGACAGGGACTCCAGTCAAGGAATGTGTCTCAGAGGGTAAATTTGTGGATATCACAGAGACTATGCCCATGATGGGCTTGTTTGCCTATGTCAAGATAATCTGGACAGTGAATTCAGGTGCCAATAAGGAACATGAAGGGGACAACCTGTAAAGATATATGGTACCCATGCAATTTGTGAGTGCAGCTGATTAGTAATCACAACATGAACATGTTCAAATTTCTTTTCCAGTCCCCATTCCCACCATGCTGCCTCATGCTACTCACATGACAATAATGGCTACAGCCTACTACCTGCACAACAAGAACAGCCAAACCACCTGAACACAATGACAAGAACAGCCACCACCACCATATCATCACAAAGGGTGAGTATCATCAATGTTGTACACATAGCCCTCACTCAGTTCATCCCTAGAAACTCCCTTGCCAACATACTCTATGTCATCACCTGCCTCATCTGCATCAGCCCCCCACACCAGCTGGCATCAAGGACCTTTTGGCCAAGATCATGACAACCAGCTCTTAGTTAACTAGTAACAACTGGCCTTCCAGCAGTAATCATTGCAGTGATTTGTGAGGTGAACTGGCGCAGCTCAACACTAGACAAGAGTTACAAAAGACTACATGGGTCAGTATCAAAGTAAATGAGTGTGTAGAGTAGTCTTACCTCAGTACTTCTGTGCAAACAGAGACTGAGGTATGAAATGAAAGAAAACATCCTATAAAGAATGACCATGATTATGTAAGGAATGCTCGGTGTGTCCATACTAAGTATAAAGGAAAATGGTACTGTAGGGACTGGGAATCTTAACACAGTGAGCTTCCATAATCTTATTTTCCAGCTGTCATGATTCACACCATGTCTGTCCATGTATCTGACATCCCTTGTGCCCTCCACATGATGAAGATGTTGATGGCCCCACCAGCCAGGCAATGACAACTTAACAGCCCTACCCACCACCAGCATGGCAACTATGGTTCCTCCAGCACCAGCACTGCCACCACCCCTGTTGACAAATGTCAACAGCCCCACCATCAGCATGACAACAATCACTATTCCACTAGCTACCTAGGTGTCTTCCTCACCACCATGTTTAAGGCAGTCCATGTTTAGATAGTTGGGTCTCACAGGTATCCATATCAACACATGATTTTTCAACAAAAAACATTGAAAATGCATTCTCCATGTTTTGGCCATAAACATGTTGAGTTTAAAAAAAAATGATTTGTGCAATAAAATGATGTTATGCATGTAATGTTTATGGCCAGAACAAGGGATGTTTATCTAGAGTAGCATTTATTAGGATATACCTTGTAATTATAGGTTTTTTTTATTGAGTATATAATGTATGTGATTCACAATATTTTTTCACAGAACATTATGGTTTTTAGTCCCTAAATACAAGAAAAGTTATATTGTGTTCTCTTCATTTTGTTTTGCAAAGGATAGGCAGAAGAAAAAGATTAAATTTTTTACTGCCCTGATATAAGAAATAGTCTCAAACCATGTCTTGAGATAAAAATGACAAAGATTATGCTGTATAATATTTGTCTTTTGTGTTAAACAAAATTGCAAATAAAAGAGTATCTCTTTCTTCTATTTTTTTTACAATGTTTTGTCATGAAACATTGAGAAATGCTTGCAGTGGAGGACACTCTTCTACCTACTTAAAGGGGTCCTTCTTGATGTTGTAAAAACAATGGGGCAATGGTCTAGCAAATCATTCACCTTATACCTCAGACACTATGCACTCATTTTAGCACCATTCCTCCAAAGCCAAGTCATCCTGGACAATTTGTGACAGTACATTCTTCCCCCTGTAAGATAAGCCATCAGTCCAGAGTGACTACATGCCCCTACTATCAGGGTTTTCAAGCTCACTGTGAAGCATTGCCTACTCCTACTTTACATGGGATCACAGCTCACTCTTCCCAACAGGTTTGGGTCCAGTTTAGCACCAGAAAAACCTTCAGATTTTCACTCAAGTCCCAAAGTAGTTCACACTTCCATACACATTACATTCTCTCATATACACATGTTATCCCAGGTCATTAGTATCCCACAATCTATCACCACCCAAGTATCATTGCCAGGTTCTGAAGCTCAAAATGCATAGACTAATCACTTGTCCAGCCTCTGCCCTCCTTCTTCATCCACTTTCATCTGGACTTGACTGGACCCCTTCCAGAGTAGACCAGACTTGACAGATATTTCCCAATGTAGTCTTGTTTTTTTGTCCTTGTTGTGTAAATATTCACTGGGATTTGTGATCAAGGCCTCTAAGAAGTGGGATGGTAATTTTCCCACTGCTTCTTGACAGAACAATGTATGTGTTGAAGGTAGAGTTTTAAAGTCCAGTGTGGTTTGGTTTTTTGCCCTTCTTTGGAGGCAATTGGACCACAACCAGTTGCAGAGCTTTCAGATTTTAGGACTGCAACTGAACCAATAGAAACTGGTTGTGTACAGTTGCATGGAGCAGTTGCAACCAGTTTTTCATAATCTTTCATAATATCTGTACTTATGACTCAAAAACATGCAAATTGACATGGTGCTCATTTTGTGCATTTTTGACTATTTAGACCATGTATTATCAATAATATCAATAACTGAGCTTTCAAACCATCAGAAATTCACAAAATGAGCAACCTGTCAATTTGCACATTGTGTGCTTTTGACTATTTATTTAGACCATGTGTTAATGAATAATATTGATAACTGGGCTTTTAAACTATCAAAAATGCACATTTTGACAGGTTGCACATTTTGCACATTTTTGAGTATTTAGATCATGAATTATTTATAACATAGCTATTTAATCATCAAAATATACAAACCAAGCACCTTTTGAGCATGATGCCCCTGTACTTTGGTCTTTCACAAAAAACTGGTTGCAACTGGTTTTTTGATCTTGGGTCAAGCTATGGCAACCACAACTGCACTGATTGCCCAACCCCCAGACTGGCAACCACAGTCCTGTTGCAACTGGTACCAGTCCAGTTCAGTTGCCAGTTTTTTTATTGGTTCACAACCAGACTTTAAAACACTAGTTGAAGGGTGTGAGCTGTCCCATACAACATTCCAATGTCTGCCCTTGTGATCAGTAGACAACATTAAGTAACCAGGGGTTCACAATTTTGATAGTCAACACTACACAATATTAGCTAATCAGGGTTCTGCAATTTTGGTAGTCAACACCACACAATATCAGCTAATCAGGGGTCAAATTTTGGATGACGAATATTGGACTATATATAAATAGGGGCTATTTGTACATGTTATTTTTCTGCTTTGTTGTCTTACTACAAGTTATAGCCATTAATTATACAAATCCAGTAGCAATCTTGTCAGAACTGGTTCCTCCAATGAACTCCAATGTGAGTGGAGATAAGTACAAAGGGATGTTGATGACAGGCAGAGGTGATGTGGAGGTGTTGAGGACTTGGCTTCAGTGTATGTGCTATGCCCTTGCAATACCTGTGTCCTTGTATTTCTGTAACAGATCAATTTTTTATCTTATCTTACCTTAGTATACAGCCATATCTTATCTACCTAGTCTAGACCTGTGCCTCATGCTGTACATGCTGCCTTCCTTGATGTCATCCCACATAGCCTTAGCCCCACTATGACATCACTAACATAGCATTGCACAGTATGTAGCCTCATGGATAGCCTTGTGTAGCCCTCGTGTGTAGTAGTATATATACAGTGCAATCCAGCACCCAGAGGCTTTCCATTTGAGCTCATCTTGGGTTATTGCTCTAGTGCTTGCATCCTTTCCTCGTCAGAGTCTCTTGGTAGTAGGGTCCTTGGTGTCTTCACCTAGGGTCATCTCAATTTCGGAGGACAAAGGGACAGAGAGACAGGTCTAACAAAGGTCAGAGTTTTCCAGAAGGCAGAGGAGACGGAGGGGGACAGAGGTGAGTTAAGTATTTAAGCTGATATTTGAACTGAGGGACAATCCCCTCAGCATGTGGAGTACTTATACTTTACATCAATGTACAGTAACTGAGAAATGGAGGAGAGACATAGCTAAGAGTCTGCGGATGACAAACAGATGAGTAACATACATGGAATGGAGATCAGTGATAGGAATGATGGATCAAAAGGTTAATGGAGCACAGCTATGAATCATCAGATCTAATCTAAAATGGGGACAAAGGAAAAAGGAACAGAATGGGAACAGGGACATACAATAACTGGAGGCATAAGTGCAGAACTATATACTAAAAGGAGACAAAGCATCAATTGTTGGAGCTGAGATGGATACATAGTATTGGAGGTGTCCAATCATCAGACTTGAGCCTACAACAGACTATGGGCCTTGCAGAGTTCAAAGGTATCACACAGTCATGACAAATCTTACCTAAGCAATTGGTGAAGATTTACTAGTGTTGTGATCAAAACAAAAAACTATGATGCGAAAGGTTTTTGCTTGACCACATCTAACCTTGGATTGGGGATTCTTCAACCCATCTTAAATATTTTCCATTCCTTCCTTGAGGAGTGTTGGTAGCACAAGCCCCTTTCCTCTTTTCCCTCCCCCAGGACCTATTAGATCCCCAGTATTCCCTCTGTCTCTTTTTACCCCTTCCCTGCTTAGGTATACAGTGCATGTTTTCAGGTGACCATGGTCATCCAGCCTGCTCATGCCTGACTGATTAAGAGAGTGTGTGATCAGATCCCTTGTAGTCAAGATATTTGCTAGTAGAGTGCAATATGGGCACTCAGCATCCAATACACTATAATATTTTGAAAAATTGCATTAGATAGCATCCTTACAACCAAACTAGGCCAATGCACTGGGTGTTATGACTCAAACTCTAATTGATAGAGAGAATAGATGGCTTGTTAGGGAAAACCAATCTTCTCTTTCCATTTCTATCACCTGGTATGCTGTGATCCCTGAGGAAGATATAAAGAAAAGACTCTGATGAGGAGCATAATGTGCATAACATAAAGGTTCTAAACATTTTCACTTTATCTTGAAACTTGCTTACCACTGCTCTACCTAGGGATGTTATTATTCTAACCTATACCATGATTGCTGAAGCTAACCTACCTGTAATGACATATTAAGGAGGTGTTCAAGATCAGCCACTCTTCCTATACAATCTACTATTCTTGCTAATATTTTCATGTGAGGAAATTGAATATCACCTAGATCTTCCTTGTGATTGCTAACTTTCAATACTGTAGACTGTGCACCTGCAGAAGGATACATGTCACAAAATTATGATGCATATGTATAACTTATAACTTTCTGACTGTTGGAAAACTAACCATTATATAGTATCATCCACACTGATAAACTATTTGCCCCTTATGCACTCAATTGCATAACAAACCATAAAGTCATTGATAAGCAAGTAAATCATACACTAACTGGAGAAAATCATGTGGATGTGTCCATCTGAATTGACACAAAACCTGCCTAATGTGAGCAGCATCCAAGCATGCTTCAACTTTTCAGAAGATATCCAAGCCATTCATTGATGGTGAGCCAGCCCTCTCAACCAAAGGGAACTGATATTGTAGAAGCTAACTTTGTTGATATAGTAGCAGCATCAAACAAATTCATTCCAAATACTGCCAGTACATTTCAAGCCAAAGAATTTGTACTGTGAAAGTGTCATAAAGGTTAGCACATGTAAAACCAGAACTCAATGAAAGGATTAGATGATGGTTTCAAGATCCAATGTTGTGATCACATATTGCATGGCATCCTAAGAATTTATTTGGGATGGTACATCAACATCATTGTGGGGGAGATGGTGGCACAGAATCATGCCATCCTCACTGATTGTAATAACACGAGGTACCTGGGATACTGACAAATGAGAATGTAGGGGGGGCAGCTGCATTTTGAGTTAGTGCTATAGATATATCAGCCAACAAAAATGCACCAAAAAACATCAGCAAGTGATTGCTTGGGAATGGCAGGTGTTAGAAAAAGGGGAACTGCTTGAGATGCTCCTGAGATGAAAGGATAAAATCAGTATGACAGTGCAGAAACAATTTGACAAACCATCTCTGATCTTCTTGTAGGGAACTTGTTGACCAGAGGATGATTCAGGCAATGACAGGATGATATGAGCCCCCTTCTCTATATTCAAATGTGAGTGATAGTGATATCATGAGAAACAAATCTTACTCTGCTGAGTGCTGGGGGTATGTTGCACCATTCAATCCAATGTCAGGTCCACCAGGGAGCTAGCAATTTCATTGTTGACTCCTTTATCATTGTCTGTACCTTCCTTGCTCTTTCTCTCGAAATCAGAATCAGATCCAATGACAATATATTGAGTGTTCCAGTTATTATAGATGCTGTTGGGAATAGTAATATATAGTCATCAAATTCTAATGACTAGCTAGAGAAAAATGGCATATCAAACCAGAGTTGACAATCATCAACACAGGCTTTCTGCCTTCCCTTGTTTGCAAAGAGGTTGGATCCACATGGTCTTATGATTTCAATAACAGAAAAGGTCTACCCTTCCTTCAGTAAAAGCCTCCACAGTGGTTTGTCACACAGAGATATTGAGGATTTCTTGTTGAGGCACTCAAAGACCTGAGGGAACCATGCACTTAGTTGGGAAGTAACCTGTTCGTGTGTCAAGTCCGGGTCTACTCCGGTGTCACACACCAAATGTGTTTGGTACTGTGGACATGGAGACAGTTAGCTGATGAAACTAATGCGAAGAACACACCCAAGATGTGTTGAAAGATTGTCCCAACTTGAGGGATACAGACAGCCCTCGCTATCCATATCACACAAAGTCAAGACTATCCTTATGCGAAGGATGAATACAAGCTCGTCGTAGCCATCTATCGCACAAGAATGACTATCCTGGAGCAAGAGATGACTGCCGACGTCTAGCAGTTATCCCTTGCACAAGAACCGCCAAGAAGCAGAAGAATCCAAAAGATTAATGACCATTTCAGTATGAGAGAGGAATGCAAGCTTCTGCAGTCCAACTCCCATACCAGAGCAACCAAAGAAGCAGAAGAAACAATTGAGAAACAAAGGAGAAAAAGAAGAATCAATTTTAGTGCCCAAATGTCAAATTTAGGTGCCCAGTGCCGGCATTCCGATATTTTGAATAGCTCTGTCATTTTTGAAGCTATCAGGCACGTGACTATACCATCATGGAGCCTAGACCGTGGCCTATCTGCCTGTCAAGTTCCGACATAAATCCAATTATTTCCCACAGAGATATTCCACCCGCAATCCAGACACCTGCTTCATCAGTCACTATGGAGTCCTCATTTTCTGTGGAACAATTCTCTGCTATTGCAGCAGACCTCAACTACGTCCTGCTCTTGGGACAGCCTCTCCCTGAGTTCCTGTGCACTGCCTGGCACATATCTTCCCAGCCTGCTCCCTCAGTCCCTCTTGTTCTCGGTCAGTGCGTTCTCCTCGTCAGTCCTGTGTCATGCACGTACTTTGGTCACCTCAAGTCTATCGTTAGACTTGAAGATTCATACCTGGTCATCTCTGTGTCTCCTGAGTCCTCTTCATATGGTCCTTTCATCCCAGAGTCCTGTCACATCCATCTCCCTCCATCATTCATCTCGCTTCCCTGGACACGTCGAATCCGCTACTCACGTTTCACTTCCCTGCTATCCTGCAACAAACACGGATGAAACAGTGCTCTAGAACCATTCTTAGGAGCCCTTATAGAGTACAGAACCTTCCCCTTACTACTCAAGGGAAGACTGCTCTTGGGGAGCACCAATTTTCGCATTTTTGTCCTACAGAAGCTCAACCCAAGGGATTTGTGACACTCTG
>Ga0307518_10001085_pt1 | contig 20435 bp, 20 predicted proteins | sample 25_EM_MG_FD_203889 | JGI IMG/M metagenome (GOLD analysis project Ga0307518, IMG submission 203889) | Populus trichocarpa ectomycorrhiza microbial communities from riparian zone in the Pacific Northwest, United States - 25_EM | ecosystem: Host-associated > Plants > Roots > Unclassified | place...
TTTTTTTTTTTTTTTTTATAATTTTTTTAATAAAAAAAAAAAAAAAAAAAATATATTTATTTTTATATATATATATATATATATATATATATATATATATATATATATATATATTTAAAACAGTCCCTCCGTCGGGAAATTACTAGATCTTTTGGAACAAGGAAAGTGGTTAATTGAGAAATTACTTGTAAATAAAGGATTTAAATTCAAACCAAGCTCACACGTAAATCAAAGAAACACTACAATCTACATCTGCTCTGCTCTCTTAAGCCATCACTGGACTTCGTCCTTTTTCTTCTTCCGCATTTCTCTTATAATAATTATAAATAATTAAAAAAAAAAACCATCTGATCTGCAATTATCCTTTCAATCCAATCGATGAGGAGGTAAATTACATACACATTAAACAGACCTCAATCGCTCAATCAATTTTTTTTTTTTAATTTTAACTTAATTCTGAATTTAAATATGCAAGAAGATTAGGGCACCAAAGGCAGCACGGGAAGCAAGGAGGAGGAGGAGGATTATTAGCCAAACTATCGATTGCAGTCCTTTTTCTCTTGATCTGCTCTCTTTCTTTACTCTCCGCTCCATTTACTCCTAACACTAACGGATCCACCGCATCATCTCAGGTTCCTTCCTTACATCATTTTTCTATTTATTTTGGATACTTAATTCTGAGCTTAATATGTTTATTTATTTTTTGGTATTTGATTTTTTTTTGAGGAGCAGATAAATGTAGAAGAGCTATGGAAAAGTGCGAATTCGGGTGGGTGGAAGCCGTCATCGGCTCCACGATCTAAGTGGCCACGTATGTGTTCTTCATTTTATCAAAATACCATTTTCTATAGTAATGATGTGAGTTTGTGTTGAAGAAATGTTTCTCTTTTATTTTGTGGCTGCAGCTCCTCCAAAGGAGACTAATGGGTATCTCCGTGTTCGTTGTAATGGCGGTTTGAATCAGCAAAGAAGCGCGGTTTGTAATCCGTTCTTGCATAACTCTCTTAACTTGTAGTAATGTTATATTTTCGTACATATCTTCCAAGCATTTTTATTTTTTTTTTATTGAAAATGTAAATTGGGTGCGTAAGCTTCTACTTCCATGGTTGTTCAGTGTATTGGGAAATGGAAGGAAAATATATTTCCTTTGATTACAAGAGGGAGAGTGTGTGTGTTTTTATGTATATATATAACTTTAATACATTTTAAAAAAATATACACGAGTAGAATGTAGCCAAGTTAGGTATTATATGATGGTGATACCTGGTGTAATGGATTTATTTTAAATGAATTAATATATACTACCTTGGATGTTATATAGATTTGTAATGCTGTTCTTGCTGCAAGAATCATGAACGCTACACTTGTTTTGCCTGAGTTGGATGCAAACTCCTTCTGGCATGATGACAGGTATGTGTTTTTAGTGCATCCATTCTTGAATTCATTTATATTGGGTAACTATTTGTTGCTTATTTCTAGCATTTTGGAAACATTTTGTGTTGAATCTGTTAAATGTGATCATTAAAGAAAGAATATTGAAGGGACCTGCTAGTGTAATTTTTTCGCTAGTTAATCTTGATTACTTTTTTTTTCCCCCTACTTTGGCATCTCTTTTGTAATTTGTATAGTCCTCTTCACTTGGGTTGACATTTCTTCCTTGCTTTGTAGTGTTGTAGTAATGACCTCTATGATGTTGAACATTTAAGATGCTGCGGCTTGAGCTTCTTCTAAAATGCCATCATTCTTATACCTTTTAACAGGACCCACAAAGTGATTTTTCTGCTGATTCAATTTATCAACTATTTGAGACATATTACGTTGTTGAGTGTATAATTTTTGGAATTGTGATTGAATTGTTACATATTATCTTTACCATGTACAGTGGATTTCATGGTCTCTATGATGTTGAGCATTTTATCCAGTCACTGAGATTTGATGTACAAATTGTGGAAAGAATTCCAGAAATTCATAAAAATGGGAAAACCAAGAAGATTAAAGCTTTTCAGGTAAATGTAGTAACATGTCATTCTGTTTCATCTGTGAAATTTTGTGCTTAGGCCATTTTAAGTCATCAGAAGGTCCTGAAAATATTAACATTTTTTTCATCCTTAATTTTCTCCCTTGCCTCAGCTGCGCCCCCCTAGAGATGCTCCTATTAGTTGGTATACAACTGATGCTCTGAAGAAAATGAAGGAACATGGAGCCATTTATCTAAGTCCATTTTCACATCGTTTAGCTGAAGAAATTGACAACCCTGAGTATCAACGGTTAAGGTGCAGGGTTAACTATCATGCTCTAAGATTTAAACCGCATATTATGAAGTTAAGCGAGTCAATAGTTGATAAACTACGCTCACAAGGTCACTTCATGGCAATACACCTCCGTTTTGAGATGGACATGCTGTCATTTGCTGGGTAAGCACTTAGCTATTTATTTTACAGTAGCTGTTGGCATAATCAGTGCTGGCAGTATTTTTAGAAGGGACTGACCTACATACACAAATTTCACTATCCTGTAATTTAAAGAGTATTTTCTTGTAGCAGTTATAGGGAAGATTTATAGGGGCATTAGTATTATTTTCTCCCAGTAAACAAGTGCATCTAGACATGCTTGTGCTGTATTTTTAGTGAATTGTGGAGTGCACTCTGAAGATGATTTTTGCTTACCAGATAACTGAACTTGGATACATGGATGAAAAAATTGAAGTGTGCAGATACCTGACAATTTTCCTGGAATTCTGTAACTGCTAATAGAAAGGACCTTCTGTAGTTTTGCTTTCAATTTGTGATTGTTTTCCATCGAAGTGGGCTTTTTGGTGTTTCTTGCGTTGACATATTTGTTTAGTCTGTGCCCGTGTCTTTTACGTGGCGATTCTAATCTTTCTCCATGAACTATTCTTACAACCCAATCATGGTTTTGATCAACCAGCATCTACCCCCATGGTGTTTGTAGAGTTTTATACCTTTCGTTAGCCATTCTACTGATTTAGATATAGTTCTGTGTTCATCTACATAGAAACTCAACTTTTGTATATCTTAAAGATCTTTTTCCTTTTCACATTTTTAAGACTTTAACTGTCTGCTTTGGGTTGGGATTCATAGAATTAATTGGAAGACATTCCAAATATGAAAAACATAATGATGTCATTCTGAATTCTGATTACCCTGGATATGAATGATGTGCAGGTGCTTTGACATATTTACCCCTGCAGAACAAAAAATATTGAAAAAGTATCGGAAGGAAAATTTTGCTGATAAAACACTCATTTATAAAGAAAGAAGGGCCATTGGAAAATGTCCACTAACTCCAGAAGAGGTGATCTTTTGTTCGAACGTCCATGCATTTGTCTGTCAGTTGGTTATCAACTCTACTAGCATTGAACTTACAACCACATATGAAGAATTAATACTATTGTGATGCCTCTTACTTGCTGTAGGTTGGTCTTATTTTACGTGCTATGGGGTTCAACAATTCCACCAGGATATACCTAGCAGCTGGCGAACTGTTTGGTGGAGAGCGGTTTATGACACCATTTAGGGCCCTATTCCCTCGCCTTGAGAATCACAGTTCTGTTGATGCCAGTGAGGAGCTGGCTATGAACTCTCAGGGATTGATAGGATCTGCTGTGGATTACATGGTTTGTCTTCTTGCTGACATATTTATGCCAACTTATGATGGACCAAGCAACTTTGCCAACAATCTCCTGGGTCACCGTCTGTATTATGGCTTTCGAACAAATATTAGACCTGACAGGAAAGGCCTTGCCCCAGTTTTTATTGCTCGAGAGAACGGAAGGACAGCTGGTTTTGAAGAAGCTGTTAGGCATGTTATGCTCAAAACAAACTTTGGTGGCCCCCACAAACGGATCTCACCCGAGTCATTTTATACAAATTCTTGGCCGGAATGTTTTTGTCAAATGGAAACACAGAATCCTGCTCATAAATGCCCATCAGAGAATGTCATGCAAAATTTGCACAGCCAATTAGTGACTGAAAACATCGACACGGAACAATACAACCGATCAGATTCAACAGTATCCTTGGCAGAAAGATAGGAGTTGTCTTGTATATTTTTAGTAGTTATTTACTCTTTCCCCAGTACTGTACTACAAATTGGAGCTACGGGTCCAGCAACTATATTGAGTCTTTCAGGTAATTTTATATCTTGGATTATTATCTATCTGTTACTGGAAGTGTCGCAATTAATTGTTGTGCTTCATCTCATATCTTCTATCTATGAGATTACTTCTTGCATGAGAAAAGAGGGCGCTGATTCGTTTCATTTGAGTTTTTCATTCTTATTATCTTGTATATAGATGTCTCCCCTTTCATCCTATATTTCATGATCTCAGGATATCAGATGATAGCTGATTCTTGGCTCCACTCTTCCCAGAGATCAGCATACCAATCCATGTAAAATCTATTGGATGCTGCAGGTTCATGCTACTCAGGTTTAAATGACAATGATTCATTACAGGGAGGAAGAAGGCACATTATCTACAAATATACTAGTCAAGTACATGAATCTGATTGATTTTTGCAGCTTGTATTCATTTACACTTGCTATTACACTGGAAGACGTCGGATTCAATGTACAACATTTTTCTTGCTGTGAGTAATTACGGGCGATCTAGCCATAGCGAAATAAGTTTTCCTTGGATTTGCATATTTATTGTGTGAAAAACGATCTAGAGTTTCAAGTCCATGCAAGATAATCTCTTTTTTTTTTTTATACTTGTTAATTTAGTTTCCTTCCTAAACTAGAAATCAGATCTGACAACCCTTTGATCTACATGAATTTAATATCTTTTTTAAGTTTTTTTATTCTAGCTTTTGTAATTAGTTCATTTGATACCTCCAATGAGTTTTTAGCATGACTAAGCTTGGCAAGTCTTCAATATGCATGCTCTTGTAAACAAAAAGGTAATGAATGCTCAGTTCAGTAGTGAATTCAAGCTTAACATATCCTAAGCAATCTCTCTTACATAAAGCATATTTTATATATATATATATATATATAAAAGATACACTCATTATAGCGTTACTAAGGTTTTGTTCATGTGATTATTTGCCTACAAAAAAGGGTGATGGGTAAATATTGAGGCTTGCCTAAACGGTGAAAAATGGATGCTCAGTTACAGGTTAGTTCAAGCCACGCTCTTCAGTTTCCTTAATTAGCACGGTAAAAACAATAAACAGCATACAGATTAGCCAACAGCATATTTACCATCCTGTAAACGACAGCATCTCTATCATCCTGTAACTGACATTTCTGTATTTAATCGAAAGAATACTTGACCTACAGAAAACCGAATTCAGAAACATAGCTCTCTACCACCACCATGACAAATCTAAGAGACAAAGGAGCATCTCCTTATCAGTTACATGTTACCTTAAACCAACATTTATTTACAAACACTAAATTCTCAAACAAAAACGAGGAAGGGCAAAAATTAAGTGTCTAAAAATAATTAGTGTGACGGTTGACCACGCAACTTGTTTGCGACATAGAGCAAATGACTGATGTTTGTTGGGGGGTAGTTCTGAAGTAGCTTGAGAATAGAAGTGAAATCCCCAGCTAGTAGACGCCTCCGAACGAGAATCAGCATTGCACAACATACCCTAAGCAAAGTTTCCTGCAAATGTAAAAGTGTTAATTAACTGGATTTGACAATGTTCAAATCCCAAAATTTTGACCAACGGGACAGGGGAAATGATGCACATTGTGTTCCACTACATAATTGGTCAAAATAAACATCTAACATATGCAATACCACTGCTTCTAATTAACCATCTCAGTCGGACTTCATCGTATAAACTGATCATGGCACACCATAGTTTTAGTCAAGGCTCCGCAATCAATAATGAATTTCCACATCTCTCGCTTATGTCTTGTAATAACTAACCTCTTCAACATTTAGTCTTTAGAATCATTACAGTCCAATATTGGAGTCTAGGCTTGTAGCCAATAGGTGGAACCATAATGGTACCATTGTTCTAGAAGTATGCCATCCTACAGCATTTTCAGTCTTTCATCGCCACAACAATTTCAGCACAATTTGAATGTACCACACAAGGCCCTGAGCTATTCCAGCCATGGATATAAAAATGTTCCTCAAAGTACTCGACTGGATTATGATATAAAGAGGAACCCTAAGGGAAGATAGAGGTCTAGAGAGCTTGCTCCTTCAAACCTACAATTTGGTCCTTAGGAGGTGGCATCCTTGTTCTATTTATTAAAAACCACATTCAAAGAAAAGAATAGAGAGGAAATGAATTTTACCTGAGGACCCTCAGGGTCACTTAGAAGTGTGTCCCAAATGTGAATACTATCTGCGAAATTGAACTCCTGAGTCAAGAGGAGAGTAATCCACCGAAATGAATAAAACTGGGGGTTGACCTGTTATTTATTTTTTAAAAGAAAAAAGAAGCAAGCAAATTTCAGAAGAATGACTTGTCCAAAAAATAGAGCCTGCAGTGAAATGCCTCATAACTAATCTATAGTAAAAAAAAAATGTTGCTTAATGTTTAAATTTATGAAACCTGATGCGAGTTATAAGCACAAACCCAACTTCTACCATTTCAAAAGGCTGCCTGGAACCCATGTCACTTGTTTTCATTCTTATATATCAAACTATTGTTTCATATTTCTAGTAGAATACAAAATCCATATGTGACAAACCATGCCTTGATACATTGCAACTGAAATATAAATACGTAACTTTGTGATAGTGTCTTACTTTGGTTGTGACCTCAAGATGACGCCAAAGTTCTTCATCATGCTCCTTCAAAAGATGCGACAATCTTGTAATAGTTGAACGAATTCCCACAACACTGTTGTCAAGTTGCTGACAGAAATGATCCCGGAATCCACTCAATAACTCGACAAAGCAGAAAAATGTGTCTGCTTCTGCACAGGCCTGCATAACTTAAATAAAAGAAATGATAAATAAAATGAAACCCGAAAAGGATAATTGAAACAAGACATTAACACCAAATCACAGGATCAATGATGACAGTGGATGAGATGCATGCTCCCACAATTATTGCTATGCAACTGTCTTCTAAAAATTCATTGGTGGATCAAGATTATGCCACTGCATAGAGATGAAAGTGTACATAGAATTGATGAAAGTGTTATTGATGCATTTTATATTATGCATCTCCAAATAACACTGGCATTTCATGTATTAAATCATGGAGACTTTCTATCATTCACCATTTCCACTGAAGTGTACATAGAATTGGATAATGAAATATTATTCTAACAAAAAAGAAAGCAATAGCACGCACTTACCTCCATTTCTTCATCAGGGTCATTTTTGAATACGTAAAATAGAGGTGCCAAAATTTCGTTCATCCCTTGAACATATCGTATTCCCGGATTTAACTTTGCAAATACAATCAGTATGTTTCTCAAAGCCTCCTGAACATTATAGGCATGAATAGGTTGGCACAACTGCATTTAAGTTAATACCAAATATCAGGAAGAAAAGCAAAGAAAAAAAAAACAAGAACACACCTGATTGGATTTTGCAAATGATGAGTCCCCAGAAAAGAAGTGCATGTCCGGGTGAGTGCGTTTCACATCTCGATCAATCTGCTCTATAATCTCTGAGTCCTACAAAATGCCAAGGTTGGAGATGCATATGTTAGACATATGGTGCAAATATTAGTATATTGTTTCGCAAAAGCACATGGTGTTGAAATATCACTTCAAGCAGACAAAAATATCATGGAAATAGGCAACGAGCTATTATCCTGATGCATATCAGGTCATACGCACACACTTCATACTTGCAAAACCAAACCATATCAACAAGGGGCATTCTCTATATGTGAACACTAGCTGTCATGATGTGGAACGGTACTAAATCATATTCCCAGGGCATCTCAAAGAATAACAGGCAAGGCATCATTTACTTTACTTTCGTATTTGTTTTAACATTTTTTTTGTTCAAAGTTCAAAACAAAGACCTTTCGAGTACAAACCCAATACTTCCACTTATTTCATTTTCCCTTCTCAAAGTTCCTGAAAAAGGCTCCATACTTATGCAGATTCTTTAACAGAACTGCACCAGCTAATCCATGAGAAAAGTTACAATAACTAATCCAATAAAGGCACAATAGAACAGAAAATATCCAATGTCTAAAGCATTTGTGCCATGAAGCAGTTGGTTCCATACCTGAAAGAATTTATTCCAAATGCTGCTCTTCCCAAGGCTCAAAGGATGCTCCCCATGAGTTATCTTTGATCTTGAGAGCACATAACGGCTTTCAGATTTTGCATCATCATTGTCAAAACCCATCGTTTTCTCCAACCTCCTTGTTATTTCTGACTAACTAGCCACAAAAAAATTCAGAATACCAGAACCTTTGACAAGAATTAGAACATTAAACTGAAGGCAGCAGCACATCCTTACTCTGAAAAAAGACTTCACCGGTCCATTAGCTCACAATCTTACTTATAACAACCTAAGTTAATCTAGATCAATTCATGAAAACATACATCTAGGATGGAATTTAACTTATTTTTGCAACCTCTTCACAATGTTAACAATTTCCAATGCTGTCAAAGTTGTGAGAACTTTCCAAAAATCCATTATATAAGAATGCTAACACCATAAAAAAACATGAATAAAAAACCAGCAACAGATTGGATAACAAACACACCACAGTATGTTTTATAACCTTTATGATCGTTTTATTTCCCCAATAAATGATTGACCAAATAAGGCATTAAAATTTCTGCTATTTGACTTACAGGATTCATCAAAAGCTCTTCTTTAAATCGCTTGTACTGAGATCTCTTCTTAGCCAATTCAGACGACCAAAGCGAACGATCAGGTGGTAAATACCCCAACAAGAGCTGCCATACACAATCAGTAAGCTTAAATTCAGACTTAGCCCATTAACCCAAATCAACATGCAAGACACTCGCTCCATTCAACAAGAGGAACGAGAGTATGTTACTTCAACAGCCCCTCAGCATAAAAAAATCACTTCCACTTCTGATGATGCATTGGGGACAAGTAGATGTCAGTTCAGTAGATCAACGCTTTCAAGGACTCCTAAGTGATTTGTCACTCTGTGCCCTTCGCCAGACCCTTTTTTTTGGTAGGGAAGACCCGCTTTGCTTCATTCCAATGAATGACCTAGATCTTTTGCTTCGAACCTATCTCGAGCCTTTTGACTCAAGCAGAGAGAAAGTTCGAACAGTCTGCTAGTTTCTTTGATCTTACTCGGTCTTCCTTTTCTATTTGCTTCCCCTAGTTCGACCTATCCAGAAAAATTGTCGGCCAACGAATGTGGTTTCGACCCTTTCGGTGATGCCAGAAGTCAAAAAAAAGAATCTCTAGCGAAGCTGTCAACTCAACCTAAAGAAAGCGATCAGCTAGTCTAATCTATTCTCTGCTTTCGAGCAGTGAATTCCGGCCAGGAATTTTTCCCCACCATCATGAGAAGTAGCGGATGATGCCCATCAGTCTCGGATCAGCGAAAACTGGATCACTAAGAATGAAATCCAGGAGACCCAAAATCTCTACATTTCTAAATTTACAAACCCAACTAATCATAAGCTTGAAATACCAAAATTTCAAGATTGACCCATTACTCGAGACACTACATTTATCTCATAACTACTCGAAGAGAATTAAAATCCAGTTTTCTTGAAAACGAAAAATCTCTAATTTCTTTCAATTCTCTCAACAACCAAATTTTTTTTATTTAATTTAAATTACCTTCCAAACCGTGGAACGAATACCAACACCATCAGGTATCCCTTGAGAAGCTATCCTCCTTAATTCCCCCATATTTATCACCTTCCTTGATAACTACATCAGCAAAACAACGCAGCATTAAATAGAAACTCAAAAATTTTAAAGGGGAGGGGAGGAAGGAAGAAAAACTTGAACTAACCTCGGTCAAAAGAAGAGCCTGATTTGAAATATCCTCCGCAGAGCTCTCAGTATTATCAGCTTTTCGATTATCTATTTTATTATTACTAATAGAATTATTACTATTATTATTACTGATGTTGTCGTTAACGATGCTGCTTTTTGAGTGCTTATCTTCTTTAATGTCAGGTTTTCGCGGATGATAATTATGATGATGACGAGGCGGATGCTGTTGTTCGTCTCTGGTGGCGGCAGGAGGTAGCGGTGGATCGATTGGAGGTGAGGCGGAGGTGGATGAGTGGTGGTCGAAGTGATTGGTGTCGGAGTAGGAGAACGAGGTGGTGGTGGTGGTGGAGGTGGAGGACCAGAGAGAGCTGTTGAGCCAATCTGGTACCTTTTTCTTCACCATTTTTATTCCAAAGGGGGAGTTTTTTTAGAGTTTTCTTTAATTTTTAATCTTTAGATCGATTGTAGTTTCTTCTTTTCCATTCGAGGAAGGAAGGAAGAGGGTGAAACGGGTGGTTCTTGAGTGACAGAGGGCTTAGGGGAAGACTCGTGAAGGAGCAATCGGACAAGACCAGTTAGCTTCATGCTATTTTTTCTTTAGGTTGATAAAATGAAGGGATAAATAACTACAAATCAGACCCCAATCTATAATGGATTTCACAATTCAGTTATGGAACTTTTTTGGAAAAAGCCTTGCCCTAATATAAGCTGGGGTCTGATTTATAGTTTTCTAAGAGAAGACAATGGAATCAATTTTGATTTAGATCATTATATTATATTTATATAAAACACTATGGCACACTGTGTATTTTTTTAATAATTCATTTTGTGTTCAAAGTTTTTTTTTTGGGTGATTTAATTCTAATTGAAATTCAATTGTTTTTAATTTCTTAGGCAAGGTTGGAATTGGAAAAAGAAGGACCAAAATAAAAGGATATCAAACATGGATGGCATGCCAAAGATTTTATTAAAAAAACACTTAGGTCCTCAAACTTTAAAAATAACACAAATTATACATTTAGGTTCTTTTATTTAAAAAAAAACAATTTTGATGCAAAAGCTTATTTGTATTATTTTTCAATTCATGGTTAGAGAGAGGAGTCATCGGATTCCAGTAATGAGAGAGAAAGTCATCGTTCAAGTCATTTTTAACCATCAAAATGGGTTTTTTTTGTTTCATGGGTTCCATGAGATAAGAGGAGCTTGATGGTGGTTGTTTAAAGTCTCAATATTGTTTGAAAAAATTATATTTGTGTTTTTTTTTAATAAAAAAGCTTAAAATGACGTAGTTTCAAGCTTTTTAAATAAAAATAATAATCAAATATGGGTTAACACATGTCAAACCCAAATATCTAAAAAAAAAAGTTAAATATTTTGTTCAATTGTGTATTTTTTTTAAATAAACAAATTATTGCATTTTATGTCACAACTGTGAAATACTAGATGTTACTAGATTTGTACGCCCGATACACCGCTTGCGACAACAATTTTTTTTATTGGTAAAACAAAGATGCTCAAGCAACAAAAAGATGTTTAAAAGAAATAAAAAAGCAGGACTCAGGGGGTAAACCCTCACATAAACATCAGACCGAACGTAGTAAGGTCCCAATGAGTAATGAAAGCTTGAAATGAAAATAAATGGATACATGATGGAAATAATAAAAGTGATGTGTAATGAAGGGGATGATCTCCATGAATAAATTTAAAGGTATTAATAAAGTTAAAAGGAGAATTATGAGTTTCGGGTTCAAAAGTAAATAGTGTATTACTTATCATTTTAAATAATTACATGGATAATGAGTTGAATGCATACTTTTATTTAAAATTAACTAAGTTAATATGTGCATGTTTTATGTCCATCCTATTTGCCAATGCAACAGCAGTAAAGCAATTGAGTCTTTGTAGTTAAACTACTTAAGTAAAGTTTAGTTGTATGTTTTATTATGTAATGAATTGAAATATAAGTGTAATTACATCTTTTGGAATGTTATCTATTAGTAAGTTGTATTTTCTTTGTGAGTGTATATTACAACAATATAAGGGTACTATGTATACAATATTGTATATAAATGAAGTATAAAATGGTGAGGTTGACAATGAATGATGATGAATTTAGAGTAGGCTCAAGGCTACTTATATGGTGATCAATGGATTGCATATGTAATATCCCACATCGACGGGTAAGGGAGTGGTAGCTGGTCTTATCAAGAGTGCTGGTGCTAACTTGTTATATGCGTTTTCGGGCGTCAAGCTCAGAAGTAGGCTCGTGTCACCAGGAAAAAAATCATGAGGGTGGTAAGGCCCAAAGCGGACAATATATGGCAAGTTGGGTCGGGCTGTTACATTTGGTATAAGAGCCGACCTCACTGGTTGTCCGGTTGTGCTGACGGGGTCGTCGGGCTCCTTAAGGGGGTGGATTGTAATATCTCACATCGGCTGGTGAGGGAGTGGTAGCTGACCTTATTAAGAGTGCTAATGCTAACTTGTCATATGTGTTTTGAGGCGTCAGGCTTAGAAGTGAGCTCGCGTCACCAGGAACAAAACCGTAAGGGCGGTAAGGCCCATAGCGGACAATATATGGCAAGTTGGGTCGGGCTGTTACAGCGTAAAAGTATGAGGATGAGTGATTGTCTAGTAGGATTATGGATAAGAACATGTTTGTGATATGCTTATAGAAATGATGAGTTATCTGTGTGACTTAAAACCCTAGTCATAAGTCTTGAATTAACCCTATGGAAAGCAAAATCTAAAAAAAAACGAAGCAAAATTATAAATCAATAAAATATCGAATGATGAAATTGATAAAAAAAATTAAAGAGAAAAAAAAATGGGGGTCATATTTGACATAAAAAAACTAAAACAAAATGCTTAAGGATGAAATTAAAAAAATTAAAAAAAAGCCAATAACAATTAAAAGAACAAGGATCAAATTTGATATAAAAATCCAATTAAACCAAATAATGAGGGATGAAATTGAATTAAAAAAACAATAAAACAAATAAAAATCCAAAGAATGAGGATCAAATTGTATATAAAAAAACAAATGGCAAGACACCCTTGAATTTTTTCAATGAGAAGAGAGAAAAAAGGGGAAGGAGAAGGAGAAGAAAAAAAGTACATTGGAGCCCAATCGCTCCTCCTTTGTGAACACATGTCTAACCATCAAAAAAAGAATATCGAGACACTTCTAATGTCGTCGTGAAAGGCAATTTTTGAACAACGATTTAAGTCATATGTACTTCTTAAAAGGCATAGATACTGCCCATATGCAAGCTTGTGTGGCAACATGCTAGCCACCTTGTCTAAAATATGACAATAGTTAAAAAAAAAAGAAACCAAGACAAAAGGACCAAAACACCCTTAGCCATCAATTCAAAAAAAAATTAATCCAAAAGATAAATGTGTCATTTTACTATTTTAAATAATGGGAAAAGTTAAAAAAAAAACCTACATTACAATTCAATTAATTATGCTTTAAAGGATAGTTAAGATATTTTACCGTGATAAATGCTAAATGCTTTGCATATATTTTTTCCAATTATTAATTATTTAGAATTTGGTATGTGTGTGTGTGTGTATCAACAATATGTATTAATTAACTATGTTAAGTAAAGAATTAATCTATTTTTATACTTTTTAATTCATTATCAATTATCTATGTACATACAAATTTGTATACATTAATTTATAAAAATTACAACTCGGCAATAAAATTGATAAAATATAAAACAAACTCGTTAAACAAACCATTATTTATATCACCACAACACACCTAAGTCAGTAATTCGACATAAGTTTCAACAATTTATAAACAAATATAATTTTATAAAATCTAAAATAAACCATAACATGTACAAAATCATGTATCTATACAACAAGTTTGTTTGAGAAAAAACAATAAAACAAGTAAACACCCACACAAAATACATATACTATAAAAATATGCAATAAAAAAATTAACAATTCAAAATTGTGTTTAAATTAAAAAAAATGGTAGATCTGCTTGTTGAAAATGGAAAATCCACAATAAAGTGTTGTTGTGACTGGAAAGGTCGAGGAAGGATGAGTTGTGTTGAGATGGGGGGATGTTTGCTAGTTGCAGATTAGGGGGATTGTTTAGTTGTAGAAGGGAAGAAGGAGAAATAGGGGAGGAGAGGGTTAACGACCAAGTTATATATTAACTCTTACCGATATAATTATCAACATAATGTTTATGTTTGTCAATTCATTGGCAATTCTGTTGGTATAAGTGACATGTCACCACACGATTTTCCCTGTTTGAATGCAACTGTAATTCCTTCGGTAAAAATGTCCACAAAAAACTACACGTCATTTTAGTTTTTGGTTTTTTTAAATTTCTTTTATTTCATCTGGGATTCTGTCGGTATTTACCAACAGAAATACTGATGGTAAATACCAATGGAGTTAGCAATGGAATCAGTTTGGTCGGTAAATATCACCCTAAAATACCAATGAATTTTTTTTATCGGTGATTTCGTTTGTATTCGTAGATTTTTTTTTTTGGGGTTTTGTTTAGTTGTAGAAGGGAAAAAGGAGAAATAGAGGAGGAGAGGGTGACAACCAAGTCATATATTAACTCTTACCGATAGAATTACCAATATAATGTTTGCCTATCAATCTGTTGGCAATTCTGTCGGTATAAGTGACATGTCACTGCACGGTTTTCCCTGCTTGAATGCAACTATAATTCCGTCGGTAAAAGCGTCCACAAAAAATTACACATCATTTTACTTTTTGATTTTTTTGAATTCCTTTTATTCCATCTGGGATTCTCTCGGTATTTACCAACAGAAATATTCTGTTGGTAAATATCAATGGAGTTAGCGATGGAATCAATTTGGTCGGTAAATATCACCCCAAAATACAGATGAATTTTTTTTGTTAATGATTTTGTTTGTATTCATAGATTTTTTGGTAGTGTTAGTCATTATCAAATTGACTAGTGATAAATAAGTCTTTTCTCATTTAAAATGCACCATGAAAAGATCAAAATACCATTAGAAGCAAGAGATTTAAAATTGGCTTTGAAGGGTAATTTTGTATCTTCACAATGTTTTTTTCATTATTATCAGTTTAGCTGAGAGTAATTTGATATTTGATGAAATATATATATAAAAAAGCACAGTAAAATGACCAAAATGCCTTTAAAAGCAAAAATTTTAAAACTTGTGTCAAATGGCTTTTTCATCTTTTTTTAATGTTTTTTTTTTGTTATTATCAGGTCAACTTAGGGACAACTTGGTATTTGATCATGTGTGTGTGTGTGAGTGTATAAAGGTTGGGGCATGTGTGACGTACTCACTTACATCTAAAAGGTGCTTGCGTCATTCGAGTTGCATATGCAGAGCCTCTTGATGTTCAAAAATTATATTTTGTTGTGTCGTTTTTAGCGTCGTCGTGTTTGTTTCCTGGTAGTGTGATATGTGACGATGTTGGTGGTATTGTTTGTCGTTGATGGATCTTTTTTTTTCTTCCTCTTTTCTCTCTCCTCTCCTGAAAATTACAGTTTGACCCTCTTTATTGTTGTATTTCAACTTCATACCTTATTCTTTTTATTTTTAATTTTTATTCTTGGCCCTTCTGTAGAAATTTTATTTTTTCAGTTTCATCCTTCAATCCCAATTTGGAAAAAATATGTTTTTTAATTTAATCCTCATTCTTTTGATTATTGTTTTGGGACCTTTTGTTAAATTGATTTTTCTTTTCAATTTCACCCTTCAATTAAAATTTTATTTTTATTTTTTATTTCAATTTTAATCCTTATTCTTTTGATTTTTTTGTGTGCTTTTGTTCAATTAATTTTTCTTTTCAATTTCATGCTTCAATAAAAAATAAAATTTATTTTGTGTTTCAATTTTTTCCTCATTCTTTTAATTGTCATTTTTTGTTTTCAAACCTTTTGTATAATTGATATTATTTTTTCCAAGTTAATCCTTCAATATTTAATTGATTAGAAATTAGGCTTAATGATTTTTCTAAATAGGGTGCTTCTGGACTAATGTTACAGGTCACAGGTTTGAAAAGTTAATACATGTTGATGTCGTTTGTTTTTTCACATATTTTCTTTTCAGCTTTTTGATTTTTTACGTTTTCTTTTCTACTGGATTTTCAATCTTATGACATAAATTGTGGATTTGATCGGTTAACTTAGATTGACTCGCCTTTTATTCTCCGAGTTACAAGTTTATCATGTTAACTCGGATTAACTCGAGCTGGTCTTTTTTATCCTTTTCTTAATATAATTTTATTTTTTTATATTTAGTTAGTTGAGAATTAAGCTACATTGTTTGTTTTTTTTTTACAAAAATGTTTTTTTCCCAAAGTTATCTTTATAATTTTTTTTAAATTCGATCTATTTATTATCATTACCTATTTTTTTTATCTTTTAATTAAAATAAAATCAATTTATTTTACCCCACTCAAGTTATATATATAAAACACGATTAAGCTACCTAAACATAATTTTTAACGCGAAAAAAAAAAAAAAAAGCCCCGGCGAAGTAGATTCTACATTGTTAGATTTCCTAGATTTTTAGAACACGCAGCTTATCAATCATTATGGTAGTTCTTAGCTACTCCTACATACATTGTTAGAAGGCATTACTATGATATTTGTTTTACGATATGTGCTAAAAATCAGAAATTGGTCAACGAAATTAGGAGAACCCTAGTTGCATGCATGAACCTGGTAAAAATGCTATCACAACAGGAAAATGGATAGATTTTGAAAGTAAATCAGATAGCAAAAATAAATAAATAACATAAAATCATTAGCACATGATAGTCTTATGTTCGCTGTGTGATAGCATAGCATGACCCCATGATTCAAAACACATTCGGTTTTTAGCTTTTTCTTTCTTTTTTTACAACTTTTCTAGGGTTCATGTGTTTGGCATAATTGCAATTTTCCCAAAGACACAAGTGGGGGGGCGCCATGATCTTGATTTATACATGGATTCAAGCAAATGATAGGCGGTAGTTTAAGGTTCTGGGCTGTCTCTTTTTCAAGTCATAAATCATGTGAGATACAAAAGCAGGTGTGTCCTTTTGGTCTTTAATTCCTCTCCCACGTTATCATGCTGTAAAGGGAGACGCTCAGAATCTGCTCATCATGTCTTTTACTTCAAAATAATTTCCTTTTTCCTTTGAGTTTTCTTTTCTTTGAATACGTTTTTGATCAATATGGTAGAAACATAGCGTTATCAGTAGCATACTGTGCACAAAAGAAGAGTATGGCAGTAATCGGCAACACTTGAACCATAATGCTAATTCTTTCAAAAGTCTGAGAGCTATTGACGGGAGACAATCTGTTGTTCTTGGCTTCTAATATGGGCAGGTAATAGAGTAATTAATAATAATGTTAACTATCAGAAGATACATTTTCTTTCAGATTGCCTTTCTTTTTTTTATACAGTGGAAAACTAAAGGGATCAAACAAGGGGAGAAAAACCACCACCACCTTAAGAATTTAACGACACTACTCATGCCTTGGGGTAGGGTGTCCAATGCTATTATCCACTCCTGTTGCATGGAACTAAGCTTGGCCAAATAATCCTCTTACAGCATTCCTTCAAGCCGAATTCCTCAATCAAGTTGCAGCAGAACCTTGACATCCAGAATATTTGCATGGAGATGAGAGGTTAAATTATCATGCACCTGGATACTTTGGACAACTTCTTTCAAGATTGATTACAGAAATGAAATCCCGTTCCAACTGTAATCCTCACTGCTCCTGCCATTATTTGCTCTAATTTCAGATGTGTTGCTTTTGCATCCTTGCGAGTATGATCACCAGATACAAAACGATGCACTTGACCCTCCACCTCAACGTAACTCCATCCAGGATCTTTGTGAACACCTCTATTCTGCATAAGAACTCTAATTCTCTCCACATCTTCCCATCAGCCTACTGCAGCATAAGCATTTGACAAGAAGACGTAGCTCCAATTACTCGATCTGTGTAGCTGTTCAAGCTCCAGGAGCTCTTCTGAGGCTGATTCTGCCATGTTGGTCTTCTTGCGAGCCCTACAAGCACAAAAGAGTGCTCTCCGTGTCACAAAATAAGGATCCGTTGGCATGGATTCATTGAATCTGAGGGCTTCTTTAAGCTGACCAGCCCTGCATAGCATATCAATAAAATGCAGTAATCAAACTCCATGCTGTAGAAGAAGTTAATGTTTGTGAATATGTCTTTTTGGCTAATTGGTTGGTTATGTTGGTATATGTTTTATAACTAATCAGGTGGTTATATTTGATATTAATTTTGTTTATGTAAATATGTTTAATTTTTAATAAAAAATTTATTTATCTTTAATATTAATCAAATATTTGATTAATAAATCTAGATTTGACAAAGTAGACACACGTTATAGTATAATATTTAAATCGAAATATTATTAATGAAGGGATAATAATTACACTAAGAAACTAGTCACTGTAAAGTTAAGTTAAATCACTTATGACTTTTCTAATATTTAGATAATCATGACAGGTTGCTAGATATTGTACTTGATATTCAAATATAAATTAATCAAATATTGAATTGATAATAAATAAATTTATTTAATCCTATTTTATATGAAATTGTGGTTTATATTTGGGTCAACTTATTAGGGAACCAAATGGGTCACACATATAAGAACCATTGGTCAGAAATTAAATCGAGATGATTAATCAAGTGTGTCTTGATTGTAAATAAGTTTTAGAAATTGAGAACTAGAATATAATTTATATAGGAAATTATAATTTTAGGCCTAGAAAAATTAAGTAAAAACTTGATTGAATAAATTTCTAAAATTATCCTGAAATAATATATATGTGATATTATTCAGGGGACAAATTGATATTTAACCATTTATAGAGTTTTTAGATTTTTCTATAAATAGAATGTTATATCTCTTATTTTATGCATAGTAAATAGTACAATAAAAATTACCTAAAAAACCAAAAAGAAAAGAGATAGTACTAAAAAACATAGCAATAACTCTCTCCTAAAAGCATTTAGGATATTTTTCACTAGTGGATCATGTGGATTACCGTTGGAGGTCAGACACTTGAACAATTTGTATTTGCGATAACCCAACCTTAAAGCAATTATTCAAAGCAAAAAAGAACATTCGATTTTTAGGTAATTTTTGTATAAATCCTAAACAACTCTAGATTTATCTAATAAGATATTGAGACTCCAAATTGTTTTTTAAATTTACCATTTTTGATGCGTATATGTGTTTTGGAAAACCGAATATGTTACATATAATACTGATTTTATTCATGTAAAATATATTTATTATTAATAAAGACTTTTTTTATCTTTAATATTTATTTATATTTGATTAATGAATCTAATGTTTGGTTAATGAATTTAGAGTAAAGATAACATTCATGAGATAAAAATACTATGCTAATGAAGTTATAAAATTGTTATAATTATAATATTCCTATTGCATCAAAGTATTGTTCATAAATATTCTTGGTTAATGTTTTATTAAAACTGAAAATTAATTAGAGCTATTGAGAATGATACATATTAAGTTCTTTTCTTTATGAAAGGAAGTAGTTGCTCTCATAAGATGAGGTATGAGAGATACGTAAAACTAATATGTAGGTGCTTGTTAGATGACATGTACACTAAACTGACTCACATGAGAATTTCATATGAAAAGATCATCTATGTCTATGGAAAGGTTCATCTGATGGTTGTGTAAGTGATTCTTAAACTTGAAATCATTAAGTTATCTTATATAAATAAGGAGTGTTATGCTTTGATCTTAATTACATGATGTCCTAATCAAGGGTAACAAATGAGAACATATTGAGTATAATATAAACTATATGAAGGTATTTGAGTAATAAAGAGCGAATTCATCACTCTAGATGAATTAAAAAATATATTTTATATGTTCTCAAATAATATTGATTGTGAAATCATTAGCCAATATGGAATAAGATTTGAAAAAAAGTTATAGGTCTTATCCAAAGAATCAATGACTATAGTATTGAGAACAAAAATGATTTAACAAAGCAAATATACTCCATGCTATAATGTCTAAATAAAAATATTATTCATAAAGGAATAATAATTATACTAAGAAACTAGCCACTGAAAGGTTAAGTCAAACCACTTATAATTTTCCATATATTTAGAGGATCATGCTTCAAATATAAATCAATCAATTATTGAATTGATAACAAATTAAATTGTTTAATTTAATTAATAATATTTTATTTAGGATTGTGATTTCTCTGTGGATCAACTTATTAGGGTACCTAATGTGACAGAAATACAAGAACCATTGGTCAGAAATTAAAATGGGATGACTAAACAATTATGACTAGATTGTAAATAAGTTTTAGAAATTGAGAACTAGAATGTAATTAATATAGAGAGTTACAATTCTAGACTTTGAAAAAAATCAAGTAGGGATTTGATTAAATATATTTCTAAAATTATCCTAAAATAATATATGAGATATTATTTAAGAAAAATTGATATTTTGTCAATTAAATAAAATGA
>Ga0307518_10001086_pt1 | contig 20431 bp, 36 predicted proteins | sample 25_EM_MG_FD_203889 | JGI IMG/M metagenome (GOLD analysis project Ga0307518, IMG submission 203889) | Populus trichocarpa ectomycorrhiza microbial communities from riparian zone in the Pacific Northwest, United States - 25_EM | ecosystem: Host-associated > Plants > Roots > Unclassified | place...
CATAATAATCATTATCAGGCATAATGTTATGGGTTGTAAGAAGAATAGTCAATAGCATAACTCTATGGATTATCAGGTCAGGCATCTCATGACAGTGTTGTGGCCATGCTCAGGCAAATCATACATGCCATCCATTAGCAAAACCAGAGGCAGCTGTCCAGAGCTGGCCAGCACTGGCCAGTGTTATAGTATTCATAGCAAGGGTCCACCTGTGGAATGCTTTCATAGAGCTATCACAGTTTCCACAGCCTGTCATACTTCCATAGCACTGTCACAGTATCCACAGCCTGTCATACTTCCATAGCACTGTCACAGTATCCCCAGTATCTAGTATTTCCATAGCACTGTCACAGTATCCCCAGTATCTAGTACTTCCATAGAACTATCATTGTCATGATATGCATGGTCTATCACAGTATTCAATGGCTATCACAGTCATATACCAGGGGTAGCCACTGGATATAGCATGCATTTATTCTAGAATTCAGGTAATGATATCTTACTCTAGTCTAAAATAATGCCAAATTCGCCATCACTTCCAACATCTGCATCAGACACATCACCACATGGGCCACTGCCACCAGCACTTTTAAAAAATGGTAAAATAAGCACAGTTAAAAAAAACCTGAATGCTTACATTCCAGAACGTGCAATTTCATGGCACATGTGGTTAAGCTTAGGGCTGTCATGATCAGTTCTCCTCGACGATCTTACTAGGAGGTCCAGGGATGCAGGGGACTAATGAGGAGGTAAGTCCAGACACTAGTAGGTGCTACTTAGTGCGGAGAGTCAAGTCTGGGTCATACGGACGAAGTCTGGGCACTAGAGGAGCACTGGAAGTAAGTCCGGGTTTTTGCGGAGTAAGTCCGGACCGCGGGAAAGTGGTCCGGAGTTGAGTGCAGTTTGTCCGGAGCGAAGGACATCCCAGAGGTGGGATAAGTCCTAAGAGGTCTAGCATCGAGCCTGGGACAGAGGTGGCTTTTGCCCTTGTGTGAGTAGGAAACTTGCTAGGAGCGGACAAAGGACCAAGGGGACGAGATAGGATGGAGGCCAGAGTTGGCCAGAGTTCAGGAGTTCAGGTGAACAGATGGATTAAGGAGAGCATAGTGGGTAGTACAGAGGGAGGAGTATCTTAGTCGAGATTTGATCTAAGGACTACTAGGCCAGAGTTTGGTAGTTTATATAGTAATGAGAACTAAGGTGAGTATATACGGTGACAAGTAAACACCTTAGTGGGGACAAGGGATGGAGCGGAAACAGACAGGAAAATAAACTAGGTACAGGAAAATAAACTGGAGCGGAAACGGAAACGGGGAACTAGTTTTACAGGGACGACGGAGCAGATGCAGGGTGAAGGGAACTAAGTCGGAACAGGACAAGTAAGGGTTGGAGGTGGACTTAACTAATGTTAAGTCCGGAGTGATGACAAGGACCGGAGGAAGTGGGACTGGAGGAAGTGCATGACCGGAGGAAGTGCAAGAGCAGAGGGAGTGCACGAGGAGAGGGAGTGCACAAGCAGAGGGAGTGTAAGAGTGAAGGGAGTGTGCAGGTGGAGGAAGGGCAGAGTAGCCGGAGGAAGGTCCGGAGTTGGACATAGAAATGTCCTGAGCCATTGGTGGACCTGACAGAGGAAGCGGAGCAAGAGCAGGAGCAGAACTGAGCTGGAGTTGGATATACCAGCCGGAGTTGGGCTACGTCGCAGACAAGGCTAAGGGAGTGGCCAGACTGAAACCGGAGTAGCAACTAATGGTAGGTACAGGTCCGACACGGAGGAGTTAGACCGCAGATCTGTCTGTAGGAAGACAGGGGTTAGTCCTGAGGCGGAGATGGACGTAGTGACCGGAGTTGAGCTGGAGTGCAGCTATGGGGCTGGAGATGGCAGGACTAGATCTGGAGTTGCATCTATGCCTAAGGAGAGGTCAGGCAGGCCAAGGTTAGACCGGAGTTGCGACTGGGAAAAGTATGGATATGACAAGGGCCGTGCACACCATGGCCCTCCAACTGTTGAATAAGATTGAGGAATTTGTTCCATTTCGAGCAATAAAGTGGTCCACTGAATGTAGGATATTTTGCCTTGCCATATGTCTTGTAGCCATTGAGGACGCATTGGACCTGTATAATACACATGGTAGTTTGGTGCACATCAGCTGTTGGGACTTACTGCAGTTGTAGCAAGGGCCAACATCCCATTTGGGACACGGTGCCCAAATTCTTCTTGTCAAAGATTTCCAAGTCAGTTATCACAGCTGTATAAGAACACATGAAGAAGCTCACGGATAGCGGGGTGTCCAAAGTTGTCTGTGTGGTTCTGGAATGGAGGTGTTAATCATGTGTAGAAAAGAAAACATGACATACCTCGTCATCTTTGCTGCCATGTGTGAATGCAGACTTCTTAATAAATTCAGCAGCTGCTTGCTTCACATGAATGCAGGTTTGTACATTGGAAAAGTTCGCTGCCCTGTGGAGGGACGAGCCTGTAATGCACGTGGACCACATTGCCAGCAGCCTTCTTGAGTTCACTGTGCCATGAAGCTAGATCCTCGAAGAGCTAAAAATAATTAGTGGTTCCCATGTAAAACATTGGTGTGCAACACACCAGCTCCCCCATATCATTCTTATACTTTGGGTAGTAGCCTTTCTCAATTGTTCGTCCCTCCCTCAACCACTTGCTGACTATCATGTTGATGGTATCCAGGATAAAGCCATTTAGCATTTCCCTCCTGCATGGCCAAGGGTCATGAATTGCAGCATATGAACAAACTTCTACTTTGCACTCCTCAAGGAAGTCCTTCCACTTCGGCAGGTAAAAGCCAACCTGCATTGGGGAAGGAGAATTAGCATTCTTCAGAGTCTTTGAGTAACGTTTACTGCAGGGTTTGATCCCATCATCACTTTCATCTTCATCAGCATTGGCCTGGGTGTTCTGGTGATGCTGTTGCACAGCTGCCAAGTCAGATGGCGATGGTGGACAAGGTCTCCAGTTCTTTGCATAGTAGTCATCAAGGACGTCGACATCTTGTGTGTGACTGAGATGTCAGCGATCAGCAATGGTGATAGATTGTGAACTTACTTCATTCCCGTTACTAGCTCAGGTCCCCTTGTTGTTCTTCGCCTGCTGCAACGTTCCATCTTGCTGTTCATGATTATAGTAAGTTCACCAGAAATCCAGCGGGGATATACCCACCTGCTTCTCTACCCCAAATGCTTCCTCCTCTTCATCATCTTTGTCATCTTCATCCTCAACATCAACTTCGTCACCATCATTGTCATTGTCGTCATTGTCATTGTTGTTGTTGTTGTTGTTGTTGTTGTTGTTGTCCTCTTCATCGACCTCATCCTCAAGTTGGCCACCATCAGGTGTGACTCTTGATGACTTTTCCATGCTCTTTGAAGTATGAAGCTTCTGTGCGGCGATCATATCCTTTTTTTTTTGTTCTTGACGTTTTTGTTCTTCTGCCATCAGCTTCATTCCAAAGGCAACGGTCATTGGTCTTGGATCGTATTTTGAGGCAAGTTGATTGTGGGCTGGAACAGTAGACGGCTATCAAAGTTGAAAGATAGAATAAATTTGATGTACAAGTGGGACTCACCATCAATTTGAAGCCAAATCTTTCACCAGCTTTTGCTACTTTGATCGACCTTGCAGCAAGTTTCGAGGATGGATCATCAACCTGTCAAAAGAGCTGCTGTAAGTAAGCACATGTATCAACAGAAAAAAATACATCGCACTCTGGTTCATCATCATCGCTTGGAACAGTCACGGTCTTCTGTGTCTGAAAAGTTGGATGAAGGGTAGTGTCAACATGAGCTCACTGCAACTTAGCTTATGTACCTTTTTTACCCTTTTAGTCAGGGACTCAGGTGCCATTGGGTTAGGCACCTCCCCAGCATCCTTGAGTCTATCTTGCATCTTCTGAGATTGGACCGCAATGGCATCGCCAACCTTTCGAAGTTGCTCTGCAGCACCTCCAGTGCCCTTACCAACATGGTGGCTTCGGCAAGCAGTATTTGCAAGACTTTTTACTTTCTTCAAAGGTGGAGCCGGCACAATTTGCTCATCAGAAAGGTGCTGTTTGTGCGTCTTCAGGTTCTTCAGTGCCATGTAGTAGAAGGCACAGCAATGGAAAGTAGGCAGAAGCACACAACACGAAGCGTAGACTGAAGCAAGAAATTTCTGGCAACTAGTATTTATGTAGTACTAATCTCCTAAGTGAAGTACACGTAGGGTTCAAAATTCAAATACTATGTCCCTGTTTGGCTAAGTCATGTCGCCTCGTGCCCATCCACAAAACTCAACAAGTGTGTAGTTTGATTTGACGATTTTGGAGATCATAGTCACGGAGTAGGTGTGGAATTTGAATGGCACAACAAACTATGCGTGGTTGGGCTCCCATGCCATTCCGACAGAGCCCAAACTAAAGCATCATCACCACTTTGACAACTGCTTTGAAGGGAAGGGAGAAGGCTGCTTCAATGTGGCAGGGACAGCCAAGGAGACAGTTGATGGCAGTTGTGTTGAGGATTGCTGATACTGGTAAGGCGAAGAAGGGGGGTCGAAATCGGGGAGATTGTCGGCATATTTATGAAGTAATTTGATAACATTCCGATGTGCGTTGGGGGTGGAGGGCCTGGATTGTCTGTGTTGGTCTTCCCCCTTGATGAGCTCTTTCCATTCCTTGGCAAGGGGTTTCAAATTGTTGAAATACGGAGTGAACTGCTTGTCGATGATAGAGTTGGGTGAGTAAATGAAATGACTCTTCGCGTTCTGAGCAATGATTAGGCCACCTGGACACATGGCACCCTCCCCCCACACATGGATAATGAAATCATCATCTTCTGGCCACGTACGATTCGATCCATCTGGGCTGTTGTGGAGTATGCAGAGCCACATAAACATGTAAAAAAAAGATTCTAAGTCATCTGCAGCTACATGATTGATCGTGGACCCATCGCAGTCAGAAATCTGACGTAGTATCTGTAATGACATGAAGGGCAATGTGCCCTGACAGTTTATCAGTACTTGCATTAAATAAGTGATAAATAAACATACGGTCCCCTTCGGGTACTTGACCTCACCTGGTTTCAGGTGCATTGCATAGTCAAAATCGATTAGATATAATTGACGCAAGGTGCCTTTTCGCGCCCGCTCGAAGATAAGGTTGTTGGGGCTGATGTCACCATGCAGGACATTTTTGAGGTCAATGAGACGTTGGTGAACTGGTGGACGTTAGTAAGAGGTGCAAGAGTGCTCTAAGACACTCACTCTTGAGCCTGCTGATCAATCCAAGTAAGAGCTCCTTTTGAGACCGAAAGGTTGAAAGGGGACTACCCACAGGATTTAAAAGTTGATGCCAGTGGACACAATTTACAAATCTCACAGACAGTTTCCAAGCAGCTGGTCTGTAGCACAAGGTCAAATCATCTTCACCATTATATTGCACAGTCCACAATTTCAGGAGTAGCAGTACACCTTTGATGTCAGTGATGTGAGAAAGAATGGATGCTTCATGGTCAGCCAGTGCTTCTTCAACCCAGTTATCCTTCAACATGTAGTCATTGCCATCTAGTTGCCCTTCGTTCATGTAAGTGTTTGCTGGCTCTGATAACTGATAGTCACACCCTCAACAAACACAACCTGTGTTATATTGAGGGTAGGTGATGGTACAGTAGTAGAGTAGTTAAAGGGTAGTTAGCTTATGTAATTAGCGCCGTAACACAACCGGTTGGTGGTCACGTTGTCATGTCAGGGCAACTCTTCATTTTAGTGAGAGGGTTGCCCCTCTCGGGATGACCAGTCACTCCCCAGGTCAGTCCTACATCTGTGATGGACCAGAGTGGTCGATGTCCATCTGGTCCCCCAGAGGGTTCCACAGTGGGCCAGGGTCATCATTGCCCCAGGAGTCCTTGCCGAAGCTGTTGTATTCCTCTTCTTCATCAGAGGGCAGCGTCTTGCAGCAGCTACGACACTTCTTTTTTTGTTTGGGGGCCAGGTACCCTACCACTACGTCGATTCCCATGAGGGAGAGGGTATCGCCAGGGTGAGACTCTATGTCTCGAAAGTCGGTCGGCCTCTCTGCTTGTTCTGCCCTGTCTTTGTAGTATTTGAGGGACCGTTCAAGTCCCTCCAGTGCAGTCTCCACAACTGCGAGCTCCGAGCTTATTTCGACATTGGGCTCTCGTCCAGTTGCATTGTCCTGCAGTGCCGCTACTGCCCACTCATGCAGGTCATCAGCCTCTTGGAAGCTGAGGCCATTCTGGGTGAGGTGCCCAGCAACTGCGAATGGAGATGGCACCTTGTTGGTCGATTCAGACCAAGGGGATGTGCGACCTGGCACGATTATCCACCCCTCTCACTCGACGATAGCTCTGTACCGTCCCAGGACCACAAGCAGCCATGTGAAGCTGCAGCGCCAACCATTATGGTTGGAATCATACTGGAAACGAGGGGTGAAGTACCCCTTGAGGATGAATCCTCTGAGCCTCCCATCAGTTGGGGGCTCTTGGTGCTTGGGGTCAGTCTTTTTATGAACCCCCAGCAAATTTCTTTGTGCAGCCGGTGTGACTCAATCGGTGGATGAAGTTGTGCCATTCCGTGATCTCGTCTCCCCAGCCTTGAGCTCCCTTTGGCAGTCCGTCGTGCTGGTGGGTGGTGCGATTCCTCCATGTTAGGATCAATGGAGGTACGGTCGTTGGCAGGGGTTGCTGGCTGGAGGACATCACTCTGAATGAGTGAGTGCGCGCTTTGGCAGGGGCCAGTGCTGGCGACGATGAGGCGGCAGGGGGTCGTGCCACCTCAGGAACATGGGGGAATGATGACGAGACAGCGGGCTGTGCCACCTCAGTGGCTGGGGGTAGCGACAACGAAGCAACAGAGGGTTGTGCCACCTTGGGGGCAGGAGAAGGAGGCTGGGATGTGGCCTCAGAGGGTTGCTCCCCTTCTGTGTGGCCGTTTCCTCGCTCAGCCCATTTCGCCTGCTTGTATCCCTCACGCTTGCTCTTTCCACGAGCTGAGGCCCATGTGGGGGGGTGTCAGTGCTTGAATGTGTGACTCATCATGCTATTTTTGAGGGGCTTGACCCTCGTATGACAGTCTGTATCCGCCATGTATCGATTGAGCCAAGCTATGAATTTTTGCCCAAATCTAGTGTTGGGCGAGTTGCTCTCCTCCAACTCCTTTGCAACTCGGGCGTAGAACTCATTGAGTTCAGTGGTTGTATTGAGCAGGCGTACTGCTCCTGGCCAGATGGCACCGGTGATCAGGGGTGCGATGCCTCAATGTTTCTGAGGACATTCTCCCTGTGGGGGTCCTTGAACTGGTACAGATAGTCGTTGAACTGTATGTGTAGGTATTTGGTGCTGTCCAGCAGCACGTTTACTTGGTTAGGGATTTCTCCCCAGCCAAGTAGAGGAAACATTGTTTCCTCTGGGTTTTCGAGCTGTCCTGCCAATGAGGACCTGGACGGCTCAGCGATGTCAACGTCCATGGCACCAAAGATGGTGCCTGGCGAGTTAGGATGGAAGCAGGTACAACCTGGGGATCATGATCGTGATTGAGAATGGCGTTCTCCAGAGTATGATGCGGGTGTTACCCCACTCCCTCCCCCTGGAGAAACAAGACGTTCCTCCAAGGGCTGACTGGACGGGCCCCAGGCGAGCCTGCTCAAATGCAGCGGAGGTCTGCTGCTGCGAGAAGGTGGAGGCCTTCTCTGCCTCTTCAGCACGCCTGTGCCAATAGTCGCATTCGCGATGCATTGACGCAAGGTCGCCCTCAAGGCCAGGCATGCGGGTATTCCACCCGAAGACGTGCGTGAGACACTGTAAGCAATCTTCATGCGCATCCATGATGGACGATGTCCAGGGATATGTGCTTTTGGTACTCCAAGCATGTGGTGCACCGGTGGTCCCTGTCATGGAGTAGAAGACCAGTAGTGGTGGCACACCACCGGTCAGGGGAAGGAGAAGCGTCGCATGCTGTTACACGCCGACGTTTCTCATGTCGCCCTTCGCGAGAAGGGGGACGAGAACAATGAGGGGAGGGCAAATGAGGCGCCCTCCTCTTGTCAGAGCAACAACGAGCCCGGTCCTGGTGGGACATGGGCTTGTCAGAGGTGTCGTCTGCGTGCCATAGTTGTGCAGATGGGGAAGGTGAGCGGCAGCAGTTGTCAGACATGATGGTTAATGGCATGGTGAGAGTGCAGTGGATGTGGTAATGGGAAGAGAGCAGAATGGGCAAGGAATGAGGCGAAAATTGATGGAAGTCAAAATTGAAAGTCAGCGAATATATGGAAATTGACAGTGGACTGAAACAATGGAGACTCTTGACACATGTAATCCAGACCAACACGTGCCAGCAGTACCAACGATCACGTGAGGTAACTGTGAGAGTTCCACACTTGTTCGCTTCAATGCTGCTTTCTAGACTACCATGTAGTCATTCACGCACGCTACACATGTGCTGACTGCCCTTGGGCAGTCGTTGTACTGACTGAGCTCCATGGAGCTCGAGATAATCATCCAATGCTTCAAGATCCCTGCAGTGTGGGTGCAGCTCCCAAGTAGAGTTGCCCAGGTTCCATTTTACCAAGAATTTGACCTTGTTGCCCACCCAACGGTGGGCGGTTATTTCATTGACAAGCCATTTGGCATTGTCTGGGTTGCCCATGTCATAGAAGGCTTAGGCGTCCCACTTCAGAAAGAGCCTATCATCGTTGGGCTCATGCCACCTCAGCAAGTTGACATGAAAGGTAGGGTGTATTCATTGATCTTTGAGCTGCCTCAGGTATAATTATCTGTCATCGGATTACTCGTGACAACTCTCATTGGCCCAATGTATGTGGGCAAGAGCTTTCGAGCTCGTCTCTTAGGCAAGGTGAGGTTTTTGGTAGATAGGTACACTAACTCCCCCACATCCAGTGTCGGGGGATCCTTCCTCTTTTTATTAGCGTGATGCATTTGTATCATGTGGCTCTCAATGATGGCATCAAGGGCCATTGCTAGGTTGTCCCGCGCCTGGCGGACGAATCCTTGGATGCCAGGTGCCGTCTTTGGAGCACTTCCATGCTCAAGTTGTGCCATTCAGGGCATATATCTGTACGTGAGTTCAAAGGGTGTGAACCCAGTCGATCCACTCACGCTCAAGTTGATCACGAACTCAACCATGGGTACCTTCTCAACCCAGTCCTTCTGATCTGGTGAGATCATGCTGTGCAGGATCTGCATGATTGTCCTGATCGAGCACTCAGATGCTCTGTCTGTTTGGGGGTGAAATGCTGTTGACATCAGGAGCTTTACTCCAAGAAGTCAATGAGTTTCTCTCCAAAATTGCGACATGAACTTGGTGTCTCGGTCAGAGACAATTGTCTTGGGTAGTCCATGTAGACAGACAATTTCTTTCACGAAGAGCCATGCTAATTGCGAGGCTCGGATAGTTGTAGTCACTGGCACCAAGTGTACCAGTGAAGTCATGCAACAGAGCATGACCCACAAGTAGTTGTGCTCGCCTTGTTCAGGGAACGGTCCCACAAAATCCATTGTGATGGAATTCCAGGGTCTTCAGGGAATCGGCAGAGAATGTAACAGCCCTGCTGGTTTCTCATTGCTCGTCTTCGTCGTCTGGCAGACAGGGCATGATCGACAGAATCGATCTACTTCCTTGCTGAGTCCTGGCCACCAGTACCACCTGTGGATATAATCCACCGTTCGCAGCACACCTAGGTGTCCCAGCACCTTGTGCGCATGATTGATGATACATGCGGTCATTGAGGCCCCCTTCCATTGTGTTCGTGGAACGCAGAGGACTCTTTCTCCTCCACTGTTCACGGCGTGGATCAGCCTGCCATCCATGCTGAACGTGTGGTGGTGTTTTGGCTTCTCAGCCACTTTTGCAAGTACCGGGTTGTCTTTATATCTGGTCCTTACAGCTCCCATAAAGCTGTCTTGCTGTTGGAAGTGAGTGCGGGTGGCAGGTGACTGCCCCGTGGATTCGAGTAGAGTGGGATCTTCACTTGTACATGCGGGAGCTGTTCTCTCCCTACTCGGTTCTGCATGTTCATGCAATTCTGCTGCTTCAATATGGCAATCCTCTTGCTTCCTGCGCAGTCTCTTGCTGTGCCTCACGTCGTCTTGACTTGCTCTCATCGAGGCAAGTCATAGCTCCCTTAGTCGATCTTGGGGGAGGTCATCCCCCTCTGGGTCGAGTCTCACATCTGTGTTTGCCCAATCGACGCATTCGTTCTGGACTCCCTCGCCTCCTTCCATCTCATAGTAATGGGATAGACAGTCGGCAACTTTGTTTTCAACTCCTTTCATGTAGACGATTTCTGCATTGAATCGGGACAGGTAATCCGTCCATCGGATCTGTCGGCTCGACAGTTTTTGTTGCATGGAGGTACTTCAGTGCCTCGTGGTTGGTAATGATTTTGAATGGGAATCCGAGGAGTTTATCCTCCCATTTGAGAAGCGCTTTGAGTATCGCAAGCGTTTCTTGCTCAAACATCCGATAGTTATGTTGGGCGTCTGTTAGTTTCTTTGACATGAACCCAGCTGGGCAGCATGTCTTCCAGTCTTCTCCCTGTCCGTAGAGTGCACCCACTCCATACAAGGATGCATTGCATATGAGCCAAATCAGCTCATCCGAGGCAGGGTTTATCGGCCTCAGTATCGGATATTTGCATGTGAGGTCCTTGATCGCTTGGAAACATCAATCATGGATGTCTCGCCAGAGGAAAGGGTGACCATTCCTCTGGATGCCCGTGAGCGGTGTGATGCATGCCGACACGTCTGGCATGAACTGTGCCAGGTACTTGACAAGTCCAACAAATCATTGTACCTCGTTCAGGTTGTGAGGCTTCCTCCACTCACGTATCCTCGCCATCTTATCTGTGTCTGCATGGACACCATGCTCATCAATCATGTGCCCAAGGCAATTGAGCTTTTCTGTGTACAAGTCGCATTTTTCACGCTCAAGATAGAATTCCACCTTTGTTAAGGCATCGAGCACAAGTCGCAAATGCCTCTCATGCTCTTCAAGTGTGTTGCTAAACACAAATATATCATCAAGATATACATGGATGAACTGTCCAATGTACTCTCGCAGTACCACCATCATGAGTCGCTGGAATGTGATGGGGGCATTGCAGTCTCCTTGCTGCATGACCTGACTCAGGAATGTACTGAAGATGGTCGAAAAGGCTGTTTTCTTAACGTCTTCTGGCTCCATGTGTACCTGTTCATACGTGTTGGATAAGTCTATCTTCGAGCGATATCTCGCTCTTGCGACGTCCATTCTGATCTGATCTTGGTCAGGGAATGGGGTCACGTCCTTGACCGTGTTGTCATTGCGCTTCCTGCAATTGATCATGGTCCTTAATTTTCCCGTCTTCTTCAGGATGCATAGCATCGGTGCTGCCTGCGGCACGCTAGCCATGATCCACCACTTTGCATTTGTGTAGAGTTGGATCTTCTCTGCCAGCTGTGGCTTCAGAGAGTCCAGGCAGTGTGGACTACCGACGCACCCTAGTTGCAACAGTAGCTGGGACTCCAGCATGAATGTAGCCAGTGTAGCTACGGTCGCAAATGCAGGGCTGACGAAATTTGTCGTACTGCCGGTGTCGACCATCGTCAACACTTTGCAGCCATTTACCTTTGCTCGCACTATGAAGCAGGTGTGCAGGTGGAAGGGTACCACTGGCCTAGGGCCAGGTGGGCCTGTCACTGCATTCATGCGCATCACATATCAAGATGCATGGTCTGTAGCTTCATGCTTTACCGGCCGTAGTGCCATCATTCGAGGAGTGACTCCGTTTGCTAGTTCCTCATCTGGAGGCGGGTTTCGAAGCCTGATCACCTCGTACTTGCCAAGTACATATGTATGGTCTGTCAGGAATAATGTCTCGATCTGGCTGGATATACACCGTATGTTCCCCACCTGCAGACATGCGTGCTCTGCCAAGCCGGCGGTCAAGTGTGCAGAGCCCCTCCACTGTTTGAAGGAGCTCGAATTGCGACTGCTCTGTGCATCAACTGACATGTTGGAGTGTTGCCCACATGTCCTGCAATGGATGTCCAGCGAAGTCGACCTGCACTGAAGTTCTGGTGAGAGCCGTGCACAGGTCCTCTGTGGTGTCCTCCGGTTGTTCCTGTGTGCCGTCCCTCGGGGCACTCAGCACCTGGAGTGCACGGTTGATTAGACTGTGCACTTGTTTTGTACTCTGTCGGATTATTGCAGCCTGCAGGTCACCCAGCAGGCTGCACTCAAATATCCATGCTATGGATTCGAGTTGATTGAGAGGTTCATTGGTAGCCTCAAGCCGCCCTCGTGCAAGACCCACAAACACCACTCCCGTCTCTGGGATGGTGTGTTCACGAGCCATCCATCCATCATCATATGCCCTCCAAGCACTTCGGCTAGGAAGTGCTCGTGCTGCCTCCAAGCCCAGACCTTCCTTGAGCTCGGATGTGATGACATGCCATCGATATAAGTGACACACGAGGCATTCGCCATGGTGGGTGAACCTGAATCATTCATCCCACTCACATTGAGGGTTCGTGTTAGTGGCTGGCATCGCGATGTTTTCCATCGCATTGATCACTCCCCAGTTGCTGATCCCTTCATCAGCAGCTACATTCACTGGAGCATCTACATGCTCATGTCCCTGTCCAGGGCCTGGGACCTCCAGTAGGTCGTTGATGTTATCCCCGTGGTAGCCATTTTCACAGGGTTCAACATTCACAGGTGCAGGCATGGGGGCCGCAGTCTGTGCCTCCTCACAGGCTGACTCACCATTGCTGTTGGCCTCATACCATTCGATGCAGTTGTCCATTCCGTCTCATGCAGTCATAGACGAACAATATATGACCTCCTCATCATGAGGGTCGTGGGTGTACATCCGCCTGAGACACGTGACAGGTTCTCCATCACTGTCTCTGTCATTGTCATATATGTCGACAACGTCTCCTTCATCACTCGAGTACAGGGGGGCATCTACTGGGTCCCCCTCATCGTCACTCTCTGGTGACGGATCTTGGTCGTCCATGATGCCATGAGCAATATTATCCTGCTCGCCAGTGTCCTCAGCGGTGTCAGGCTCCTGCACATCCACTACAAATAATTGGGCCTTATTTTGTTTCTTTGGTTTGGGGCAGCAGTCTGCGAAGTGCCCCACTTCGCCACAGTTGAAAAATCCTGTGTCCTTCCGCGAGAGTGTCCCTCTTGCTTTCCCTGAGGCTCCACCTCCTCTATTGTAGGTGCCTCGGCTGGCGTCCCTTGTCCCAGGCCACTGGCCATCCATTCACTGCTGTCTCACATTGTACAGCACTTTCTTATACAGCACGTTTCCCCTGCAGAAATACTTGTGCCCATTGCCAGAGTTCTCAGGACTCAACTTTTCTCTTGCAGGGACACCTGCACCTGTCCCTCTAAATGAACTCTTCACCGCCTGAGTTCGAGAGTGATTGCTGATCATCTTCAGTGCACTCTCCATCTTCTGAACCTCAGCCAGGATTTGTTCCATGGCTGAGTGTTCCGTGGAAATTCCACGTGCCTTCATGACTCCTTCCGCCAATGATAATGGGAGACCATTGATGAACTTCCTTCTCATGGAGTAGTCATCCAGTGGTTGGACCATCCTAGCTGCATGATGTCTCATATCATTGTAAAACATGAGGGCCCCTTGCTTGGAGGAGTACCTCGTCTTGTCGTACTTCTCAGCTGCATTCTGAGTGGATGCTTCATGAATAAATCACACGAAAAGTGCACAAACAAGATCTTCAAACGTCCAGTGGCAGATTGTATGATCCAGACTCTCGACTTCCTGATCAAACCATTGACCTGCTAGGTCCTCCAGACAGGCACCCATGGACATGACTCTGTCTCCATTGCGGATGGGGCCTGTCACCTTGTAAATTCTGAACCAGCGTAAAATCTGGTTCACCCATTCGTCAAAGATGTTGATGTTGTCCTGGCCCTTATAAGCTTTGGGCTGGGATATTTTCATTGATTTTACTTCCAGACCTGCTGGGTCACCAGGCTGACTGATGGCTTCGTATACGCATTGCCTGTATCGGTCGAGCAGAGTGCCTGTATAGCCACTCATTCCAGGAGTCAGCCCCTGAGTCTGGGCTGTATAGCTAAGTTGGTTAAATCACTCAGGGCGATTTGGAGTTCGTGCCAAGCGCGCTTCTCTGCACTCACAACAATGTCTTCTATCATTGTCATTGTCATTGTCTGAGGAGTCAGTTCCTCCTCCTCCTGGTCCTCCTCCTCCCCTTCCTGGGGGTGGCGGAGGCGGAAGGTTCTGGTACCTTTGGCTGAATGAGCCTTGCTTGTATCGAGGGACTCCCCTCGCTTCTTCGCAACCTTCACACCGAGCCAAGTGGGGTGGAATGTCTCATGAGTGGGCGTCTCTTGATGCCCCGTCATTTTCTGGCTGTTGAGTGTTCAATGTCACTTGTCTCCCACCCATCCCGCAAGTGGGAGTGTTGAAGATGGAGAAGCGGTCTTGCTCCTCCTCCTCCTCCTCCTCCTCCTCGTCGTTGTCATCGATTTCGCTCTTGACAGTGAATCTCGGTGTCGGGCTATTCAAGAATACATCCCTGCATGATGTGTTCTCATTTCGAGGGTCTGTTAGGAGGGCTACCCAGAGGCTGTCAAACATAGCCGCCTGGTCTCCTCCTGGGACCAACCTGTGGTTGTAGTCCCTTTCCTCACAGGGTGTGTTTTGCCAGTCCTCGGTAGGGAACTGTGTGGGTATACCCATGGGTACCCAGAGGCCAACCCACACCCATACCCACCATGGGTCTGTACCCACCTATGTGGGTATGGGTATGTGTGTGGGTTGGTGGGTATTTCCTGCAGGTTTACCCACTACCACCACTACCACTACAATCTACCATGACAATACCACCACCACCACCATGTTGACCACAGCAATGATTACAACAGTCCCCACCACTAGTATTATATGTATGTCCACAACCATGACTGTCATGCTAATGATGATCACCATAGCCACCTCACAACCCAGGCCATATCTACAATAACAGCAACCACAAACAAAACTCAAATGACATCAATCAGCATGATCAGATCCATTATGATAACTACTAGACAATCACCACTGTTACTATGCTGACAAGGATGTCAACATGTAAAAACACCATTGAACACCAACTGCAACCATAGTGCTGACAGAAATGCCAACTTGAAATGATGACAGTCACTATACTGCCATCACCATGAGGTCAACAGTTATCATCACCACCATCATGCTAATGAAAAATACCTCAATCACACATTACTAGCATATACTGGCAATTGAAATGACACTCATGGGCCAGGTTCACTGTTCTGACTACAACAGCTGTCACCACCCCACTATAGTACTACCACCTTCATTTGATGCTGAATTCAACAACAGCCACCACCACCACCACCACCACTCATGACAATGATGCTAATAGCCATCACTTCTGTCACCATTGCCCATGCCATGGCCTTCCACTACCATCACCACTTCCCCAACACCATATTAATAATGTCAAACACTCATACCAACCATCACTGTAATGTCATGTTCAGTGCTATGTATTAGAAATGCACCTTATGAATATTCTAGTACTAAATTTCTGTACCACTGTTAAATAAATATGCAAAGATTTGAGGAATCTGACAAGCTAAAAGGGGCTATTAGCCCCTGAATACCCACCTGTACCCATACCCACAACCCATGGTGGGTATCCATACCCATGACTTTCCCTAGTCCTCGGCGAACATTCCCATCAACTCCCGCATGGATTCCTGAACCTCACTGTAACAGGGAGGGTATGTTCCTTGAGAGAATGGGGTGGTGAAATAGAAAGCACGATGGAGCTCATGAAGTCGTGTCTCCCGCTCTCCCATGACTGGTGTGCTCACCGGCAGGCTAATTCCCATCATTGGTGTGCTCACTGGCAGACTGGTCAGAGGACTTCCTGTCCTCATAGCACTCCTTGAGGTTGTTGACCTCGGCTCAGGCATCTCATATATGTTGTTGAGACCACCGGTCTCCTCACGAGCAAGTGCTCTGTTCACTTCCTCTAGGCAAACTTGCCTCGTACTGCTGTCAGCGGTGTTGGGCGCTCGGTTGCCATGGGAAAATTTTTCACGAGCCCTTTCAGGCTCACCAGACCTTGTGGCACTTCTCAAGGTCATCCTGCACGTTGTTGCGCTAGTACCTATGACACTCATGTCCAGGTTGTTCAAAAAATGTAAGTGTTTGCTGGCTCTGATAACTGATAGTCACACCCTCAACGAACACAACCTGTGTTATATTGAGGGTAGGTGATGGTACAGTAGTAGAGTAGTTAAAGGGTAGTTAGCTTATGTAATTAGCACCAGCACTATATATATGGGTGCTTCTGCTTACATAAGCAGAAGTGCTACTACACTAGTATAGACCACCTAGTGGTCAGCAGTAAAGGGAGATTACTCCCTTTACAGTTTGCTTCACCAAGACCTGTGTCAACCAGACGAACATGGTAGCATATGGTACCACATCCAATGAAGCTACTGCTCAACGACAGCAGCTCGATAATATTGTAGATTTCGTTTGGCCCAAAGATAACTGTGCCGATAAAGTTATGATGGTTGACTTGTTTGGGAATGGAGGGGATGTGACATATGTTGATTGTCGGATCGTATCCCAGAAGATCTCTATCAGCATGGGTGAACGCATGGATTACCTCCATTACATGCTGGAGGTTGCGATGAAAACTAAGGGGGGACAAGACTTGCGCTCCTGAGCGGTTGTAGAAGTGAACTCACATGTGGAAATCGGCAAAGGAAATGGCGAGTACGTAGCAACACCATGGCTGAGAGGATAAAAGCAAGTATGCCTTTGTATTAAGTGTCTTGATGAGAGTTGTATTTGCAGCGAGTGTACTATAGGTGAATTCGCCCAGGGCCTTGAGGCTTTTCCAAGTGATGGGGCCACCATCCCGACCTTCGAGGAGGATAAGGTCAGGTTTGCGGCTCCAACAGGGCTCATCATCTAATGAGTCCAATTTTTTCACCGAGAAGTCACCGTACCACCAACGGAGAGCTTGTGTCTGCTTTTCACCATGTCCAAAGTGCTCCAATGCTGTCGTAGCGAGTGCATTCAAGAACACCGCAAATTGATTTTCAACTAGCTTGCCCTTCTTCATCCCGTTTCCAGAAAAGTAGTCTTCATCCTTTGACGAATCCCCATCGTATGCTGCCCCTTGGCAAGGTCGTCCATCCAGAAAGGAGGATCCCTCAGTGCTACTCATGCCCACATCTTCAATGTCTGTGTCTGTTCCTCCTGCTGCCTGCCCCAACTCTGGCTTCTCTCCCCTTTGATGTCCCTGATTATTGGCAAATGGATAGCCAAAGTGATTGTCAGTGATGTGTGCATTGATCTCTCTAGGTATGATCTCTTGCCACTTCCACTTCCTGGTTTTCACGTCATATAGTATGTCTTTCTAGCAAGGGCAAGATCCGATTTCTTTGCTGATCTTGACTGGGAAGCAGATTTAAGTGCACGAGCCTCCAAGTGAGTCGACCTACGAGGACCAAGTGCTTTAGAGGCAAGTGTTGATGTAGTAATTTTGCGATATGCCTTGTTCAGATCTCCAGATGTGAAAGATGGAAGGGCAGGGAAAATACAAGGTATGACACCGATGAAGCCGCACAGAACCCTCAACTTATCCTCCTCAAGGGTCAAACCCTTCATTTCATGGTCGAGAATTTCATACATGTTGGGAACAGCACATCCCTTTGGAGGTGTGGCTGTAGAGCTAAGTTTTTGAAAGAAATCTGTGTGCCACTCTGTCAAGTCCGGGTCTACTCTGGTAGGGGGTCCGGTCAAGTCTGGACAAAAGCGGACAAAAGCGGACAAAGGACAAGGGCAGGGGGCTGGACAAGGAGTTAGTCTGGCCGGAGTTGGTGACCGCTTGGATTCAACAACTAAGAACAACGAGCATTGATCCCTTGCATAGGTTCCGGTCAAGAGGTTGGAGACGGAAACAGAGACAGAGACAGAGACAGACAGAAACTGGAGTAGTGACTATGGTTGATTTCAGACTGAGGTATACAGAATAAACTACAGAGTACTTATACTAAGTAAGAACTAGGGATGAGTATTTATGGTGACAAGTAAACAGCCTTAAAGGCAGACAAGGAACGAACGGAGTAAAGACTAGGTCAGGTCCAGGTAAAATAAAGTCAGGTCTGGTGAAAATGCTACAAGGTATAGGATATATCGAGTTCACAGAGAACTCATGTCAAGGCAGGGCAGATGGCGAGGTGTGGTAATGAGTGAATGGAGTATAGAACAAGGGTAATACTTAATGGTAGATTATCTGTGCGACTGTGACCGGAGTAAGTGACGAGCGACTGGAGTTGAGCTACAGAGCTGCGATGTGACCGGAGTGACTGGATAAGATCCGGAGTTGGACATGGTCATAACACACTCCCTTTGCATGGCAGCTATCAGACTCCTACCCACTCACCCAAGAGGTCGTTGTGAATGCGAAGTAGCACTTAGTCAGCAAGATAGCCTTGAAGTTATTGAAGTGCTGGATCTGATGGGGACTTTTGTGGTCGTCAATAAAGGTAAAATTTCAACTAATCATAGGTGGGACGAGTACAGTTAAGTGTATAGAAAAACTCCTTGTTCCAGTACTTGTTCAGCCAGAGTTCCTCCAACAATGCAATGGAATTTGTTGATGACAAACACTTGTTTGTGGTCTTTCCGAATCGTGGGACCAAGTTAACTGGAGCTCGGAGGTGACTGAGGGGAATGACATCGCCAAGATATTCACCACTTGCTCGTTTTGCTCTATGCAGGATATGCATTGAAGTGACCGGGTCACATTCACTCCCACATTGAGGTACAATATTGAGTTGTCTAACATATGCCAAGAATCTGTCATGCCAGCAAGGTCTTTGACCATGAGGTGGCACAGGACAGAAGATTAGTTGTATTTCACCAATGCAATGGCCTGCCAAGGTGGTGTTGGATCAACGTCCTGGTGAAGTTGTGAATATGGAATTACCTTCAAGCCCTTATGTGGGCCACTCCTTGCTCAGATCAGTATTGAATAGGACTGGGTCATAACGCCCATAGTGCCAGGTCGTAGAAGGTGGTGCAGCAATGACAGTGTGTGCGGGGTCAAGATCTCCCCCTGGGTGAAATGGTCTCTGCTGCAGGCGAACAGCGTGCCACACAGCGAGGTGGGAGAACAGGAGATTGCAAGTATTGGTAGAATGACGTTGCCCTGCAACCTGGTGTGACAACCTTTGCGCTTCCCACTGGAGGTAGTCACCAATTGCGCTGTGGAGATCAGGGATATTATGCTCAGTAGCGATAGTGTCAATGGGAGTGTGATTGATCTTCGGGTCCTTGATTATGTTAATCACAGTGTTGCAAACAACAGACATATGGAGAGGAATTGGGACTGATCCACGAGGGGAAACCAACAGTTCCTGAGCTTTTGCGAAGTAGTCAGCTGGAAAATGTTTGGGCTGCCCTAGTTTGGCAACTGATTGGAAGAGTTGTGTGTCATCATCTGTGTTGATGGGGGTGAAGTCCTTGTCATCTTCATCTTGGTGATGGTCCCGCACCTCTTGCAGGGATGTAGTGAGCTTGAACCTCGAGCATTTCTTGAGATGGTCTAACTGGCGACAGATTTGGGGGTCAATGTTGACATTATTGCTCCTGCGAGCAGGATTTTTGACTACAACAATATGGGCATGTTCTGTTACATCGGCCGTCCATTGAGCAGGGGCACCAGAGGTTTGGATGGAGGGAACGACACTTTGCAGGAGTTCAAGCTTTGGAATGTACCAGTTATCAATTGCATTCTTCTTTCCCTTTCTCCCACTGGCTGTTATGATGGATGCTTTGTTGTCATGAAACACTTAAAGGGGCGGCACCAGCAATTACAGCAATCAGGTACCACTGTACATCTCGCTGTGTTCTGCCAGTGACCTTGGTCAGGTGGGAAATACCCTTACCAAAGTGTCTGTAGCCAGTGGATGGCCGGAGAACAGAGAAACAGAAGTCAAGTTCTTTAGCGCTGATGATGTTGATGGCCCATTTGACGTCGTGATCCCAGAAAAGCTTATGCCAGTCATGAAGTGCCTCAGGTGTAAAAAATTGGGACAGATCAGAGAGGGACCAGTTCCGAAAGAACAGCTTGGCGACTCCATTCAAACAATACTTCTGTGCGGCCTTGAAATATTCTTCAAAATCATCTGGGTCAACATTGATGTTCTGCAGCTGTTGCAATGTGAATCCTTTCGTCTGCACTTCAGGTAACCACTTTTGATAAGCATTTAGCCTGAATAGTTTAGTATCACAATTCAGCCAAATAGCCTATAAAACCATGGTCATCCCAGGGAAGGTCTGCTTCCCTCCTGGGATGGGCCATT
>Ga0307518_10001087_pt1 | contig 20429 bp, 16 predicted proteins | sample 25_EM_MG_FD_203889 | JGI IMG/M metagenome (GOLD analysis project Ga0307518, IMG submission 203889) | Populus trichocarpa ectomycorrhiza microbial communities from riparian zone in the Pacific Northwest, United States - 25_EM | ecosystem: Host-associated > Plants > Roots > Unclassified | place...
ACATATTTATACACTTGCAAGAATGAGATTAGCCTGATCAGGGTGGGCAATCGGATTGATCTACGAGATGAGGTTGTTGTGGAGAAATTTTGGTGGGCAGGCCCCAAAGAACACGTTCACTGACACCCGTTAATCAACGTGGACCGTGGAAACGCATAGAAGGACCTGTCCTTCGGCATCTTCAGGGTTGAGCTTAAAGAGAATGAATTGTTCATGCTCGATCGATTAGTAAGTTTGCTGTACAGTAGTGTAGGCCTGGTGTGACGGCTGCCCTGGCTGTCCGTCGTGTCAGACCTCCGGCTAATAGATACCCTTTTCCTTGTCTGTGATTATCGCGATATGGACTGTGATTATACCTTAGAGGCTCGTGATTCTATGTAGTCGTCTATATAAACTATCGTCCATACGCCCTGTGTACTTAGGATTCTCTTTCCTGAAATCACTATCTTGTAAAGCGGTGATTACTCGAGCTTGAAGCCTACAAAGTGTGCCGACAACACAAGACTAGCTATCTTCGTGCTGGCGCCACATATTTTTTCACCTTCCACAAGGTATCACTACTCTCTACAACTCGTAAACCTCTCTCTCTCGAAATCCTTTCGTGGTCTGATCAACCGCCGGACTCGTCTATTTGAATACCCAAGTACGTGATTTTTATAAAACCTACTATGACTGAAGTCAGGTATAATCTGCAGAGCCACGCTCGAGCGGCGTCTCTGCCAGAATCTACCCCTAGAAAGTATACCCCGGGAGACTTTCCCTTGTCTCCAGTTGAGACAGTGACTCGGCAAGATCACTGTCAAGATACTACCCGCGCCGCGATCGCACCTCGGCTCTTGTATAGCGAGGTGGCGAAAGCGAGATCCCTCCAAGCACGAGATGTGTTTGGGGAGAAATCCAACGAGGAGAATTCCATGTTGGTATCTGTGTACACAATTAACGCACAAGAGAATTCGCCGGAAGTAAAGAATGAACCTTTGGGCGTCCCGATTACTCCTTTGAGTGAGGATCCTGATGGGACCGAGAACTCGGACAATCGGACGACTGACTCTGACAATGATGGTCAGTGGACCCAAGTTAGGTGAAGGGAATGCCGAAAGAAACCCACCTTAGCTGCCCTGACGGGAGCTGAGAGTAAGTTGAGTCCAGGACAAATCAAAATTGTCCAAGAGGCGGAACAACGACTTACCACCCCCCAGCGCAAGACAATCGAGAAGCGTGCTCGCACGGTTGGGGTACCCCACTCGTTCAGGTTTGGACGACCGCGTAACGACAATGACGTATCGCGAGGTGAAGGTCCCTCCCAAGGTAAAGGGAAGGGCCCGGACCCTGGCAATTGGGGAGACATTGATTTCTCAGATGAGGATATTGACCTAGATGCCCAGCGCGCGGCTTTGGAGTCATGGAAGACCGTCCAAAAATGGGCACGTTCTCAGAGCGATGTGCCATGGATTGAAGAGCTTCATGACAGCGATACAGAGACGAGGCATGGTACGACCTCACGTGCGGCGCCTGTGCCCACTCGGTCTCCAATCGCACCTAAAGCAGTCAGGCACGTTGACTCCTCCCAAAGGAATGCTGAGAATTCTTCTGAAGAAACTGAAGTTTCAGAGGAATTAGCTTCAAAGAAGCACAAAAAGAAGGCTCACAAAAAGAAAGATGGAACTAGAAAGGTCAAAGTGACCGAGAAGGCTCGTGACCTGCCTGCTGGGATAGGGAATGCTGACCCGGTGCGTGCGCTGGTTGACAAAACTGTTGCGCAGCCTGGCACACGCCGTGAACGACGGGCTACCCCGCGAGCAATGGAACCTGTTGAGCAAATCAATCCAAAAAGTTACATTGGGTTAGCATTGACTTGGTTGAACAAAGGTAAACGTACCGACAAGGGCAAAGGGAGCCCAGATGATTCATCTAGTTCCTCGACCAGCTCCTCCAGTTCGTCGGACTCCTGCAGCTCATACTCTACGACAAGCGACTCAGATGAGTCGAGTAACTTGTCAAGTTCTTCGGGTTCTTCAAATTCTTCGTGAACTCGGCGATGATGCAGACACAAGAGCCGGAGTTGCCGCAGTGGTGGGCGACCAAAGCGCTCGAAACGGAAGCGCAGTGGGAAAACAAAGAAGCGTCAGCGGATGACCCTGAAGCCAATCCCGCCGACAAAATACGATGGGTCCGTGGACTCGAAGGCGTTCCACCGTTTTATCACGGAAGGAACTGCCTATGTCAAAGATGGCCAAGTACCATCAAAGAAGCGGGCATTTATCTTGTCCCACTATTTGAGGGGAAAGGCTCATGAGTTTTATGTCAGAGAAGTGTCAGGAGACCCATATGGATGGCACTTACCTGAATTCTTTCGAGAACTATTTAACTATTGTTTTCCTGTTGACTTCCGGATTAAGCAGCGGCGCAAATTACTGCATTGTTACCAGAATGACCAAAAGGTTCGAGATTACATCTACGAGCTAAATGAGTTATGGGTGATGATTGGGGAAACAGACGAACGAACCCAAGTTCACAAGTTGTGGTTTGGCCTCCGGAAAGAGATCCAACATGATCTCTGGCACGAGAAATTGAATCCAGAAATTTCATCTCTGAAAGACGTGATTGCCGCTGCCGAGATTATAGAAATCGCGCAGTCAGTTACCTCGGAAACCAATGGGAAAGGGCGCACTAAGACGCCCACAGCCGTCCGCAGCGCTGCAGCTACGCCCGATGGCAGAGAGCGGGCGCAACACCAGTCTCGACGCTCTTCTTGGCGTGAGAAGAAGCATAATGATCCTAAATCTGGAAAGACCGATGGTCAGTCAAAAGGGAAGGGAAAGGACAGACCAAAGAAGGCCGGGACTAGACCCAAACTGAGCAAGGACGAACAGGAGAGACATAAGTCCAAAGGACTCTGTTTCAACTGTCACCGAGCAGGTCACTTCTCTAGGAACTGTCCTGATTTGAACAAAGTAACGTCGAGCTCGACTGACTTGAACCCCCCAGGTGTCACGAGTTTCGGAGTAAATATTGACTATGCAACCATCGAGGAACAGCGAGAATCGTCGCACGCGACGAAAACCGACCTATCCCTAAGTACAATCAGCCTTGCCGTTTGCGTGGACACGCAAGGCAGAAAAGGCGACTTACCCGATTTACGGAATGCCGACGAAATTGATTCCGAAATGTTGACAATGCCAAGTGAAGTCGGAGAACTGTCCGACTGGGATAACATTAGTAACAAAGAGCCCGTGCCCCCGCATGACCCCCTGAATTTGCCTTGGATTGAATCTTGCGCAATGAGTATTGAGAGCGAGGGCGTTGAGTTCCTGTCCAACTCTAGTGGGTCGGACACCACAATGGACCCACCATTCGACTCTCAGTTCTTTTGTTGCGAGTCACGACCAGGTGAGATGGGCTATCCTCTGGGTGACCAAGCTAGTGAGTGACTTGACGGTATTGCTTATCCTGGGGAAGACGCCAGCACCCCTGGTGTGTTGGACAGGGGACGATTCCATGTCCATCCGGTCGCTGGCGGACAACACGCCATTCTCGATGCCTTGCGACCATTCGAACAAGAGGTATTAATTGATACGTGCCTGTTGAGGTATCCACAATTTACGATAGACCAGTGGTATTGGCACAAACGCGCCGAATCCCTTGGTCAATCCTCACGTGAATATAGGGCCGAGTTCATGAGAGCGGACTTCTCACCTCCAATGGGGACGCCTGTAGCAGAGCGAATTGTGCTCTGCCTGACCGACGGAGTACCACCTGATGAAATGGGGTTTGGTAATGAGTACCGTTTCCAGTGCTTGTACCGCGCTGGAGAGGAAGCCTATGAGATCCGAGATCAACACCTCATGTTAAGGACATACCTAACAATTGACCTGGCGGAATACTCTCGATTCAATGTGTCCACCTGGTATCAAAGGCGGGTGGACCGATGGAATTACAATGAAGACATTGTAAGCAATCTTGAGAACGACCTCCTTCGCCGAATGGAGAATAATACCATTAGCAATGAACAACCATCCACCCCGGATGAGAGCAGTTTGGACTCACCATGTGAGCTTAACCTCTCACTGCATTATATAGAACTAAATGGGATCAAGAAGTCAAAGAACGGGTACTCAACGATACAACGCAATGCCGCGATTACTCGCAATTTCACTCGTACGATCCCTCGTCCGGTGGTGGTTACAGTTCATATTGAAGGACAACCAGCGCGAGCGCTGATTGATACCGGTTCCCTAGCCGACTTCATGTCGTTAACGCTTGCTGAACAACTACACGTGAAGCGCTTACCCTTGGAAAAACCATTGACTATTCAATTGGCCGTCCAGGGCTTGAGGTCAAAGGTAAACTTCGGGACGAAGGTCCGGTTCCAATACCAGGGCGCCGACTATGACCGATACTTCGATGTGATAAATCTGCAAAGTTACGATTTAATTTTAGGGACTCCATTCCTATTCCAACATCAGGTATTGGTAGGATTGAACTCACCACGAGTGATTCTCGGTAGTAAGACCCCATTGGTGATGAAGGGACCACAGGTATCTGTCCTGGAATCTAGAGCTACTGATATCTATGAAGAAAACCTAGGGAAAGTCAGGGAACAATTGATGGCGGAGGCAAAACCGTTATGCTCACAGTCCAGTGCCACCGCCCTACCACCCTTTCGAGCGATCAATCACTCTATTCCACTTATTGATGAGAATAAGATATACCCCTGGCGAGCTTCGCGCTGTCCAGAAGCGTTGAGGCCGCTCTGGGTAGAAAAGAAAAACACGTACCTTAGAACTGGCCGGTGGGAAATGACCGCTGCTAGGAATACATGTCCAATGTTGTTACTACCGAAACCCGGAAACCCTCTGCGGCTGCGCATTGTTGTTGACCTGCGCAAGCGTAACAAGAATACTCGAAAATTGTCCTCGCCTATGCTGGACATGGATGGCATTTTACGCCGTGTTGCGAGGAAGAAGTATCGATCTATAATAGATGGTCAGGATGCGTACAAGCAAATTTGAATCGTACCTGAACACGTCTCCCGCTCGGCGGTGACGACACCTGATGGAAATATGGTTAGTCTGGTGGTACAGCAAGGCGATTGTAATGCACCTGCCACCTACCAGGCGCTCATGAACTATCTGTTCAGTGAGTACATAGGCATCTTTATGGATGTTTACCTGGATGATATCATAATCTATTCTGACTCCCTGGAGGAACATGTGAAGCATGTTAGGATTGTGCTCGATATTCTCAAGCGCGAAAAGCTTTACCTCAGCGAAAAGAAACTGAAATTCCTCTGCAAAGAGGTTAAGATCCTTGGGCGCATCGTTACTGACGATGGAATACGAATGGACCCTGACAAGGTTAACAGTATCATGAACTGGAAGGTCCCGACCAACCGGACGCTCTGCAAGGGATTCATCGGATCAGTTGGTTATTTGGCGGTGTAGGGGGGGGTTGGGTGTTGCTGCTGCCTCAGGTGAGGTGCATTTGACCCAGGGGCTTCTGGAGGTCTGGCAAGGCTCCCAAGGACTAAGGAGACTAGGAAACTAGAGAGTGGAAGGCTGGTTCAGTCACTCCATGACTGAGCTCAAAGATGTACAGTGAAGAGAGAGTTTTTTTTTAGTAAGCTAAGTACAAGCCTACATAGCTAAGGTAAGAGTCCAGTATCAGTACTACCAATTCTACACCTAGAGACAGGACTGTCTCTACAGCGGATGACATCTACAAGGTCCGCGTACCGTTGGGAGTACTGGCCGAGGCCTCTGCTGAGACGAAGCCATTCGTATGGGGATTTATGGAGCAGCGCGCATTCGAGGCTGCTAAAGCATACACTGCCGCGTGTGCGTTGAGTAGCCGTGTACCATTGAATTATGGGCCCGGCGCTGACCCGATCTGGGTGATGACTGACGCTTGTGGAAATGGTGTTGGAGGAGTGGTCGCACAAGGGAAGGACTGGCGTACCGCGAAGGTCGCTGCCTTCTATTCGGCTAAAATGTCCTCGGCGCAACGAAACTACCCAGTCCATGAACAGGAACTCCTGGCGGGTGTTGAAACCATGTTGCGCCATCGAGACGTCCTGCAAGGCGCTAAATTCACTTGGGTAACAGATCATAAAATCTTGGAGCACGTACTTACCCAGAAGGGTTTGTCTGGCCGGCAAGCACGCTGGCTAGAAAAGTTGTCCGAGTTTGATTTTGGGGTCCAATACATTCCAGGGGAGGAGAACGTTCTCCCGGATGCGTTGTCTCGCATCTACGAATTTGATGTGCCTGGAACCCAACATGCGTTAACAGAATTCGTCCTTCATGATGACGACGTGCCGATTGCGGGGTCGGGGGACGTGGCTGTCCTCTCTGCACCGGTATTGGTTGGGGAAGAAGCGGTTGCCGCCTCTCCCCGGTGCAGTTCTCGTCTTGTGGATAAGCCTCGCCCTGTGGGGGTATCTAAGCCCCCTCGACAATGGCCTGCACCACGCACGATACCGGAACGGGCTCCCGAGCCCATACCCGCACCGGCTGCTCCTCCAGCCATATCGCCTCGTGTCACGCCACATGGCAGCGTTGAAGCTGGTGCCGTGCCCCTGAAATGTGTACGGCACCCCCGGGAGGCACCCCCGCCCGCTGAGACAGGCCGTCCAGAGACGGGCGCTGAGTTTGCTTGCCGGATGGCAGGGCGTTTCATTCTCCTGGGCCCAGGTGAACGGAAGAAGGGGGGAGAGGGAGCAAAAAACTCACCCGACAGCTCACCCACTGTTACTGACAACGTTCAGAGTGGGATTACTCCCCTACCAACCACTGGTGATGACGGTGAACGACAGAGCCACGGAATGAATGACATACCGGTCACTTATCCACATGAGAGTGGATTATTGCGTGAAGCAAAGAATCAGTATTCGAAAGACCCATTCTATAAGCAGATACTTGACTCACCGAAGGTGTTCAAGAATTTTGAAGTTGCCGATGGTTTCATCCGACTGCATTTGCATGACCGAACAGTATTCTGTGTACCTGATATCCGTGTGGGCGATAGACGGCTTCAGGAGGCTGTAATCGACCAAGCTCACTCACTGTTAGCACATCTCAGGGCACGGAAGACACTCTCTTACCTGTGAGAGTATGTCTGGTGGAGCTCGATGGTCTCTGATGTGACTGCGTTCTGCGCATCTTGTACGACGTGTCAGCAGAGCAAGCCTCCAAACCAGAAGCCATATGGCTTACTTAATCCATTACCTGTTCCAGCCAAGCCTTGGGAGGCTGTTGGCGTGGACTTTGTAGGACCCCTGCCCGAATCTAAGGATCGGGATAGTGAATATGACTCTATTACTGTCATAATTGATTTACTTACAGCTATGGTACATTTGGTGCCTAGTAGAAGTAACTACACTGCAAAAGATGTTGCAGAATTGATGTTTACGGAAGTATACAAACATCATGGATTACCACGTGCCATTATTAGCGACCGTGATGTATTGTTTACCAGTTTGTTTTGGACAAACCTCAACAAACTCATCGGAATCAAACAAAAGATGTCGAGTGCGTACCATCCAGAGACCGACGGTTCAACGGAGCGCGCCAACCGGACAGTCGGACAAATGTTACAATCCTGCATAGGTCCAAACCAAAAGGACTGGGTTTCACGACTACTGGCTATCGAATTCGCTATCAATCTCGCGCGATCGGAGTCGACCGGATTCTCTCCATTCTTCTTAAACTCTGGAAGACTACCACGATCCATGATCTGGGATACCCCAGCAAAAGATGAGTACCCAAACGTTCGGGTATACGCCCAACGTATGAAGCTTGCGCTAATAAGCGCTCATGATGCTTTATTAACAGCCCGAGTCAAACAGACTATCCAAGCGAATCGGAAACGACGAGCGAGTCCCCTCGTAAAGGGAGACCTTGCTTATATTTCAACTAAGAATATACACCTCCCTAAAGGAACTTCACGCAAGCTCGTGCCCAAATTCATTGGACCTTACCGGATCACCGAAGATTTCGGTAACAACTCATATCGTATCGAGTTGCCGGACTCACTCAAACAAAGGGGAGTTCACAATGTTTTTCATTCGTCTCTACTCAGAATTCACATAGCGAATGACGATCGTTTGTTCCCCAGCCGAAGCGAGGAACAAATTCCCGACATCGGCGGTGTCGGACAAGAATGGGCCATTGAGAAAATTTTGACGCATTGAGGGTCCCACTCGGACGCAACGTTCGAGGTACAGTGGGCCTTGGGCGATCGATCGTGGGTACCTTACAGCGATCTGGAGCATCTCCGCCCCTTAAAAGAGTACTTTGAGGCACTCGGGGTGGATGGCATTGAAAATTTGCGGGGAGTGTCTGAGGCGTCGCCAGGCGACAATCCTCAGGTGTCTCTCGGACACATGAAATTTACCGTCCCCCGCTCAACTCACCATATAAATTCTAGGTCCCATCGCTCCTCTACCCCCTCGTCGCCTCCTCCCCGCTCGAACAGAGCCTCCCACACATCGACACTTGCTCACGCCCACTGCTGCACGTACCATCCTTTCCGCACATCCTGCTCTAGACTGGCACCAGGCCCGTCCGCAGACCGGTCTCGTACCAAACAACAGGGGACGCGCTATAAGCCTGCTGCCCGCCCGCAGACACCTACGCTCACCGACGCTGAGCTGTGCACGTGCTACCAAAACTGTCCGCAGTGTCCAATCCATTGTCCCTGCCTAGCACCCAATTGTGTGCTTAGATCACTCCACGTATCATTCCACCTCCCCCAACAGCATCCAGCGTCTCACACCCGCTGCTCATCCCACTTGACCATGCCCCCCGAGCACTCTGCACCCATTTACTCCCTTCGCCGGGCTGGGTCCAACTCCTACACGCTCCGGCCTGGAGGTGAGATGGTACTCGTTCGACTCGAGCAGATCCAGTTGTACCTCACCTATGATACGGCACTACGGGAAGGCAAGCTGGAACACCCTCTTCCGTTGGGATATGAAACCTTCGCCAGGCATTTCAACATTAATGACAACAGTCAGCACGGAGTCATCCAGTTTGTCGTACTAACGAACAACGGCCGTGACTGTACAAGGTCCCTGCTTGCTCCCACCCTTCGGGATATCCTGGGAGCTCGTGACGCGGAAGCGCGCATGGAGGAAGAGCGGAAGAAGAAAAAGGGATCTTGGCTTTCGGAGGACTGTACCAAAATCATGGGTGATATGCTTTGGGAACAGGCGGACCGCACGCGGAGGGAAAAGAAGGCTCGTAGCTGTGCAATCCAGGAACGTAAGGAAAAAGTGAACTTCGAGGGCTCTTCCCTTGAGGAACAGCTCCAATCTGGCCCTCGCCGTCGGGACTATCGCGCTAATCCTTATCGCCGTGACCAGCAACCCCCTCGCACCAATCGCGCACGTCCCCCCATTCCAACCTGCGCTGCCATCTCCGTGGTAGATGACACCCCATCCCTTCCTGTCAGCCCACGCACTCACACTGACGACAACCGCTCGGTGGACGAGGCGTACCCCTACCTCCCTGTCAGCCCCAACGTTCATGCTGACGACCAGATCACGGTTGACGCCATCGATCTCAGTGATTTCCATCTCGATGAGGACATCCCTGTCGGGCCCAGTGATGACCTGGCGGACCTGAGCACGGATGTTTCCGCCGCCGCCAATTCTATGATGGCAACAATCCTCGGTGACGATCCGTCTGGGAGCACTGGCGTTTGAGAGGGCTGGCGGCCCTCTGGAGGGGAGAATGTGACGGCTGCCCTGGCTGTCCGTCGTGTCAGACCTCCGGCTAATAGATACCCTTTTCCTTGTCTGTGATTATCGTGATATGGACTGTGATTATACCTTAGAGGCTCGTGATTCTATGTAGTCGTCTATATAAACTATCGTCCATACGCCCTGTGTACTTAGGATTCTCTTTCCTGAAATCACTATCTTGTAAAGCGGTGATTACTCGAGCTTGAAGCCTACAAAGTGTGCCGACAACACAAGACTAGCTATCTTCGTGCTGGCGCCACACCTGGAGTTATACAGTCGCGGACAGACAAACACAACAATTTTGCTACAGCCCTCCCACAATATTTTCAGGTAAAACTGACCTCTGATTTGGACTCTATGGGTCGAAATACGTCGAAAAACAGTGTTTCCAAGTTATTCCCACGCCTTTTTAGAACGGCCAAATTTTTGACCAGACTGAACACAAAGATAACCTATGATACTGTATTGAGAACAGCCTCAATAGACATCATAGCACTCCGTGACACTTGACGATGCCCTTTCTGCTTCTTCACAGCCGACTCTGCAGCCTTCCCAGTAAGACCCGTTCTGTATGCAGACATGAACCACCAAGAACGATTGATAAACCTGCGGATAACTTCTGCTGGACATGTATCCAGCTGTTGTACTGCACACCGCTTTGCTTCCTCAAATGTGCTCTTCTTCACTTCACAATAACGGTACTTGCACCAACCCCAATACTATAGTACATGTTAATAGTAATGAAAGCACAGACTTATAGAATGTACTTACATACCATTTCAATAGGATTCAATTCACAATGAAATTTTGGAAGAAAGATACACTCATGACCTGCATCCTTAATGAGAGTCTCAAGCATTGATGACTGATTGGTGAAGTCATCCTGCTTGCTTAAGAGGCGAGCCATACAACAGTCTTCATTCTCCCATGGACAAATGGGACTGCACTTTACTCGCAGTTTCCGAACATTGAAGCCACACTCTTCAAGGACTTGCTGAAGACCTTTAGGCTGTCCATTGGGTAAGCACATTTTTTGAGGCTTTCCACGGTGTTCAACAGTGGGATTGGTAATTGGAATCACTGTATCATGCTGTTTCCGTTGTTTGCCCCCATTGGACTTGTTCATTTCGAAGGCCTTCAAAGCATCTGGTGGCAGCGAAGCATGAGCAGATGACTGGTCAAAAATAAACAAAGCAATGCAGTCTGGATGTGCAGCCTCAAAGATCTGAATCGCCCGCTTGATCTGCTTCAGTAGTTGCTCTGTGTTCCACCACGCATCACCATTTGCTCCTGGGTAAATGATTTCTCATGCTTCTTCCACAACATTTCCTGACTCATCACGGAGCACAAACCGTCCATCTTCTGCATTAATAAATCCAGAAACATGGATAATGTGCCCCCTTCCTTTTCGCTGCAAGATTTGTTGACCAGGTAACAAACTGAAGCATTTGAGTACAAATTGTAAAGGTCTGTCAAGGTTGTTACCACTCACTATGCATGTGTCCTATAATTGTTTCCATGGAAGCAACATTCATCATGAAAGATGGCAATGACCTTATGTTGGCCAGGTGCAAGCTGTGGGTCCATGTGAAGCATTTCTGGTCCTTTGAAGTGTACCATACAGCACTCAAATGCAGCCATTGCAGGTAAAAAGACTTCCTGCCTATATTTCTTGACATCATCACGCTCATGGCCATCCATGTAGACGCCCTTTTGAAGCCTTGTCTGCTGCCAGCCCAACTTTAGCAACCAGCGTCATGCCGTCCATTCACAGAGTGGCTTTGCAAGCACAATACCAAGCGAGGGAATAATTGTTTCATTAAGTGCATGACGAAATCGCTGCGGAGTGACTTGGCCAATTTCTTGCAACATGAGCCATTGGCGGGCAGAAAGCTGAAGTTGTTCATCTTTAAGAGGACTCAGAGCATTTGCTCATCCTCCACGCTTTTCAATGGGAAGCTGTTCGAATACTTAGTAATGCTGAGCAAGTGCCCTGACCTTTCGTGCAAAATGTTTGCCCTCGCCTTCGTGCCACTGACGAGCAATTTCCAGACTGGCCTCAACACATCCAAGACCTTTCAAGCGGAGGGTAGCAAAGCTTCGAATCAGCATTAGCTGGTTGATGCAAGACAATGGTAGGCTTGTTTTTGCGCCTTTCACAAGATTGTCCTTGACTTGCTCCTGCAGCTCATCCCATCCTCTAATCTTGACACCACCCCTTTCCTGCTCTTCAAGTACATCCTCCCATGCATCCTCAGCATCGTCTACAAGTCTGCCTGCATTCAATATCAATCCATCATCAGAGCCACATCCCAAGGAGCCATGGGTGTCGTTACATGGGGTGGTAATGGAAGGGGACTCCCCAAGCTCTTTAGCTGGCGAACTGGGAGGGGGTGATAGTGACAAGATCGACGGTATTGCTTCGTCATCAGCCACAGTAGGTACAGCTGAGACAGTAGGGAGTGGGTTTGAAGCTTGGGGAGGCTGTGGAACTCCACTTTTCTGGCTCGAGAACGCAAATCCAAAGGCGGTGAGTGACTTCTGGTCTGCCAAAAGCTTTTTGTACCGTCGTTTCGTGCACTCTGCCTTGCTTCCCACATCTGGCCCCTTTTTGTATTCTTTTGGGCGACCAACTGACATTTGCTTGCGCTGGGCAGTGCATTTCGCTTGTTTCAGAGGCAACCATGTCGCATCAAGGGGGTCATCACCAGCATTAACAGCAAGTTCCTCCAAGCATGCACAAAACTCAGCCTCATCAACTCCTGCAAACACAGTGTTGTCGCCACCTTCTTCAAGTTCATCGTCCAAGTCACTTTCATTGACCACATATTTCAGGCTGTCGAATACAGCACCACGCTGCCAGTCGTTCTCATCATCATCTGATGTGTCTGGGCTGGAAGTACTTGAAGACGATGCCCACTGTGCTCATTTACTCTGACACTCTTCTTTGTCAGGTTCGGATATGCTGGGCGATGACACATAGTAGCTTGCTGCATTAGTACTGACGGAATTCTGATTGCACAGACCAGTCGTGTTCTGAGTTATAACACGTTTTTGAGGGCGGCTGCGAGACATCTTTGTTTTGAAGCCAAGTGAAAACTTGGTCTGAATCTTGGACTGGTTCAAATTTTCCACTTGCCACAAGTAAGACATCTCATGTTCATTCAGTGGCAACATCTCGCACTAACCAAATACACTTTGTTCTGCATTTTTCAGAATTGTTGCGATTTTTTAGGGGGGTCGGCCAAATTCTGGGGGGTCAAGGTTTTCAAAACTTAGTTGCTTAAAAATCTGCTCGTGCAGATTGTTTCTATATGTCCTAAGTATGCCTAGTATACACTTTTCAGACTTGCAGAACGTTGTGTCAAGTGTGAATAATTGGATGACTGAAATTGTTGTGTTTGTTTGTCCGCGACTGTACATGCAAGGCTGTCATGGCTATTATCATCGGTAGTTCCGCTCCGTCACTACCTCACGAAGGTGTCTATTGGCTACAAAGGCTACGATTAGGATCAAGTTGAACATTGGAAAGGGGTGATTTACCGGCTGCAAGATGCCACTCATCATGTGTGGCCCTACCATAGGTCTGAACGATGTGGGTCAGGGCGTCGGTTGCGAAATCGGTTGTAAAGGGAGTAATCCCCCTTTACTGCTGACCACTAGGTGGTCTATACTAGTGTAGTAGCGCTTCTGCTTACATAAGCAGAAGTGCCCATATATATAGCGCTGGCGCTAATTACATAAGCTAACTACCCTTTAACTACTCTACTACTGTACTATCACCTACCCTCAATATAACACAGGTCGTGTTCGTTGAGGGTGTGACTATCAGTTATCAGAGCCAGCAACCACTTACATTGGTGCTATATCAATCAATGTTATGATAAACTGATCAACGCAAAAGCGTACAGGAGACCTTGAGCCTGTACGTAGTTATTGACCTGGCCGCCCTTCTCCATGTACTGATTATACAGTCTTATGGCCTGAAAGAATGTGATTGGATTCACTGTATTGGAGCATTGACGACCTGTTACCTCGTATGCAATTGCACCTGCGATCAGACTGTCCGCAAGATTACCCTTGTTGTACACCTTCTAGAGGTCACAGTTGAAAGACAGGAATGATAAGGCCACAAGGACATTACATTATGGGCAATGGCCTCAGGAGAGTTGTCGCTTGACGCTGAAAAAGCCCATGGTGAGACGAGTCGGTGTGTTAACGAATTCACCTCTGAGTTTCGGACAAAAGCAAGGTTCTATGTATATCAGCTGTTGGAGGCAGGTTATCACATCGTAGCGGTGCCAAAGGCACCAATCCCTGACTCTGAATAAATGGGCAGATTTTAAGTGTTCACGAAAGTTGAGATAAGTCTCATGTGGGCCAGTGTAATTGCACAAGTTGAGTCATCATCATTGTATAAATGTTCGACAATTGATACTTGCCAGGGAAGTACTCGCTGGCGTCAGCATGAACCTTGCTTGGTGCAGCACAGGGGGCATACTATGGGATGTAGTAGATCTATAGCACTCTCTAGAACAGACACCTGCTCGGAACAAATCTCATGTCCAACGCCTACAACTACACCACGGGTTTAACAAATTACATAGGTTTATATACTACCCCTTATAATCATCTCGAATAACTGTAATTGGAATCATGCAAGGCAGGTTTGTTAGGTATTCTCTCATAAAGATGCATTAGTCACAATGCCATCTGATGGCAAATTCTCAAGCAATAGTATCTTCCTGATTTTCCATTATATACTTTCTTCAGATGTGATGAGCTGTCATATATTTAGTACTCCAACAAAAATATGCTAAGTTGTAACAACCAAGGTCATCAATGTAGACCTGACAGACTCCAGTATGCATGACATAACTTATTAATCCCTGCAATGATGATTATTGTTCTTCATGGCATGGCTATCTATTGGAATGACTGTCTTGTAGATGTAGTTGGGAAACAAGCTAAATTTTGATCTTCATGCCTCCATAATCACTACATAATAGCAGGTGGAAAATGTCACACTTTTTTGAATATTCGCAAATCTAGTGACATTATATTCTGATTTAATACAGTTGTGCAGTATACAGTAACAGTGTACTATGCAAATGGATGAACAGACAGGAAGTGGGGATAAATAACAGTAATAATGTAAGCAAGGAGGGGAAAAATGCACAGAGGGCATGTACTGAAGGGGTTCATCATTGTTGATGTGCAGGTATGGTGGCGATGTGGGGTTCGTTGTCGTGATTGGGAGTTGGTGGTGGTGGATATTGTTACCGTCACACTGGTCGAGATCGCAGTGGTGAGGTGGCAGTTGGGAGGAGTGTGGCCACAACCTGACCACCAGGAATGAGTGCATGGAACACAAGCACAGATAGCCTGCTCTGCGACTCGTCACTGCCATGGGTTCCACACGGGTATCAGAATGCTGACCCATACCTGCCAACCTGCAGGTACCATCGACGGGTATGCAGGTATACCCTCCAGTGACCTTGTAAGTTACAGGAGTATATTAAATGTACTACATACACAATATGCATACTACTTGTACCATTATTGCCGTCCTGCTGCACCATGCTGTCGTCATCGTCGTCATACTGTGGGTCGTGTGTCACCGGGTCGTGTGTCATGTGTTGTTGTCGTTGTGTGTCACTGTGTTGTGCGTCGGGTGTCGTCATCGTGCCGTGTGCCATGGGCCGTCATTGTTGTCATGTGTCACTGTGTCGTGCACTGTGCGCTGTCACTGTGACGCCATGGCATTGGCCATCCACGTCACGTTGTCGTCGCCATTCTTGCCAGCCATCGCTGTCGTCGTTGTGACGCCATGGCATTGGCCATCTGCATCACGTCGTCATCGATCTCACCAGCCATTGTTGTTGTGGTCTTTGTCAGGCTGCTGTGGACACACTGTTGTCGTGGCATTGGCCATCTGCATCTTGTTGTGTCGTGTGTCATCGCCATCATTGTCATCATGATGCCATGCCATGGCACTGCGTCTCCTCGCCATCGCTGTCATTCCTGTGTTGTCATTGTTGTCTTTGTCATGGTTGTGGTGTTGTCATTGTACTGGCATGGATGGTGGTTCGTCCAGGTGGTGGGCTGTCGTGGTCGTGGTTGCGTCATTGATAGTGCTGGTAGGTCATAGCAAACGAAAGAAAAGAAAGGAGAGAAAACATACCTTAAGACATGATCAAGCTGTGCAGGCGGTTGATGTGCGGCCATAGGTGACCGTGCAAGGTGTGCGTGCAGAGGTCCTGTAAGAAAAAATAATCAATGAAATAGATAAAATAATATGAACATGCTTGTGTGGGGTCATTGGACCCAGGTGTCAACACAGAAGGGATTGAAGATGCAAAGAGTCAAAGGCCTACTGACGCGTCATTGCCTGATTTGGAAGTTGCGTCACACGGGTATCAGGTATGTAGTATGCTTCCAGGAAACAGGCCACAGGTATAGACCACGGGTACTGAGACTGTGACCCGGACCCATACCCATGGGTAGTGGCCCATCATGGGTACCCCATACCTGTGCTCTTCCCTATTTTATTGGTGAATGAAATAGTAACAAAGTGCTACATGAACAAAAAGGTGGAAACAAGTTCAAAATAAGTTCAGTTATCATGTAGGTAATCTGCTACTCGAGTGTGATATATGGTATGCATGATTGTCATGGTGAGATGAGTTATGCAGTCATTTGTAAGGTAATGTTGAGACGTCAGAATCTAGAGGATTACTCTACTAAGAATATATGGCCTGATACTTGGAGTATCATTTTAGAGCTGATGGCCATTAGAACAAAAAATTACATTCATCTGATATGGCTAGATGTCAAGTCCGGGTCTACTCCGGTAGGGGGTCCGGTCAAGTCCGGACGAAAGCGGACGAAGGAGAAGGGCAGAGGGCTGGACAAGGGATTAGTCCGGCTGGAGTTGAGACCGATTGGATTCAACGACAAGGGGGTCGAGCGTTGATCCCTTGCGTAGGTTCCGGTCAAGGCGATGGAGTCGGAGACGGAGGCGGAGACAGACAGAGACTGGAGTAGAGACTAAGTTGATTTCAGACTGAGGAGTACAGGACAGAGTACAGGGTACTTATACTAAGGAGGACTAGGGTCGAGTATTTACAGTGACAAGTAGAGGACGGACAAGGAAAGACCGGAGTTGGGACTAGGTCAGGTCCGATGAAAATAAGTAAGGTCCGGAGAAAATACTACAAGGTAGAAGACATAAACTGGGCACGGAGAACTCACGGTACAACAGGGTAGACGGGGAAGTGTGGTAATGACTGGATTGAGTCTAATGCAAAGGGTCGCACTTAGTGGAAGGATATGTGCGCGTCCGGGTCCGGAGTAATGCGCAGAGGTCCGGAGTTGAGCTACAGTGCTGCGATGCGACCGGAGTAACCGGATAAGAGTCCAGAGTTGGACATGGTCTTGACACTAGAGAAGCTTATATGGAGTGACTGTCAGTATTATAGACGTGCGATAACTATGTACATTTGTTGGTTGTTTGAACATAAATATAGTCTACTCGAATCCATCATAGTCCATTCTCGACTCGTACCATCAAGACAATTTTTGACTCAACAGCGTAATACATATCAGGCGCCTGTGGTTTCAGTGGTGTAAGATATGCAAAGTGGAGCGCTCTACATATGATTACAGACAGTGTCACACAGTGTAGAAGAGGGAAAGCCTTCCTGTGTTGCACTGACCTTTACGGTCTCGAATTCAGTACGTCCACATTGAGACAGTCTAGGTCTAATGTCCTCGTAGGATACTATGATTGGTACTGTGGGCCAGTTGAGGGTCTAATCGCATCTGAAATCATCTGGGCCAGACAGCTCAGACACTCTAGATGTCTGATGTCAGATAGCCGATGTCCTTTGACAAGTGTCTGATTTTGTCTGACTTGAGGGAACACCTCAGACAACAAGATGCGCAGACCAGCTATTGACCATTGAAATATTGACTGACCAACTTGTGTTGCTTGACAACAGCATCCATCAAGTAAAACAATCATAGTGTAATAAATTTATTAGTGTAACTAATACATGTGCTAATACTAAGCCCGTCATTGATGCCAGGGGTGGGGGTCATTGCCATTGAGGTTGTCATCGTCAGCATGGGGGGTGGTGGCCATTCTGCGGTGGTGGTCCATCATCATACCACCATCGTCATCATCATTGGGGTCCTCGTCATCGTCATAGGGCGTGTATCGTTTGAATGCCTAACGCTAGGTGATGCAAGACGTGGAAAGGCAAAGCCATTGAGAATCACTTTGATTGATGAGGATAGGAAACCTGATAAAGGTTTTTCGTGGTGAACAAAAATCAATTGGCTGACTAATAGGTCTACCAGGTCTACATACAAGGTCCATATCTTACATAATTTTTCCATACTGGGTGAGGTCCATGCCTGCAGGTCCATTTTCAGGCACAGGTCATTTCTGCCTGACACAACCCTCCCCCACTACCGTGGGAGTCGGGGATACCCTCCATATACAACCAGAATGTCTTTGAAAGATTCGCAGATTTGGTAGCCTGAATGTATAAGGGGGTGGGTGACACCAGCCTACAGTGTTGGAAGCACAAGAACAGTGCCTCTATGGGGACTTCGTACTGAAACATTTCAACATAAAATAAAGTATTAGGACAGAAAGTAGCTAAAATAAGCTGTTTGAGACAGTATGGTGTTTTTATTCAGAATGTTTCAATTTTTACTGGAAAAATCAACTTGTTTGGAGTGCTGCCACCTGCCATTGCACATAATGAACCTACATTGTACCATACTTTATGGCCAGCGGTGGTTGACAATCGGCCGTATCTTATGGGCCAGCGGGGGTCAGGCCAGACTACAGGGTGTTGCCATGATATATGGCCCGGCCTGTGTGTGGAATTGTCACCATAATACACAGTCCAGCCTGGGGGTGGGTCACCCATAATATAGGGTCGGGCCAGGATGCAGGTATCACCATAGTGTATGGTCCAGCCAGGGTGTGTAGTTTAACCATAATATACAGTCCGGCCTGGGTGTGGGTGTCACCATAGTTTATGGTCGGGCCAGGGTACCGGTGTCACCATCATATAGGGCCTGGCCTGGGTGCAGGTGTCACCATAGTGTACGGTCTGGCCAGGGTACCGGTGTCACCATAATATACAATCTGGCCTGGGTGTGGGTGTCACCATAGTTTATGGTCAGGCCAGGGTACCGGTGTCACCATAGTGTACAGTCCAGCCAGGGTACCAGTGTCACCATAGTGTATGGTCCAGCCAGGGTACCGGTGTCACTGTAATATACAATCTGGCCTGGGTGTGGGTGTCACCATAGTGTACAGTTGGGCCAGGGTACTGGTGTCACCATAATATACAATCTGGCCTGGGTGTGGGTGTTACCATAGTGTATGGTCTGGCCAGGGTACTGGTGTCACCATAATATACAATCTGGCCTGGGTGTGGGTGTCACCATAATTTATGGTCGGGCCAGGGTACCGGTGTCGCCATAGTGTACGGTCAGGCCAGGGTACTGGTGTCACCATAATATACAATCTGGCCTGGGTGTGGGTGTCACCATAATTTATGGTTGGGCCAGGGTACTGGTGTCACCATAGTGTATGGTCCGGCCAGGGTACCAGTGTCACTGTAATATACAATCCAGCCTGGGTGTGGGTGTCACCATAATTTATGGTTGGGCCAGGGTACTGGTGTCACCATAGTGTACGGTCTGGCCAGGGTACTGGTGTCACCATAATATACAATCTGGCCTGGGTGTGGGTGTCACCATAATTTATGGTCAGGCCAGGGTACCGGTGTCACCATAGTGTATGGTCCAGCCAGGGTACTGGTGTGATAATAATATACAGTCCGGCCTGGGTGTGGGTGTCACCATAGTTTATGGTCAGGCCAGGATACCGGTGTCACCATAATATACAATCCGGCCTGGGTGTGGGTGTCACCATAATTTATGGTCAGGCCAGGGTACCGGTGTCACCATAGTGTACAGTCCAGCCAGGGCACTGGTGTCACCGTAATATACAATCCGGCCTGGGTGTGGGTGTCACCATAATTGATGGTCAGGCCAGGGTACCGGTATGATAATAATATACAATCCGGCCTGGGTGTGGGTGTCACCATAATTGATGGTCAGGCCAGGGTACCGGTGTGATAATAATATACAGTCTGGCCTGGGTGTGGGTATCACCATAGTTTATGGTCAGGCCAGGATACCGGTGTCACCATAATATACAATCCGGCATGGGTGTGGGTGTCACCATAATTTATGGTCGGGCCAGGGTACCGGTGTCACCATAGTGTATGGTCCGGCCAGGTTACTGGTGTGATAATAATATACAGTCCAGCCTGGGTGTGGGTGTCACCATAGTGTATGGTCCAGCCAGGGTACCGGTCACCATAATATACAATCCGGCCTGGGTGTGGGTGTCACCATAGTGTATGGTCCAGCAAGGGTACCAGTGTCATCATCATATAGGACCTGGCCTGGGTGCAGGTGTCACCATAGTTTACAGTCGGGCCAGGGTACCTGTGTCATAGTTTACGGTTTGGCCAGGGTACCAGTGTCACAATAATATACAATCCGGCCAGGATGCTGGTGTCACCATAGTGTGCAGTCTGGCCAGGGTACTGGCATCACCATCATATATGGCCCAGCCAGGGTACTGGTG